>CEUH01009225.1_pt1 | contig 10956 bp, 12 predicted proteins | sample 356461 | NCBI WGS metagenome assembly CEUH01 (sample SAMEA2623275, study PRJEB7988) | marine metagenome | isolation source: saline water (ENVO:00002010), including
ATAATACTGTTGGTATTGATAGCACTAAACAACACATATACAATGTTTGTTATGATTGTAATATACCTTTGTGGAATGAAATATACAATCGTGTAACTAATATTGGAAATAATAGTGGTGTCAAACTAAATTGGGATGAAATAAAACATTGTATGCGTTTTACATTTATATGGATGCCACCAGGCGGAGATTTAACTCCACATACAGCTCATTTTTTTAGAGCATTAAGTGCATTTAACACTCCTTTGCGTGGAAAAACAGAAATTAGTTTTTATGAACATATACCACAAGAAGATGGAACACACAAAGTAGGTAAAAAATTAGAAACACATGAATATTTTAATCCAAACTTTCTTAATGTTAATCGTTATCACGGTGTAGTCAATGCTACTGAAAATGAACGTATGATATTAAAAACACATTTGTTAATAGTGCCTTGGCAAAAACTAGTTGAAGCTTATGAAGGAGATAGTATTGTAAATATGTGGGATTTTACTGTTCCTTGGCAGATGCAGAAAAAAGAAAAACAAATTAAAAAACATGGATAATTTTAATAAAGAAAAAATAATAAATCATGCACGTGAATTTGGATATTGGTTACAAAGAGATGTGCAAATGGATAGAAAGCAATTTATGCAATTCTGCAATCATATTGCTACGCCTTGGTCTTGGAAAATACATGATATGCACGGTGAAGGCGATCTTAACGAAGAAGAAATTGTAGATTGGTCTAGTGAAACTAGATTTATGAAACGCAGTTTACCCTGGCACGCCGACAACCCCTGGAGTAAAAATTTTCAGTTTCCTTTACGTGTATTTTATGCTGTAAATATACCTGATCCAAAAGACGGACCTTTAGAGTTTTTAAATCAAACAAAATGGTTTGAATCATTAGAAGAAAAACAAAAAGCAGACTTTAGAAAAATGAAAGTTCTTGTACAGTGTTACAAAGGAAATTGTCAACCTTACTATGATAGTTTTGTAAAAATTAATCCAATTACAGGTACAGAAAGTTTAAAATGGGGAAGCAAAGTTGTCTATAGCGATGTACATGGATTACAACCAGATGAAGGTCACCCGCATAATCATTTTTCATATACTATGGCTATTATGCGTGAACGTGAAATTATATCTGATGAGGAAATATCCACTTGGTTCCAAGATATGATTGATAAAGGTTATCATGATATTGTTGAGTTTAAAGAGGGCGATTTACTTGTAAATGATAATTGGACAACATTTCATTATAGAAGAACACTAACAAACCCTAATGAACGTTTACTTTATAGGAAAACATTATTACAACCATGGCAACCGTATATTGGCTAACAATTAATGTAATCTCTAAAGGAAGTTATTTTAATGACTATCTAACAAATCCTAACAAAAGATTTCAAACTGGATCAGGCAAAGACTTAGGCAAAGATTACTGGAAAATGTATGAGGAAGCATATCTATATGCAAAAAATAATGGACACATTATTTTGCGGGCAAAGGTTATAAATGAAAAAAATATTTTAAAGATATATCAAATATGGGCAAATAAAAAAGTACGTGAACAATGGGAGAATATAGTAGATCCTAAATATTTTACAAACACTGTGCCTCTAGTAACATATCAATATCCTTTGAGTGTTAAAAGAAAAAATAAACTTTTTGAATTAATTTTAACAAGAAAAAAAGTTATTTTACAAGCTGTAAGAGAAGATCACAGAAAGCCTGGAATGATAATTGGTGATCCTCTTAAAGCAGATCAATTAATCAGGACATAAAGTAATATCTTTTACCCTATGTGGTTGTTCTATTACCCATTTTATAACATCACAACAATATTCTATTGACATTTTATTTTCTGTAACATGAGCAACACGAGGTGAGTCAAAATACCCAAAACGCACTATAGTTGTGTTAACACCTTGATAAAATAATTGATTATTTGCTAGGTCTAATGCGGCTTTTTGAACTTGATAAATGTGGGGTTGATATTTTGTTTTATCAGGAGAATTTGAACCAATATTTATAATTCTATCTATACCTAATTCTGCGGCTTTATATAGTAAGTCTACCTGAGAAAATCCATCATGTTTGCAATTTATAAATAAATCACATTCTTCTAATGAAGAGTTTCCGTAAATTTCTTGTAAAGCTAAACCTAAACCACGTCTAGCACCAGTTATAAAAACTTCCATAAAAATATTTATAGACTAAAATTACCAGATACGTTAGAACTGAATGCTTCTTCATCGTCCCAAAGTGGGCTAAAGAAATATTTATTATTTCCACCCCATATACTATCTTGATCATCCCATACAATATCAGTTGATACTGTAATAGTTCCTTTCATTGCACTATGAGCACTACAAATATAATAAAATGTACCAGGCTTTGTTGGTGTCCATGTAACAGTGCCACCACCACTAGCACCTTGTCCTGTAGCCGCTGGTGATGTAACTTGGTCTCCTGTTCCTGTTGTGGCCGCAGACTTAAAATACATTGGGTGTGATCCACTTGCATTATTGGTAATAGCAAGAGTATCACCAACTTTTATTGCTATAGAATCATTATCGCCTGAGACAGATCCATTCCTATCTGTACCATTACTTAGTGTATATGCACTTGAACTATTATTTGTTGCATCAACTGTAAAAGATTGCGGTGTAAATTTGCCAACATCATTGAGCAAGTCACTTTTTGCATTATTAACCATATATTGTTTAACTTGTGCTGGAGTAAGCATTGGATTTGCTTCTAGTATACAAGCCGCCATTCCTGCTACTTGCGGAGATGCCATACTTGTACCAGAAATTTTCATTAATCTATAACTTGCATCAAGAGGTGATGTTGGACCTCCTGCGGAAGCAAGTTTATCACTTGAACCACTAGCATTATCTGTACTTCCTACACTAATAATTTCTGTACCTGGTGCGTAAATACCAACTCCTGGACCAGCACAGCTTGATTCTGCTTTTTGTTCTTTTCCGTTTTTATATGTGTAATCTATATTACCAACCATAAATGCTTCTGTATCATAAGGTGAGCTACCTCTAAATAAATATTCTTGCCCACTACCAAAGTTTGCAGTGTCATCCCAGTTTGGACCACCGTCTACATCTATATAATAATAACTATTTCCTGCCGCAATACAAAATATAATACCAGCATCTATACATTCTTGTAAGTCTGCATCAACACTTGCTACTCTAACATTAATTCTTCTTGTTAATCCTACTACAGGAACTACTCCAACATTTGCCCAAGCATTGTTATCACTACTGCCCCATTCGGACCATGTCCAAGAATTACCTCTAAATACACCCGAAGTTGGATCGGAACCTCTGTTTCCACCATATCCCCAACTTGCATTTACCACAGTAGGATTTATCAAACCAGTTTTAGGATTTATTGGCTTGTTATTATGCCAACCTTTTATAACATCAAAGCAATCTGATACACTTATTCCAGTACCGCCATCTCCGGTACCTTCTAATCCATTTACTTTTACTGAATATATGTTTGCATCTCTTGCCCAACCTTGTGTTCGCCCTGCTACTGTACCTGCACAATGACTACCATGCCCATCGTAATCTCTATTGTGATTAGCACTTTGTGAACCTGACACTCCTGATTCTGCATACCAATCTATATTTCTAATTCTTGATATTCCTGCACTATCGGTGAATTCTGGGTGATCTGTTTGCACTCCACTGTCTTGAATAACAACATCAACATCTTTACCAGTTAATGTATGTTTGAAATCTGTTGTTATAGTAGAAGTTCCTGATCCCCAAGGATCTGATGCTGATGCACCTCTAACAAGTCCCCAATTTAAATCAGAACTTACGCCTTGCGAAGTATCTTTTTTCCAAGAACCTGATTGCACTGCATTCAATCCAATTTCAATATCGCTTCTGTCTTGAGGAGGTATTTGTACATCTACAACTCTACTATCACCTCTAAGTGCAGTAGCTTCTGCGTCTGTTAGTGCATAATGTGTATTTCGTTTACTAAGTAATCTTGCATTTGCAACATCAACTGTTCTATTTGGAATATCACCTGCTCCAGTTGATGCTATCATTTCTGCATTAAATGCATCATAATCTACATCTTTTTTAAGTGTAACAATATACTCTTTCTCGCTCATGGAGTCTCCTTAGTGTAAGTCTACCCAAGCACCGTTTGCATATCCTTGGAATTTATTTGTGGTTGAATTATATACCATATCACCATTTGCTGAAGCTAGAGCATCACGTTCTGTTGTTGTGAAGCTACAAAATCTTACTGGAGAACTTGTAATTACCACTGCATTTCCTGCTGTTACCTTTAAATTTGCATTAGCTTTAATTTCTGGATCATCTGTGCTAGTGCTTGTAAATCTATTTGCAGTAATAACATTAGTTACATTAAGGTTGTTTTCAACAGTTAAGTCACTGCTCATAGTTACTGCTGGAGTTATTGTTATACCACTTGAATCTGAAGAGTCTAATACACTTGATGTAAACGTAAAGTTACCAAGTGTAGCTGGTTGTACTGCGGAATCAGCTTTTGTACCTTGTGCTGATGTTGCCGCATCTGTTATTCCGTAACCTGCAAGTGTAGTAGGAGTACTTGTTAATCTTGCCCATTGTATTGTACCATTTGTACCATCAATAACCAACGTACTATCATCTGCAAATACACTACCAATAAAATTACTTGTTACAGATCCAACTGATAGGTTATCACTTCCGCCTGTTAATACAGTGCCATTAAGTTGAAGATAACCTTTTACAAATGTATTACCATCTTCTGCTACTTTGAATATATGATCTGCTTCTATTGTGGAACCTAAATTGTCTGGATCAACATTGTTATAGAGTCTAAATGCACACGATGAATCTCCGCCATTACTATCGAGGAACATATTAATACTTTTTACACTGCTTAATACTGTGGTGTTGTTTGCTCCAAACTGAGTTGTAGTAAAGTTCAAATGACTTACAGCAGATCCACCCGATGCGGCAAATGTAATTCTGTTGCTTCCAGTTACTAAATCACCGCCTAGTACAGGAGAAGTATCGTTTGAAAGTTCAATATTAGCATTAACAGTAATGTTACCTTCAGCATCACTTGCAGTTGTAACATTTGTACCACCAATAATTTTGAAACTTTCGCCTGAATTAATAAGTCTTATTGCACTATCGTCAGCACCAACACCTATGTTGCCAATACCGCCAGAACCTCCTGATCCTACAGTGTCTGCGTCATTTACCCAAGCACTACCATTATATTTTAGCACTTGTCCTGCTTGTGGATTGCTAGTAGTAACATTGGCTAAATCTTCTACATTATTAGGAGCAATATTTACTTTTCCTGCTACACCATCTACAAGAATTGTTGAATCATCTGCTACAAAAGTTCCTTGCATTGAAGCGGCAGTAAGTGATCCTGTAAATACACCACTACCTCTAACATCTAGAGCTTTTGCAGGAGCATCCGTTTTTATACCTAAATAACCAAAACGGTTAAAAACCATTGCATTGTCTGTGCCTGTAGCACCTGATTCATTGTATGTTAAAAATACAATTCTTCCTGGCATAATACCATCGGCAATAGCAGATGTATACTTATCTGGGCCTAACTTAATAACTGCGGTATTTTCAAAACTATCACCGTCATAACCTCGAGCAGTAATATCTAACGCACCATCGCCTGCTTGTGAAACTGCTGGAACTGCCAACGTACCTCTTGATGAACTAGCAATTATATCATGTCCGCTTCCGCCTGATACAGCTCCGTTAATAATAATTTGAGGATTAGTAGCATCTTCAAGATCTAATTGCTTACTTTTCAAACTATTACTGCTAGTATCTACCATTGCATGGCTAGCACCAAACCATGTCGAAGCAATAACTCTATTATTTTGTCCGTCAATAATTATTGTAGAATCATCCCCGTATACTGATCCTTCAATGTCGCCGTCTATATTACCAGTAAATGTATTTGCTGTCATTGTGGTTGCACTTACGTTGCCACCAAATGATCCGTTTAAATTTACATCTAAACTAAGTGTCGCATTTATACCCCCAGTAATATTAATATCACCAGTACCGGTAATATCATAACTATTTAAATCTAAATTTCCGCCTAATTGTGGAGTAGTATCGTTAACTATATCTGCTAAACCGCCACTTCCACCGCCCGTACCTTGGACTGCAACTCCTCCAGAAGTGGATCCATCCCCTATAAAAACAGGAGCAACACCGGCACTTGAATAGTCAGTGACATATATTGGTTCGCCTAATTCCGGGGTGTATGCGAGCCTTTCTGCGTTGGTCCCTCTTTTAATTCTCAAAGCCATGTGAAACTTCTCCTACAGTAATTATTTATAGTATTTATCACTATATAAAGATAATGCACTTTTACTTGTTAAGCTTTAAGAAACGTTTTGTACGCCTTGTAATGTCTTTTTTAAGGCGTTCGGTATCAAGTCTAAAATCCACAGTATCAATTGAATCTTTATATTCTTCTAAAAACTCATGTATAACAGTACCTGGATCTTGGGTTAATCTTTTACGATTATCTACTGCTACTTCCCAGGTTTTACCGTCTAAAAATCTAACAATAATTGTACTTACATATTCAATTGGTAGAAAATCATAATTTACATCGTCTAAGATTTCATCCCATACTTTACTATTATCGCTAGTATCAGACACTTTCCATAGTTTTCTTGCTGGATTTTCTCTTAGTAGGAACAAGTTCTTCTGCTTGTTCTCTAAGTTGTTTTGCTTCTTTAAATAAAGCATCTGCTTGAGATCTATAACTAGCCGCCAAATCTTCATCAGATATAACACCGTCTGTTTTGGCAGTTGCTGGTTCAGGTGAACTAGTATATACTTTTGTAGGATCAACTGTTTCTGTACTATCAACTGCTGGTACTACTGTTTCACCATCTGGACCTTTAATTGCTAAGTCTGCTATAGTAACACCTTGTTGTTCAGCAATGATTTTATTTAATTCACTTAATTGTACAGTATCATTATTAGTTGGAGTCATTTCGACTAATTCTGTAGGCACTTTTCTAAGTTTACCTGTAGTATGAAATCCAGCAAGCATATTTCTACCATCTGGCAATGTAACTCTAGCCATTGCTTCGCCAAATTCATTTGCTTCCTGTCCTGCCGCAGATTCGACAGCTTTAATTAACGAATCATGTTCGTCAGCTGATAAATTTTCAGTTTGTATAACTAAGCAATTATCTGGATCACCAGGAACTACCCTGTATGCAACAATTACTTTTCTTTTATTTGAGATAATTCTTCCCACGTGTTTAAAGGCCATTTTTTACTCCTTCATTTCAGCAGGTTCTTCTGCTGGTTGTGCCACAGGTGCCTGTGCCGCTTGCTCTTGTGCTTCTTTTGCCGCTTTTGCTTGTTCTTCTACATTTTTTAAAAATGCATTAAGCTTATTATAAAGAGCACCTACATTAGCCAATTCTTCTGCTTTAAAACATCCTCTCTCTGTAGCAAGTTCAACTACTGCTCTTGCTAAAGCAAGATCTTGAATATTTAATTCATTTGGATCGGGCTTTGGTGCTTGTGGTTGTTGATCAGTCATTATTTTTTACTCCTTCTATAGTAATTATATTAATATTAGTTTGTATATTTCAAATGTGGACAAGCTAACATGAATAAACTCATTTCTTTTGTTTCTTCAAATCCTACTGTGTATATACTTTGAATTGAATCGTCAGCTTTTGACAAAGTTACGTTTTCACCTAAAAAATATCTACCAGATAAATTATCATTAATCCATTCAGATACGGCTGTTTCAATATTATATGTTCTTGGTAAATTTACAGTTTCAAAATCAGGAGGACAGAAATTTAACCTTCTTATACCTAAAATATCAAATGGATTTGTTTTAATTTTTTTAAGCAACGGCTTCCTCATAATGCACTGTTGTTCCAAATGGTGCTTGCATTTCTTTGTCAGCATGACCATGAATAACAAATAATGTATCACAATATTCAGTTTCACCCCAAGAATCAAAAGGATATCCATCTGTAAACATAATTAATTTTTTAGGTTCTATATTACGTTCTCTCATATATCTCCAATTTGTCATAAAGTCGGTTCCTCCACCGCCTACAACTTTGTAATTTGCTATATCATCCGCATCGTCTGCCGTAAATACTGCTTCATTATAAACTTTTGTATCAAAACACCAGATTCTAATTTTAAAATCTTTGTATTCTTCCATTATGCCTTTTACTTCACTTAAGAAGTCTTTTGCTTGATCGTCACCAATAGAGCCACTCATATCTATACTGATGCAAATATCGATAGTTTCTTCAACTTGCATACCTGGAAGTATTGCACCTGTATGCCAACCTTTTCTGTTTGGACGGATAAAAGTGTAATCACTTTTAATTATACTCTGTATCTGTTGACGTAGTATTTGTCTCCAATTCATTTTAGGTTCAGTAAGTTCCTTAATCATTCTAGCAATTTCGCCAGGAACATTACCTGCACCAGCACTTTGAGCCGCGGCTAAAACTGCCTCTTTAATTTCATCTTTTATAGCTTGTTTCGCCTCTTCTGAAAGAGCTTTTGATTCGCCTTTAGTTGATCCATCTTTATTGTCATCGTTACTATTACCAGGACCTTCTCCCCATTGAAAATGTTCATCTAAAAGTTCTCCTAATTGATCAATATCAATCTTTTCTGCATTTTCAAATAGCTCATCGTATATTTCTTCGCTAGTCCATGATTCATATTTCATATCTTGGTAACATTCGATGAGTTTTGGTTTTTCACCAATTCTATCTCTAACAAGTAAATTGTTTACTTTATAATCACAAGCAATATTATAAAGTTTAGGATGCCTATCTTCTCTTCTTGTTAAGTGATCAAACACCATATGTAATATTTCATGTGCAATAACAAATTCTATTTCTTTATTGCTCAAAGCATTAAAAAATTGTGTATTAAAATAAAGAAAACGACCATCTACAGCCGCAGTTGGTATATGTTTATCAGCCGCTTTAATCCTTAACCTAGTGGCCATATTTCCAAAGAAGGGATGTCTTAGTAGTAGTCCAACACGAGCAGTAATTATTCGATCAAGCACGTCTTTACGCATCACTTCAAGATCTTCATCCGAAATATTAGGATCTGGTTCCCAGTTCTTTTTCTTAAGATCTTTCTTTACTTTATCTACGGCTTTGCCTAAGTCTTTAACTTTTTTACCAATTTTTGGAGCAGAACCCGGAACAGGCATATGATTTACATCTGCATAATCACCATCCATGCCATGTTTAATTATTTCTTCAACCATAGCATTTTCTTCATTTATTTGCTTTTGTGTCAGTGCCATTTCGTACTTCCCTCTTTGTTATATGTATAATATAGCATTATTTAATCTATATGTCAACCTAAAATAGAAAAAATGGGCAGTAAAATACATTACTGCCCAAATATATGACTCATTAAACGTTTTGGGCCGCCTTGATATATTTCCCATAACGGTCATGAAACTCATCAAAACAAGCAACTGCATCCGGATCAATAGGAAGATTGTATTGGGTAAGAGCTAATTTAATGCCCATTACTACCAATTCAGTCTCAAAATTATCCATAGCAAACCTTAAAAAGTTATTAACTTTATCGTCAAACTTTTTATCATTTTTATCGCTTGCTTCTTTAAGCTCGTAGCAAAGAGATACAGTTAAGGAATACTTTGCACTGATTTCTTCTGTATTAAGCTCTTTTACTTTGCCTGCCAAAACATCACTTGGATTTGGCATATTTGCCGCTACTTTTCTATGAGCCATAAACTTTACAGCCAAACCTTCACCTACTGAACCTGCTACTAGGTCTGTAGTTGTAGCTTCGTCTGGATCATCTTCTTCAATAAGTTCACTAACAAAACTCCACGAACGTGGTGTAGCAAATGAACGACTTGGACTTTTTGGATCAAAATCATATAAGTCCTGTTTTGCAAACTGCAAATAACCAACTACATCTTGATGTATTGTGTTAATTACTGCCCAAGCAAACCAATCATCAAAATTAACTTCAAGTTCTAAGTGTACAAATCGATTAGCTAACGGTGAAGGCATTCTATAAGTAACACCTTTATCAGCTTCTCTATTACCTGCCGCAACAATAATTACATTATCAGGTAATACATATTGACCTACACGTCTGTTCAAAATTAACTGATAAGCCGCCGCTTGTACTGCCGGAGCCGCAGAGTTCATCTCATCAAAAAAGACAACAATATTGTCGTATTTCGACGCCATTTCTTCGTCTGGCAATTCACTAGGTGCACCCCAAACCATTTTGCCTTGATTAGCATCAAAGTATGGAATACCTTTAATATCAGTAGGTTCCCAAAGTGATAGTCTAATATCTATTAAATGGCTATTAGGCATTTCGTCTGTAACCTGCCTAACAATATCGGATTTACCAATACCTGGAGGTCCCCAGATAAAAATTGGTCTTTTCTTTCCAAATGCCCTACGAATGCTTTTCTTAGCTTTATTAGGGCTAACTGTTCGAACTTGTGTGTCCATTTTTGTATTCCTCTTTTAATTATCTATCAGTGCTTATACTTAACTATAGCAAAATTATAATGCTATGTCAACCTATTTCTAACCAAGTTTTTTCAATTAATTTAATATGCTTGCATTTTTTATATGCAGGGCAATCGCAACTGAAACCTTTGTCTTGCATTTCTACAGTATATATGTCGCCTTTGCTACCAACCACTGGCCATTGAATTCCTACGGCCCAATGATTCTTTGTATTGATATGTTCACTAGCATATACAGATGGTCCATATTTAGACATTAACTTCCTCCTTAGAAGAAAACTGCTCTTTTGCCGCTTTGAGCATAATATCTGTCATAATAGGCTCTAATGTTTTTTCCAGTTGTTGGAAATAATTTTGACTTATACCACCTCTAGTGTA
>CEUH01006578.1_pt1 | contig 10934 bp, 3 predicted proteins | sample 356461 | NCBI WGS metagenome assembly CEUH01 (sample SAMEA2623275, study PRJEB7988) | marine metagenome | isolation source: saline water (ENVO:00002010), including
GATACATTAGATTGCTTAGTTGGAGCATTTAAATTATCTTGTGCAATAGCTTGAAGGATTGTTTTTAAATATCCATATGCCGCCACTGTTTGTGTAGTTTGTGTAGGATCTAATTGTAGAGTTCCTGTTCTACCACTGTAGTAAGCTAAACCAGCATTTGTAGTTTGCCAATTTCCTTGATAGGTTAAATCATATGCTATTGCATCTATAATATATCCTACGTCTTGTTTGCACTTTGTTTTGCTATACTTTAGTGTAGGATAGTTTTCTGTAATATATCCAATCACTTCTTCTTGTGCAAACTTTTTATTTTCTATAATTAAGTTTCTAGCATATCCGTAATTAATATCGTGAATTGCATCTAAGCCTGCAAGTTCTTGTTCTAGTTTTTGTCCTAGTCCATGATCAACATTTCTTCTAATAATTCTTGATAATTGTCTACCTGCAGTTTCTTGATCTTTTTCACCTAATGGAAAGTTTGAAGATTGAGTACCAGTTGCTCCTGCTGTTTTTGCTACAGTAGTTCCTCTAATAACTCTTCCAACAACATCTTCCATTCTACGTAAAGCTGTAAAACTATAGACGCTGTCTTTAATATTTGTTAATCCTGATGTGTATGACCCGTATGTAATTGCATTTTGTGAAGCATTTACAAAAGTATGCACAGTAGTATTAGAACTAACACCAACATTTACAGTAATAGTTGTATCAGTTACTGCTGAAACTGTTAGTTCAGTATTGTATGCAGGATCACCTGCTCTAGGATACGTATGATTTGTAGCATTACTATCTTGAGCACAAGTAAAAGTTAAACTATTTGGTGCAATAGTAATTTTTTGATCTACTTGTATACTGTGATTGCCTATAGTAATAACCATTTCACCTGTAGTAGGAGTATAAACTACTGCTGAAGGTGTAAAATTAACAGGGTTATTAACTATTGCATTTGTATTCTTTCTAGGTTGTACTTCTACAGAACGAAGTTCATCTCCCATAACACAACATTCTGCTGGTACTATGATAGGTAATATTTCATAATATTTTCCAGTTGAAACTTTAATTAAAGTATTTCTAATAAGTCTATTAGGAATATTAGTTGCTACACCAGCTGTAATTGCGTCTGTAATTATTTTTGCTAATTGCTGTACTTCATTAGCTATTCCTGTTTCTGCTGTTATTCCAGTTTCAAAATATTGTGCAACTACGGCTGAACTGTTGTCGCCATTTGCTGTTTGATAATTAGTTCCTGGAGCAGTTTGTGCAAGTATATTTTGCATTACTGTTACGCCATAATTAATACCTGCTACTGTTTCGTCTTTTTGTGTTAAGTATGGAGATCCAGCTGTATCATTTACATAAGATAGAGCCGCTTCTCTTGACTTAACATTTCCGCCATGTGTGATATCATGAACTATAGCATCTACAATAAGTCCCATATCTCTTTCACACTTTTCTGTATTAAAGACAAATGATCCTGTAAAAGGAGATATAGTATTAGTAACTTGATACTGTATCCATTCTAAAATTTCTTTTTGTACAAACTGTCTATTGAGGTTTAATAATCTTCCGGCATTAGGATTTCTTGCACCTTTTTCAATTTGCTCAGCCGCATATCTTATGCTTCTAAAAGGTCTATCAATAGTTTTTCCATAAGTTGGTGCAGGGCTGTCAACACCATGTTCTGCAACAAAATACACGTCATCAGCATTTCCTAAATATGCCCATTCTGGAATGTTATCTGCACTTACTTGAAGTACTTGTCCATTTTTACCTATTGGTAATCTTGCAGGTCCGTTGTCTGCATAATAAACCATATCACCTTTGGTAGTAAGCACACTTTGTTCTGAACCAACTGCAATTATATTCCAATAAGTACCACTTGTGTCTTGGTCTGGTCTACTATTTCCAGCTCCAGCTCCAGCTCCTGAAGATCCGTCGTCACCTTCTGATAAATGTCCGTTAATACAAACATATGAGTTGTCACCGTATCTAGCAACATCGCCTAGTAAGTATTGTTGGTCATCTAACCATTGTCCTCTCCAACGTAATCCAGTATGCAATCTTTTCCAGTAACTTGCGTTAGGAGGTTCTTGATTAGAATGATCAGCTGTGCAAATATATGTGTATGCACCGTGTGTAACTAATTCACCTGGCTTATATTCATATGCGGTAGAATCTGATCCCCACTCTTGTAAAAATTTTATTCCTTCTGAAAATAAATCCCAGTCTGCATTTTGCGTGAAAGGATTTTTTTCGTAATTATTAGTTTTTGCAATATATTGATTACCACCATATCTTACAACGTCACCTGGTTGATATGTTTTATTAAAATCCCAATCTGCTTCGAACTGAAAACCTCTTACAAATTGATCCCAATTTGCAACGTCAGTTGAAAATCTTGCTGTTGAAGTATGATGAGTTGTACAAATCCAAAGAGCCGCACCATAACGTACAATATCATTTACTTTATATCTAGTTCCTGGTACGTTGTCAGCTGAGCCAGTCCACTCGCCTTTGTATTCTACACCTTTATTTAAATAATCCCATTTGGATTGATCTTGTTCTAATCCTCCATTAGCTGTAGAATTTGAAGTGTGTACTTCGTTACAAACATAAACCTGTCCGCCGTACTTTACAACATCATTAATTATATAACGTGTACTAGTAGTCCAGTCACCTTTCCAATCTAAACCTTCGGCAAATATTTGCCACTTATCTATGTCAGCTTCAAGTCCTTGTGTTGAATCAGCGGCTGATGTGTGAACTGTCTGGCAGATATACAGTCTAGCACCATAAGCAACTATATCATTATACACATAATAGGTGCCTGTTGTCCAATCACCCTTCCATGTTTGACCATCACTTACTAAATTCCATTTTGAAGGACTTACATCTAAATCTGTAAAAAAGTCCGCCGCACTGGTGTGTCCTATCACACAAAGGTACATCTTACCGCCATATGCGATAACGTCATCTTTGTAATAGGTTGTTGTGGAAGCCCAATTATTCTTCCATACAAATCTAATTCTACCTAGTTTAAACTCTGCCATTTAAGTTAACTCCGTTATAATATTTATCATATATGTTTCTCTTAGTACTTTATTGCATTCCTGCATCAAATGGTTGTCTCAAAAACATCATTTGTTGCACAAGAGATCCTGCAATACTTGTACTTGCTCCTTCAAAAGTAGTTAGTGTTGGTACAGTAATTTCTGTGTCTATAGTTGTATTAATAACGTTTTGTGGACCACCAATCCTTATTCTACCAGCAATAATCTGGTTAGTTTCAAGATCAGATCCACCTACACTTAGTCTATTTGCTAAGAAAGTAGCAATAGCTCTTTGTGTTGGAATAACATTATTACTATCTTCTGAGAAGAAAGGATCTGTTGAGAATTCTTTAATTACTGCTCCAGAACCTCCTAATCTAACACCACCTAATGCCAATTCACTTAAACCATCTAGGTCAAAGAATTGAGCACTAATTGTAACAATACCTGTTGCCTGTTCAACTGCAAATAATTCGCCTGCTCTAAAATTACCACTTTGGTCTGTAGATGTGTAAAACACTCTACCACCGTTTTGTTCTAGTACTTCATTTTCTGGTGACGCTACAAAAAACGCACCTCCAGCATAGATATCTGGATAATTTGTTGTTTCAAAGTTTCCTGTGCCTATATCTAAAAAGTCATGTCCTGAAATTCTACATTGACTATAGCGTTCTCTGATTGTTAATGCTGTGTCATGTTGTAGGTCATCTTCAATCTCTAAGTTTGGACTTATCTGACAACGTATTCTTTTCTTGTTTAATCCAGAACCATCATCTCCTAAATCCGTAATTACTACAGCGTTAAAAATTTTTAAATCATCTGGATCTGCTGTAGTGGTATCAGGAATAGTACTAAACAGCAACTGAGCTCCTGGTCCTGGAACAGTTGTTACGCCTTGTAATGTTACAAACTGTGAACCACTTGTTACATCTCCAGGAATAATATCTGCAAATCCATCTCCGCTTACTGCTACACTTGTTGTTGCAGATCTATATCCTATTCCGCTATTTACAAAACTAGGTTGTCCTAATACTCCATCACCTAAGCGTTGAGTAGTGAACAATAGTAATGTTAAAGTAGAAGTTTTAGGATCTGTTACTGTTAATGTAGGAGCAGTAGCATAACCACTACCTGGATCCCAAATTTTGATTGCATTAAATTTACCTGAACTACTTAAATCTGCTCTACCTTTTGCTGTACAACCTGTGTCTAAAATTGCTACAGCATCACCACCAGCACCACCAGCAAGTAATAAATGTATAGGCACACCATTTGGATTTCCATGAGCACTTGTAACCCAAGATTTCTGTGCTGATAAGTTTCTACCAGTCCAGTGTACACCGTCTTCACTTGTACATGTAAAAGTAGTTTCGCCTGTTGTAGCATCGTTACCTATAATTTGATTACCTGTGTCACAAGTAGCAAAAAACATTCCTTGCTCATACTTACATGACTTCCAATTCATTTGTGTTGAACCATCTTGAGTTGGCATTGTGTCGTTATACCAAGTTTGGCCATCAAAACTGTAAACTACATCTCCTGTATTTGCAATAGCAAGGAATTTTCCTTTTCCAAAAGTAAGTCCACCTATCCAGTTATAAAAATCACCTACAGGTAAAGCATTGTTTACTCGAGTCCAAGTAATACCGTCACTACTGTATGCGGCTTCTCTATTAGAACCTATTGCAACAAATTTTCCGTTTCCATATGCAACACCTTGCCATTGAGTAAATGTACTGTCATCATCTGCCGGCATTGTTGCACTGGACCAGGACTCACCTGTGGCACTGTAGGCTACTGTATTTGATCCTTCAGCTACTACAACAAACTTGCCGCCGCCGTAAGCTATGTCTGACCAGTTTGCACTTTCTGGCATTGTTCTCTGTGTCCATACTGTTCCGTTGTTAGAACTGTATGCATCACCTTGTGCAAATCTAATTGCAACAAATCTATTGCCTCCGCTTATAAGTCTTTTCCAACTTCCTGATGCACTTACAGTAGATCCTGACCAACTTACTCCGTCATCACTTGTATATACATTATTTGCATCATTGAATACAACAAATTTTCCTGCAACACCTTTACCACTTGAATAAATGGATGTAATTGCATTTGTACTATCGTCTGTTATTCCTTTTACAATTATAGTTAAATCATTAGCAGGAGAAGCACCTCCTAAGTCTGTTCCAACAATAGTAATTGTATCTTCTAAAGCATAACCTGCACCAGCATCAGATACTGTTACAGCGTAATTTTTTCCCGATTTTGTAATATTAAATTTAGCCGCCGCTGGTGTAACTTGATCGTCTGTAGTTCCACTACCTAATGTTCCCTCAACATCTGTAAATGTTAGAGTTGTTTCGCCATAGGTTGCATCTACAATATTGTTAGTTCCTGGTAAACTTGCTGATGTATCTGCAAATCCTGGACTACTAAAGGTTATTCTCGGTTCTAATACATATTGTGTATTTGTAGTTAAAGAACTTGCAATTGGTTTTCCTGATAATACATGATCCCAACCTGGCTGGCCTGTTGATTCTTTTGATACTGTACATTGTCTAGTTGCAGGAGTATAACCTGTTACATAACCATATTGTCCTGTTCCGTCACCTGCTGTAATTATTATTCTTAATCCTAAAATATCTGCTTCTGCAAAACTTTCTGCTGTCGCTAATTGAATACTTGTTGTGTTTCCAGATTGTGCATTATTACCATATTTGGAATAACCTAATCCACCTGCGGCTCCACTATCTGGTGGGTTTACTATTCTTGCTTCAAACAAAGCATTATCTCTAAAATCTGTAAATTCTACACTTGCATTAGCACCAGCTCCTGTAATTGTTGCATTGGCATTTGTATATTCTTGTCCTGCATTTTGATATTCAAATGCAAATATCTCATCACTAAATGTACCTGCAAAAACCGATCGCACTTGTGCTTCATTGTTTCTATTATCAACTGTTGCAGGCTGTGGAGTTTCTGATGCATCAATTCCATCTGCAACTGCACCATATTTTCCATAGGAGTTGTTACCGTTTGTTGCACGAATTATTCCGCCCTGATCTGCAAGGTATCCAACTGCACAATAGTATGTAAACACAGACACAAGTTCAGCTCTACCGTTGTTTAGTACCCATGCACCAACACCGTCGCTAATAACTTGTGTAAAGTCATTGGATACCATAGATTTATTTCCACCGTTGTGTAATGCACCGTCAACTTTTTTACCTATACATGAAGTACCTATGTTAGTTACACCTTGTAAGTAAGGTGATCTAGTGTTAATCCAAGTTCTATTATCTGCTGGTCCCCAACCTGGATCCAAGCTACAGAAAGATTTTCCTGTTGGTCTTTGATATAATTCATAAACACCTGGAGGATTTAAATTACCTTTAAGTCCTTCAAGTGTACAGTTTCTAACGCCTGTAACATCTCTACACCAAAACATATCTTCAAGTTGTGATCCTGTAGCCGCATTTGAATATCTTCTAGCCGCTAAAATTGACTTATAGTTTCCAGGATATTTCATATCATAAGCTATACCTCTTAAGAATGCTAAAATATCATGCATCATTCTGTCTTCTTCAAATACATAAGCTGGAAATGTTGATTTGATATGTTCTATCATATCTTTAGCAAGGAATTTTTTATTTGCTAGTAATATAGTTGCACCGTTAACAAAGTTTGTATCAGCATTCAGTGTATTAGTTCCTGTTACAGTTACATCTAATCCAGTGCTGTTTACATAAAAATTTATGTACTGCATTATATCAGTGGTTAGGTTAACTATAGTAGGTGTAACACCCGTACCAACTGCTGGTGCCGCGTTTAAATTTTGTGTAAAAGTATTACCTGGTTTTGAAACAATAGGATTGTTATTCAATACATCGAAAATTATTGTACTTAAATAATCAAAATAAGATTGAGCTTTGTCAGTGTCATTAGCATATGCTGTTAAAGGTTGGTTAGCTTCAATAGTAGTAGACCTAAGTTCATCACCCATTACTACACAACCTGCCGGTATACTCATTGGACATATTTCAGTATATCTACCTGTCGCCACAGCAACTTTAACAGGAGTTAATGGATCAAAATTATCTTCCACAAATTCTAAAGCATATCTAACAGTCTTGAATGGTTTGTAATAAGATAATCCATAACCATTCTCTGCATCATCAACACCGTTAGTATCAACATAAACTACATCTGAATTATGTATGTAATCTCTCCAAAACACTGTATCATTGCTGTCTACTGATAATAATTGTTCTTTACGTCCAATAGGAACATTTGTGTTTCCAAAACTACTTCCGTCATCTTGTTCTCTTCTGTTAAGATTAAAAGTTAATAAATCTCCTCTAGCGTTCATACCTGCTGGTTGACCAGCTTGTACAAGTAGATCCCAATACACATATCCACTACCGTTGTCTCCTGGATAGTTATTGTTATCTGATATATGTTGTGTATTATTTTTGTATGCGTTTCCTAAGTGATATACTACTTCATTTACTCTGTATTCTTTTCCTAATTGCCATTCTCCTGTTTTTCCTGCAATAACAGTAACAGAGTTACCCATGTTTAAATGTTTGTCACAGAAATAATAAAGTTGTGTTGGAGTATCAGCATGAACCATTATCTCAACACGTCTATAAGTTGCCGCTAAGAAATCAGCTAAAGTATTGTAAGTGTCTCTAGTTACCATTACATTGTCAAGATAATAATGCACATGAGTTGTGTAATAGTTTCCGCCGTCTGTCAATGGTCCGTTAGCACTATTTGAACTAAAGTTTAAAGGATGAACATTGTTTACTTCGCCAAAGTTTGTGTTAGGATAATATGCATTTGTAGGATCATCTTGTACAAATACATATGTTGCACCTTTTTCAAAAACCAATGCTGGTTTGTATGAACCATCAATTACAAATCTGTGATTTCCAGTTTGACTATCTAACTGATCATTTACTGGTCCAATAGAAACTCTGTAATAAATTATATTGTTTTCTTTAGACCAAGACTGACTCTTTGCAAGTACGTCCCAATAGTCACTATTAACATAGTCTAATGTGCTTTCTTCTTGTCCCCCGCCTGATATCTGTGTTTTTGCTACATAAAGATCTCCGCCTCTACTTACAACATCTCCTGGTCTATAAAATCCTGTCGGTGACCAATCTCCCTTAAAGTAATAACCATAAGCAAGTACTAACCAGTTGTTTGTACTATCTGTTACACTTGGTTCACTATCTACATTGCTGTTTACACAGTAATATACATAACCACTTTGTCTTACTACATCACCTGTTTGATAATATTTTGTATAATCCCAATCTTTTTCCCATTGGTAACCTGGATACTCAACTGTGAATTTTGTTAAGTCCATTACATCTGGATTTAATGAACTTGATGTATGACCTACTGTACATCTATAAATTGATCCGCCATATCTTACCAAATCATTTACATTGTATTTTGTTGCACCTGCGTAATCACCTACAAATTCTACACCTTCAAAAAACACTTCCCAACTTGCTTGATCATCTTCTAATGCCGCTTGTGAAGTATGTGATGTGATACATTTATATACTATTCCGTTATATCTAACCAGTGCGCCTTTACTGTAGTCTGTTCCTGTTGTCCATACACCCATAAATTTGATGTGTGCTGAAAATAATTCAAAGTTGCTTTCATCTGTTGCCCAAGTTGTTGCACTTGCTACATTTCCTGTGCATTTCCATAATGTACCATCTTTAAATACTATGTCTCCTAAATTGTATGCATTGCCTACAGTCCAATTACCTACAAAAGATGATCCACTGGTCATTACTACCCATTTAGGATCAGGAACAGGAGGATTAGAACCTGGTACAGTATACAACAAATCAACATAAAAGTTTGATGCCGCAATATGTGTTACAATACAAACATATGACTTACCACCTACTCTAACTATGTCATCTCTTTTATAATCAGTTCCAGTGGTCCACTCACCTTTCCAACTATACTTAAATCTATCTAGTTTAAATTCTGCCATTTGTTTTCCTTAATATCCTGTCCCCGAAATTCCGTCCGGATAAACATAAGTTTCTGTAACTCTTTGTACAAATTGTCCTGTGTCTGGTTCTACATAGTAAACTAATGATCTGTCATCCCATCTAATTTGTTGATATCTTAAATTTTTATATACAATGTTATGATTTGCGTCTATTCCATCTAAGAAATCAATACCTTCTTCAAAATCTAAAAAATTATCTTCGGCAATTCCTAATTCGTTAATAGTGACAGAATCTTGATTTCCTGCAAGTTGGTCTGCAACTATCAAAAATAATTCGCCGTCATCATTTCTACGCATACCGTAAAAATATCTTTTAATAAAACTTCCAATTACGTCTGTTGGACTTGTTCCTATGTAATATGACATTATGAAGTCTCCACGTAGCTTACGATGACATCAACAGAGTCATCGACACTTGCTACTGCTTTTAAAATATTATTTGGTGCCAAAATTAATTTTTCACCTGTTGAAACTGCTCTCAAACTAGAACCTGCTGGTAAAATACTATCCTTTAAGTAGTATCCTTCAACAGAAGTATCGTCATTTAAAAGCACACTAACATAAACATATTGATTGGTTAAGTTTGTAAAACTTAATCCTAAAATTGTATGTCTTTTAGAAGAATCAGTTTCATCAATTATAACCGGCACTGTGCCTATTGTTTTTGTAACTTTATTTTTTACAAGTACTGCCATATTTTTTATCCAACTATTAGTGCCGCTTCAATGGAAAAATCTTTAGCTTCTGCAAATGTAATGCCTCCTGCACTACCTGCAACACTTAACCATTGCGACCCATCATATAATTCAACCCTTTCGTCATCGGTATTATACCTTACTAATCCTTGAGCTGTCGCTCCTCTTGCACTAGTGTTACCAACCGGAAGAACTATTCCGTAAGTTCCACTAAAACTAACATATCCTGTACCTGAATTTTGAAAAACTGTTACAGCATCAGCTACAGTATTTGTTATAGTACTTCCACTAAATGCAAAATTTTCAAATTTAACAGCGCCTGTTCCATTTGCAGAAAATTGCAAATCTGTGTTAGTACTAGTACTTATCACATTACCGTCTATATTGATGTTATCTACTTGTAGTTGTGGTACTGTAAATTTAGTATCAGTTAACGTTGCAATGTCGCTTCCTGCTATTTTGAAAGTAATTACATTGTCATTTGCTCCTGGGCTAGTTTCAGCTGTAATTTTAGTATTGCCATCTAAATCTTCTACTCCAGCTAAATTAAACCAATTACTACCGTCGTAACCTTCAAATCTATTTAAATCTGTGTTATATCTTAGCTGTCCTGATCCGGCTGAATTGTCTCTCTGGGCTGTTGTGCCGATTGGTAATCGTAATCCGCCTGTGCTATCGATAACTAATAATTCTGATCCCGGATTAAATGTAATATTAGTAGCTGAAGATATTGTAGTATCATTTACAGTAAGTCCTTCTAATTTAATTGCTCCTGACCCACTTGCTCTTAAATCTAAATCACTGCTACTATCAGTCGTTGTAATATAATTTTGAGTAATTTGTATATTATCTGTATTGAAAGTAGTTGCATTAATATTTGCAACATCTAAAGCGTTTGCTGTGATTGTTCCGTTTGCAACAAGATTATTACTGACTGTTAGATTATTACTAGGTATACTTACTATACCACTACCATTTGCTCTTAGCTCTAAATTAGAATTACTATTAGTAGTTGTAATTTGATTTCCGCTAATTTTAATATCTTCAAATTCTGCATCACTAGTTACAATAAGTTTGTTATTTGCTGTTAAAATACCTGATGCTGTAAAACTGCCTGTTGAACTTATTGCTCCACTTACA
>CEUH01147721.1_pt1 | contig 10930 bp, 8 predicted proteins | sample 356461 | NCBI WGS metagenome assembly CEUH01 (sample SAMEA2623275, study PRJEB7988) | marine metagenome | isolation source: saline water (ENVO:00002010), including
CTGATAAGGTCGATGGTGAGTTGGTATTGTATGCCCAACCTTACTCTCAAGAATTGATACCAGATGGATCCTCCTTAGTAGTAGCCACATATAACAATACCAAGATCAATGCAAAACCAAATTTTGGTGTCATTTCGTCAGAGAACAAAGAGTATATTGGCGTTGTCTGGGAAATCCCCGGAAGAAAAACCATAAGTGATTCCTACGGATACGTTATTCTAGATAAATATGTAAATATTCTTAACCAGGGTGAGTACAACATTCCGCTTAACGGGAACTTGACGAGTATAAATGAGCATCATATTTCGAATACGGGTGATTATTTTATAAGTTTAACGGAACACAAGAGACCCAACGATAAAATTTTCAGCAAAGATTACGACAATTTTAAGGCGCTTCACGTCTATAAAATAAAAGAAGGTGAGCTTACTGAATTCTCATTAAACATCGAGAATAAGCGTATTGATGATATAAAAATGTCTACCAATGACGATGGTATATTTACATTGTCTGGTATCTATGGTAGCTCGGAAATCAGACAAAATCGGAGAAAACACTTGGTTGACGGAATATTTATTATACGTATTGACACAGACCTTGACTCAATGATTTTTCAAGGCTTTATACCGTTCAGAAAAGAATTCATCAGCATGAACTTCAATGAAAAAAGTAGTTTACGTTCAAGAAGAAGGCGCAACCAGGATCAAGAGCTATACAATTATAAAATCAGAGAGATCTTCACCCTAAACGATGGTTCACTTGTTGGCTCAATAGAGCAATACTATATTTTCGAGAGAACTAGCTATGACAGTCGAACTGGTCTTACCTCAACTATCTATTACTATTATTACGATGATATTATCGCATTTAAAATAGGCCACGATAAATCATTTGATTGGCAGAAAAAAATAAATAAATCACAAATATCTACGAATGACGGGGGACCGTTTTCCTCGTATAGCTCATTCACAGATGGAGGTAAACTCTATTTTATCTTCAATGATAACCTGAAAAACTACAACGATGAGGGCAAATTCATTCAGCGTAATAATGAATGCTACCCCTTTAATTTATCAAGGAGAAAAAATATTGCTGCAGTTACCTCTATCGATTTAGCCTCAGGAACCTTATCTCGAAATATGCTATTCTCACGTAAAGAGCTCAAATCAATTGTCGTGCCCAAGATGTTTAAGCTAGACCACGCCCAAAATAGACTGCTACTATACGCCTTACTGGGAGGAAAAGAACGTTTCGGTACGCTAAAAATTATAAACTAAATGTATTTGCGACTCATCAGAGGAATATTACTACTTCAAGTGCTACTTTCAGCTTGCCAGAATGACACCCCGAAAGATAGAGGTAAGAAGCTCGATGTAACATCAATTGATAACCATTCATACGCCAATGTAGCTGACATAAATACCACACATTTGCATTTAGATTTAACCGTAGATTTTCAAAAAAAACAGCTTAAGGGTGTAGTAAGACATCAAATGAAAAACACAGGAGTAACAGAGGCAATATTTGATGTTAGTGGACTAGTAATTAACAATGTAACTACCGGTATTGAAACTAAAGAAACAAATGCAAAATACGAGCTCAGGGGAAAAAAAGATCCTATTTTAGGACAGGCACTTTGGGTACAGGTTACGCCTGAAACAGAGTTGATAAACATCTATTATGAGACGACAGAAAAGTCAGAAGCTTTGGATTGGCTTGACTCAGCGCTGACAAGCTCGAAAAATAAACCTTTTCTATATACCCAAGGTCAAGCTATTCTCACAAGAACGTGGATACCGATACAAGATGTCCCCTCAAATAGAATCACATATAGTGCAAAAATGAGAGTCCCGCAAGACCTAATGGCCGTAATGAGTGCATCAAACCCGAAGGAGAAAAATAGTTTAGGAGAATACCATTTTGAAATGAAGCAACCAATTCCATGTTATTTAATTGCACTCGCAGTAGGTGATTTGGTTTATCGTGAGTTCAGTTCCAATACAGGTGTTTACTGCGAACCAGAGCTGCTCAAAGAAAGTACATATGAGTTTATCGACTTACCAGATATGATGAGGGCAGCTGAAAAACTTTATGGAAGCTATGCATGGGACCAATATGACTTACTTATTCTTCCCTACTCCTTCCCGTTTGGCGGAATGGAAAATCCTAGACTAACTTTTGCGAACCCAACATTACTTGCAGGAGATCGGAGTTTAGTTTCCGTCATTGCACACGAATTAGCACATTCTTGGTCAGGCAACCTCGTCACGAACGAAACGTGGAATGACTTCTGGCTCAATGAAGGATTTACTGTTTATTTTGAAAACAGAATCATGGAAGAAATCATCGGGAAAAAAGGAGCCGATAACCTTGCTCTTGTTGAATTCTTCGAGCTTGAGGAAGAAATGGAACGTATTGTTAAGGGCATACATCCAGAGGATGGGCATCTTTTTCTTAACCTTAAAGACCGAAATCCCGACGACGGAATGACAGATGTGGCTTATGTTAAGGGAGCATTTTTTCTAAAAACCCTAGAGGCTACTGTTGGAAGGGAGAAAATGGATACCTTCCTAGGAGGGTATTTTGATCATTTTAAGTTTACTTCAATAAATACCTCAGATTTTGTGGCCTATTTAAATCAGGAACTACTCAAGAAATATAATATTGACTTCAATTATGAAGAGTGGATTTATGATAAAGGAATTCCTGAAAACTGTCTTAAAATAGAATCTAATAGTTTCAAGTATATGGAAGATATGGCAAAACGTTTCTCACAAGGAGAAAACGTTTTTTCCACTAAAATTGAAACAATCAAAAGTAAAAGAAAAGGTTCAATTCAATTTGAAGGGGAGTTTAGCCGAAATATGCACTCTGTCCAAGAATGGCTCACTTTTATTAGATTTCTGCCTTCAACACTGAGCAATGAACAAATGAACCTTCTTGACGAAAACCTCAAGTTCACCGAATGGACCAATGCTGAAATTCAATTTGAATGGTTTATGAAAGCAATTTCAAGCGATTATTCAAAAGCATATCCTGCCATAGAATTATTTTTAAGCAAGATAGGAAGAAGGAAGTTTATTTTACCCCTTTACGAACAACTATATTCATATGAACATTCAAAACAAAGGTCATTAGAATGGTTTGAAGCATTTAAAGGGAATTACCATGCTGTATCTAGGAATTCAATTTCCGCGGCCCTAGAACTCACAAAATAAGCTTAATTCGCTACCTCACTCATAAAACGTATTCTCATCAATCTCAACTCCTCTTCTGAATACAGACCATCAAATTCATTGTATGCCTCAATGATATCATCAGTTTCAGCCTCATTAAAATAATCGAAAACTTCGTCTTGACTTTCCTCATCTAAAACATCATTGAGATAATAATTAATATTTACGCGCGTTCCAGAAGATACCACTGTTTCAATTTCTAACAATAAATCATCAAATGTCTTACCTTGAGATTGAGCAATATCATCCAAAGGAAGCTTTCTATCGATATTTTGAATTAACTGAACCTTTAACTGAGACTTATTAACCAGTGTTTTTACCGTAATATCCTGAGGTCGCTCAATACCATTCTTTTCTACATAATCGGCGATAAATGAGATGAAGGGGGCTCCATACCTTTGAGCTTTTCCATTACCTACTCCCTGCACATTGGTGAGTTCTTCCATAGTTACTGGATATTGAAAGCACATATCCTTTAAAGAGGGTTCTTGAAAAATAACAAAAGGAGGTATATTTCTTTCCTTTGAAATTGACTTCCGTAAATCTAAAAGAAGTTGATACAACAAATCATCAAAGGCCGCACCTTTCGTACTTCCAGTAATAATTGATTCAGTATCATCAGTATTGGAGAAATCATGCTCCTTGAGCAACATAAATGAAGTAGGGTTATCAATAAAAGAACGCCCTTCCTCTGTTAAGCGGAGTACTCCAAAAGTTTCGATATCCTTTGTTAAAAAACCTGCCACCGTTGCTTGGCGTAAAACCGCATTCCAAAAATGCTCATCACGGTCCTTTCCCAAACCAAAACCTTCGAGCTGATCGTGCTTATATGACTTAATATCCGGAGTTATTGATCCTGATAAGAATGCACATATATGCTTAGACTTTTGGGTTTCATCAAGAGACAAAACAGCTCTTAATAAAAGCTGCATATGTGTTTTGCCCTCCACACGGTCACGAGGGTTTTTACAATTATCGCACTTTTCATTACAAACTTTTTCATCAAAAGACTCACCAAAGTAGTGCAAAATAAATTTTCGCCTACAAACCGATGTTTCAGAATAAGAAACAATCTCATTGAGCAATTGTCTTCCAATTTCTTGCTCTGTTACCGGTTTCCCTTGAAGAAATTTCTCAAGTTTCTCAATATCCTTGTAGCTGTAAAAAGCAAGACACTCACCAATACCTCCATCCCGACCAGCTCTTCCTGTTTCTTGGTAATAGCTTTCGAGAGACTTAGAAATATCATGGTGAATGACAAAACGAACATCAGGCTTGTCAATACCCATACCAAAGGCAATCGTAGCTACAATAACATCAGCATCCTCCATTAAGAACATATCTTGATGTTTGGCTCTAACATTACCTTCTAATCCGGCATGATACGGTAAGGCATTAATACCATTGACCTGAAGTAGCTCAGAAATCTGCTCAACTTTTTTACGACTTAAACAATAAACAATACCGCTTTCACCTTCTCTATTTTTGATAAAACGAATGATTTGTTTCTCTACGTCTCTTTTCGGACGAATTTCATAAAACAAATTATCCCGATTGAACGAGGATTTAAAAACTACTGCATCCAACATATTCAAATTTTTTTGAATATCATGCTGAACCTTGGGAGTAGCCGTTGCGGTCAATGCAATGATAGGAACCTTTGAGATCTTTTCGAAAATCTCTCTCAATCTTCTATACTCTGGACGAAAATCATGGCCCCATTCAGAAATACAATGCGCCTCATCAATAGCAAAAAATGAAATATTTACGGAAGTTAAAAAATCTATATTATCCTTTTTAGTAAGAGATTCAGGAGCTACATATAGCATCTTAGTTTTTCCTTCCCGAATGTCAGTCTTGACCTTTTGAATTTCAGTTTTACTTAATGAAGAATTCATGAAATGGGCAACATGCTCATTATTAGTCAAACTTCTAATTGCATCCACTTGATTTTTCATTAGCGCAATCAAAGGAGAGACAATAACGGAGGTTCCAGGGAGTAAGAAAGATGGTAGCTGGTAGCACAATGATTTGCCACCACCTGTAGGCATAATTACAAAAGTGTTTTGATTTTGAAGAAGATTCTCAATAATCTCTTCTTGACTTCCTTTAAATTTATCGAAACCAAAATAACTTCTCAGGGATTCCTTTAAGTTATACTTGCTCATTATTTCTGTTCATTTTGAAAACAGGCATTTAATTAACCTGTACGTATATTAAATATACGAAATTTTCTTATTCAAAGCGTTTGATGAGAATGTAGACTTAAATTGTTTGATTCAATGCCACTACCTCTCGTACATTTGGAAGATGCTGCTTCAATAAAGTTTCGATACCTCCCTTAAGCGTGGCTGTTGAAGATGGGCATCCAGCGCAAGAACCTTTCATTTTTACAATGACTTTTCCTTCGTCATAACCGACATAATCAATCGCTCCTCCGTCATTTTCAACTGCAGGTCGCACATATTGATCAAGTAATGCACTAATTTTTTCATCGTATTCGCTTTCCTGAAGCTCAGGCACTTCAAACGAGGATTCATCTTCTTCCATTACAGGATCTTGACTTTTAAGCAAGATCTCTTTACAATTCGAAATCCATTCACGAATAAAATCTCGAAGCTGCATTGTGATAAAATCCCAAGAAACGTTATCTGTTTTGGTTACAGTCACAAAATTAGCTGCCAAAAAAACACCATCAACAAAGGGAAACTTAAAAAGCTCCTCTGCTAATGGAGAATAACCTTTAGTTTGTGCTTGACTTGTGAAATTCGCAGACTCTCCCGAAGGCAAAATATATTTATTTGCCACAAACTTCATGGTTGAAGGATTTGGTGTAATCTCAGAGTAAAGGGTAACAGGAATTTTCATTCAGTATACATTTTTTATAAAGATAAGCACAACAGATTGAATATTCTTTAATTTGAATAAATTATCAACGCGGTTGGTGAGCGGGCTGCAAAAGATCCAAAATCGACTTTACAGGAGTGAACGTTTCGGATGGAATTTCAATAAAAATTGTGTTCCATGAGAACATAGCACCATTCCATAGGCCTGGTCTTTCAATAAATGAAACTTCCTCACCTTCAAAGTTTTTATTTACTACGAAGTACTGATCGTCATTTGAGAACATTGTAAAATCAATCTTTTCACCATCAAAATTATGCGAATCTATTGCCATCATAACAGGATTAAAGTGTGTGCTTGAATTAAATATTTGCTGCTGTTCATCCCCGGTTATTTGGACTCCCTCAACAATCTGTTTACTTATTTTTCCGTCATACTGAACATAAAATGGACCCCCTCCAGCCTTTCCTTCATTTAAAACCATTCCACATATTCGAAGCGGTCTATTAACCATTTTTTTTAAAAAGTCTTTGTCTTTTGAAGCTTCCACTTCTTCATCAGAAAATAAATCAAATTGCTTACTAACTGACTTTAATTTATCGTAATCTAGATCTTCATAAATTGATTTAAGCTCATTTTTTACGTTATAAAGTATTCCACATAAAACACGCCAAACCTTTATTCCAGGCTCTGCTCTACTTCTATGCTGAACATTATCTATATTTTTAACTAATAAATACTGCTCCTTCAACTTATTCATGTTCGATAATAAAGCACCATGACCTGAGGGCCTTCGTAGGTATGTATTATTTTGGCACTTTAGAGGTTCATTGTGCTTGTCAAAAACATACGCATCTGTATCTGGATCTTGAATTGAAAAATCGACCTCGAGCTCGATTTCATTCTCAGACTTGAACTTGAAAAGTGCCTTTTGAAATGCATCTTGATGGATATCCTGAATCGTAAAATGAAAATTAACCTTCTTATGGGTTAAGGAAATACCTTGACTTAAATGCTCGTAAAACGCACTACTATTTCGATCTTTATAGGTATGAAAGGGAACTAATCCCTTCGGTAAATATCCAAGTCCAATTCCATTGTTTTTGCCTTCTAGTATAAACGCAATCACCTCCTCATGTGACTGGAAAGATAAAACCTGTTCCTTTTCTTTTTCATTTAAAAATTTATAAAAGGCAAATTCATTCAGTCTATTCATAAAGTCATTCGTCTTAACCGCCAATTCTTTTTTACCCAGTGAAAGTTCTACTTGAAGAAAATCGAACATTCTTGATCCCGATCCTGAGGCTGGAATAAAAAAACACAATGCGCCAGATATTTCATCAAATATTTTTTCATAAAAGGTTTGCTGCGGTGGGCTCAATTTTAATATACCGTTACCTATAGTACAAGGAGCTATTATTTTTAATTTTGGACTAACGCCGCTTACTTTAGCTTTCTGTTCATTAAGGGCATTTTGGGAATGTTTATTTGACATTAACTAAAACTTATGAAAATAGTCTTCGAATATATTAAATATAGATGGAATGCAAAGACGCTGCATGGGATTCATTCTCCATTTATTTTCGATTTTATGGAGAAAGCCGCTAAGCTGAGACCGAATACGATGGATGAAATGGCGATAAAAAATTTCGTTTTAAAGCAAAAAAGAAATCGCAAAAAGTTAGAAATAAAAGACTTTGGTGCGAAATCAAAAAAGCTAGACCAGCATAGGTCGATCGATCAGATCTTTAAAACCAGTTCTTCCTTTGGAAAAAATGGTATCCTGTTATTTAGAATATGTAAGCATTTCAAACCTCAACACATTTTAGAGCTTGGAACCTCTATTGGCATGGGATCATTATATATGCACCTCGGCAATCCAAAAAGTAGATTAATAAGTATTGAAGGCTGTCCTGAAACCCATTCTATCGCGAAGGAAAATCTAAAAACCTATCCCATCGAGCTAATCAATAATACCTTTAAAAATGCGATTGACACTTTTGTAGAAGAAAAATTTGATCTTGTTTTCATTGATGGACACCACGATGGAGAAGCTCTACTCGAATATATGGATGCGTTGGTTAAATATACACATGACAATACCATCTTTGTTCTTGACGATATTCGATGGAGTCATTCAATGCTCGACAGCTGGAATAAATTGAGCGCAGCAGATTCCTACCATCTTAGCTTGGATTTTTTTAGAATGGGTGTTTTGGTTAGAAGACCTCAACAGGTAAAAGAAAACTTTACTTTACGGCTTAAAAAGTAACGAAAAGCCCTTCAAGTAGTTCGGGACTTTCTTGAATTGTCGGAATTAGAAATTTCTGAATTTCTTTTTTATCATCGTTTGCATTCACAGTTCCATTGTCAAAATCAGTTCTCAATTCGTTCAACTCAATTGCTCGAAAATCCTCTTGGATTGAACCAACTATACTGGACTCCTCTGAAATTGAAACATCAATAACCAGTTCTGTTTCCTGAGATTCATGCGGAACCTCAACTTCAAGAACTTCAATCAACTCAGCTGGGAGCCCAATATTTTCATTTATATTTTTTTCAACGGTTTTTTCATCAAGCATTGCATTCTCTTCAGTTTCAAAATCTATGGGCTCATCCGCATCTTCAATCAATAATTTATTTCCATTTTTTGCAAGCTTAACGGTTTTAGTATCATTGAAATCAATCAGCTCCAGAACCAGATAAGAACCCACAAATAAGACAAGAACCGTAGCAAGTTGGATACCTGGCCGATTCATAATGGGTTTGAATGGCGGGAATAGAAAGTTGATCCAAGCACCTCCCCTTCTTGAGGGATAGACCGCTAAGAATTCTTTGTCAAGAACTTGCTTTACTTTCCGGGAATCAAAAAGATCCAGCTCATCATCCAAGGCACTCAATTCTCTCATTAGCGCCTGGGCCTCTTCAAATTCAGCTTGATTTGTACACAGCTCTTTAAGCTTCGCTTTTTCATCTGCGCTAAGCGCCTCATAATGCTCTTTTGCTAATAACTCTCTATATTTCTTCTCCATATCTTAATGGTAAATTGGGTTAAATTCTTTTAAAGCACTTGCTAACGACTTTGTTGCATAAAACAATCTAGACTTCACCGTTCCTTCGTTAATTTGCAACACATCAGCGATTTCTTTCATTGAGAAACCGTCAAAATGCCTCAAGACGAATACACTTTTATGCTTTTCGTCCATTTCTTCTAGCTGTGCTTGAAGCCGATCACTAAACCGTTTTTCATGAACTGTTTTTAAAGTGTCTTCATGAGACTTTAAAAATGCTACAGGCGCAAGGTCCGATTTGACATTCTTTCTTACCGCCATTCGTTTATACTCATTCTTACACATGTTAGAGGCAACGGAATATACCCAAGTTCGGAAAGAACGACCCGTATCAAAATATTCAGGTTTGCGGATGATTTTTGCGAATAGATCATGCACCATATCCTCACACTTCTCATTATCTCGGGCCAATAGCTTCATGAAATAACCGAACAAGGGTTGCGCATAACGTGCATACACCTCATCGAAAGCACGCTTGTCGCCTTTACCGAGAAGAACCATGAGTTCCTCGTCTAATAATTTTGAATATTTCGGTTTAAAAATTCTCATCTAATGCTCGTCAGATATTACCTTTTTGTTTCTTTTAGGTTCCAGTTTATTTGGTACCGAAATGTATGGAGCCCCTAGCTTCTGCGCCTCATAGCGGTATAAAAGCTTTTGAGAAGGAGCATAGTTTTTCGCATAATTCTTTGCCTGCGTACTTTTATGTATTGTAAGATTTCTCTTATTTAATTCTGATGTCCAAAGTTTTTCCAGATCAGATAGACATAGCTCCTTTTGAGCCCCGGTAATAAGCACCAGACCATATGGTACAGCATAGGACGAAATACGCTTTAAATAGTCAATAGGTAGGGTAAGGGAAATGGCAATCTTTTTTTCTGAATTAAGGGTGCAGAACTTTTTAAAGTAATCAGTATCAATTTGATTTAAATAAGGAAATAATACTCCCTTTTGCCGCAAAATATCCCTGTATTCCGAACTACGCAGTAAATCCAAAGAAACCAACAGCAGTTTTTGATCTGAAGCGCTTCCATTTAGCTGATGGTAAAGCACACCATAAGAATCCTTTATACCATGTGTTATAAGAATATCATTGCCTTTACTTGAAGCCAAAATATCCTCCGTGTAATCTAAAGTTTCAACATCTAGCGTTTGATTACTTTTTAATTTATTTAAATATTGCTTGGTTGACACCGTATCGCCTTTAACACATTCATTGGCTGTTTTTTGTAGTAAAACTCGTTGATCATTTGGTCTAATAGCTTCGGCTCTATTGAGGTACGCCTCCTTGGCTGGATTGTAATTTCCCAGCATATAGTTATACAGATTATATTCAAAGCTTGCCGCCTCATCCGTTTCAATTTTTTCTAACTCAAGCTCCATTCGTTTCTGACTTTGAGGTGAGATCATTCTTGAATTTGTCTGTCTTCTAGCTTTTTTATATTCCATGTCCATTAGCTGTAAAGATTGGATGGATTTTGACGAGTAGGCCTTCTGTTTCGGGATTGCATCTCCCTTTACCTTTCTATTCGATAATGCAGATGGAGCCATATTCATCGTCTTAAATTTTCTTAAGGAATCAGTAACTTCCTTTTTCTTTACCTCAACTTCATTGAGTTTACTTTTAGAATTTAAAAGTGAATTAATCTCATTTATATTTTCAGGTATTTGTGCCCACAAAGCGCTTATCAAGGTTACGGCAACTACAGATAAAAGTATCTTCATATTAGGGTATTAATGTACTCGGGTACAACTATTGCACCAAAAGGTTCATGAGTT
>CEUH01064168.1_pt1 | contig 10923 bp, 4 predicted proteins | sample 356461 | NCBI WGS metagenome assembly CEUH01 (sample SAMEA2623275, study PRJEB7988) | marine metagenome | isolation source: saline water (ENVO:00002010), including
TGACTTGGGAAGGCAACTCAGATAACGAAATGTTTGGAAAAGGTCTTTCAATTGGCGACTATAATGGTGACGGAATTAAAGATATAGCTATCGGTTCACCAGGTGTAAGCAATAACGATGGCTTGGTCGAATTTGCTTTCGGGTCCCAGCAAGGATTGAGTGGGACACTTGTACAAATTGCTGGAATATCAATTCCAGATGTTCCCGGTGACAAATACGGCTATTGTTTAGAGACTGTTGATGATTTGAATGACGACGGTTATGATGAAATTTTGATTTGTTCGATTGATTATGAGCAATCGTCTGATACTGGTAAAGTTGAGTTATTCTTCGGTAATGATGTAGACCAAACTTGGGTAAAAATGGACAGTCCAAATCAAATTCTCCAAGGGAGTAATTTCGGTCAGTCGATTTCAGCAGATGGCGACTTGAACGGTGATGGTTTGAGCGATTTGGTCATTGGAAATACAGGAACTTTGGTTGATAGTTCAGGTTTTTCTTCAGTCGAAATAAGGTATGGAACTGGCACAGGATTTAACAACAATCCTGATCATTCTTACCAATCAATCTCGCCAAACACTTTATTTGGTTATCAAGTCAGTATTATCAATGACTTGAATAATGACGGATTTGATGAATTATTCATTTCTGAGCCTTACAATACAACCGCTCCGTTCAATAGTGGAGATGTTTGGATATTCTATGGCAATTCCAACGGGGTTGAAAATCAGCCAGACATCAGGCTGAAAGGCAACGCAAATGACCTATTTGGCCTTAACTTTGCAAGTGCAGGAGATACAAATTCAGACGGGTTCAATGATTTACTTATTACAAGGAAGAACGGATTTAACCAAGGCAAAGTAGAGTTGATTCTAGGATCATCTGATACTATCGACGGCACAAGTTATGTGGTTGCTACAGGTCCTGCCGATTTCGGTCAAACAATTTCCAATCCTGGCGATACAGACGGTGATGGATTGTTTGAATATATCTTCAATTCTCAATTTACTGACCCAAATGAAAATTTGTTACTAACACTTCAGTCATATAGTCGCAGACTGTTTGATGTAACTGAAATCTCTCTACCCGGAGAATCATTGGATGGAAAAATACAATCATCATCAGATGGTAAGCCTCGCATAGTGTTAGATTTACAAAATGCAACAGAAATGAGCACGAACACAAACATGTTGTCGCTTGAGACAACATATCAGTCCACATTCTGGACTAACCGAGAAATAACCAAATCTCAAACATTGATTCAGGGAACCACGAATTTCGAATTGACATCTTCAGGCTCCCCAGTCATATTTTATCACCTGAATGATTTGAAAATAAAGACATATTCCGGATTCACCCCTGTCCAATCTGAAATTGTAACTACTGCTAGTGATGTCACATATCTGTCTTCAGTAAATGGTATTTCAGGAGAGCAGTATCTTACCTATTATTCTCCTGGCTTGGATACTATTTATCTTAATGAGCGAACCAACCAAGGCTGGAATGAACAGATTGTTGCAACAGGCGCAAGTATCTCTTCACCAATTTTACTGCAAATAAACAATACTGGTAGTCCGGTAATTGTATTCGTCGATGATGTGGACAAAGAATTGAATGTAGCAACTCTTAATGGTACATGGTCTGTGAATAACATCACTACTACAGGAATGATAAATGCAACATCATTTTCAAGTCAAGTAGATTTCTACGACAATCTAATAATTTCCACGATGATAGATGATGGGTCATACAATAACCTGTCAGTTATAACCGTAAATGGATCTTCTGTTATCATTGATTTCATTGCGGTTGAATCAGACCAAAATACAAATTTATCATTAATAAAAGACGACAATAATGACTTGATTCTTGCAACATTGACCTCTAGTGGTAGTTTGATTGTCTATGAGAAAGCAAATAATACGAACATATGGAGCCCAGTTTTACTCCCACAACCACAGGGAGTAAGTTCAGTAAACTCAATCCAGTCGATAAGTGGTAGCGTTCCTTTAATCGCGGTCAACAGTGAAATTGACTCACTATATGCTAAAGTAACCGGAACATGGCAGATTATTGCTGATTCATTCGCTAATAACGTCGAAGAATTCAATTTAATGAAAAACAACAATCACCTCATAGTAATCTCAAAAGACCAAGATTTGGATGCGATTCATTGGAGTTCAATGAGTTTCTCTGAGACCAAGTCTCCTGATAATTCTTGGCATAAATCAATGTTCGAAAACTTGAACGCAGACGATGGCTTTACATCAATAACCCAAAATGGAATAGTATCGCTTTATATCAAATCATCATCGAATAGTTTCATCACTAATTTAGAGTTATTCCATGACACTGATAATGATCACATATTCGATGAGATTGATGGATTAGATAATGCAGCAAATCAATGGTCTGACCAAGATGGGGATGGATTTGGCGATAATAGTAATGCGCCGCTATACGATGACTGTCCAACTCAATCAGGGACTTCTAGCATTCTAGTATTGGGTTGTTTTGATGCTGATGGAGACGGTTATGATGATTTGACAGATGATTGTAATACGGCATTTGGTGTATCTTGGTTAGGACGTTTTGGATGTTCAGATTTTGACCAAGACGGTTGGGTGGACTGGAACTCTCTATACCCGTATGGCGACATATTTAGCGACAATTGGAAGCAAGCCTTTGATTCCGACGGGGATTCTTATGGTGATAATCATGGTCCTGATTGTTGCGATACATGGTATGATTATAATGCACCACCTGGCGATCAATTCCCGTTTGACCCTAAACAATATACTGACTATGACGGCGATGGATATGGTGATAACTCATCAGACTTCATTGGCGGAGACGCATGCAAATTTGATTATGGGACCTCTTATTTGGATAGGTTGGGTTGCCATGATAGTGATGGCGATGGTGCTTCAAACCCATCTACATTTTGGAATGCATCAATGGGTGCAGATCTCTGGCCAGATGATGCAACTCAATGGGCGGATTCCGATGGCGATGGATACGGTGACAACAGTTCACAAAATGCGACTTACCCTGATTCATTCCCGAATAATATAGCAGCTGCCAATGATTCCGATGGAGACGGGTATCCTGATGTTTTCACGGAATATTACAACGGCTCAAACGCTCAAGGTTTGCAAATAGACGGCTGTCCTTTAGTCGCTGGGAATTCAACAAACCCGTTCTATGGCTGTTTAGATACTGATGGAGATAACTATCGTGATATTTACACCTTCGATATAAATCCATTAACTGGTCTTAGAGAAAATCAAACTGGTGATGCCTTCCCACTAGATCCAAATCAATGGGCAGATGCTGATGGTGATGGGTTTGGAGATTTCCAAGGAGGCGAATTGGCTGACATTTGTCCAAACGCTCCCGGCGTTCTCAATGGCACGCTTGGTATCGGATGTCCATTAATAGACGGAAATGACGACGATGGAGACTTTGTGATAAATGAAAATGACCTATGTCCTGGAACCCAATTTGGCTTACTTGTAGATTTGAATGGTTGTGCGACGAATCAATTAGATGCTGATTCAGACGGAATAACCGATGATGTAGATATTTGTCCAAATACTGCAACCGTTGATGTTGCAGATGGGAATGGTTGTAGTGAAGCCCAACGGCAAGTCGACACAGATTCAGATGGCGTTTATGACTATCTAGATCTGTGTCCAAATACTCCAAGTTCAGAAATACCAGATTTAAGTGGATGCTCACTTTCTCAAAAAGACTCTGACGGGGACGGGATTACTGACGATGTTGATGTATGTCCAGACACTCCAGAAAACTATCCTGTCTTGGCTGATGGTTGTACTGATGAAAGCGCCAAGGAAATTGATTGGGATGAGGATGGATATACTGGAGACGATGATGAATTCATGTTCGAGCCAACACAGTGGGCCGATTCAGATGGTGATGGCTATGGCGACAACCCAGATGGGGTTGATGGGGACCAGTGCCCGCAAGTAAGCGGTAATTCTACCGAGGACCGCCTAGGATGTTTAGATACAGATTCTGACGGTTATTCTGACCCAACAGTCAATTTCGCAGCATCCCCTAGTGGCCTAGCTGATGCTTTCATTGACGATGCAACCCAATGGCATGATATTGACGGTGACGGTTATGGCGACAATTCATTGGGGCTAAATCCAGACCTATGTCCGACTACCAATCCACTTTATCGCACATCTGTAGATTTGTCCGGTTGTGCACCGAATGAGAGAGACACAGACAATGATGGGGTTGTCGATAGTTTAGATAACTGCCCGACTGAAGCAAAGGGTATTGACGGATATTCGGATGGATGCCCTCTAGAAGAACAAACAAAATCTTCTGCCTCAAATGAAATTCTTGGATTACCAGTAACATGGTTCATTGGCATTGCTGCTGCGATTCTGTTGCTGTTAATTTTAATTATCAGGCGCAGAAATAGAGTATTTGATGATGAGGACTGGTATGACGAGGATGAAGATGATGAGGATGAATATTTTGAGGAAGATAAATTATCATTCCTTGACCGCAAGCAACCTCAAAAACAACCAACAGCTCCTGTAAGGCAACAAATCTCCGGACCAATTAGCCCTCCGCAAAGCGGACCTATGGGGGCGCCCCCTCCACGGGTAAACGAGACATCAAAACCGCCGGTTAGGGGCAATGCTCCAACCTCTGGTCCACCAAGATTCAGTCCCCAAACAGTACCACAAAGCAGTCCTAAACTCGCCGGAAAAAAAGTCGCAAAGAAAGTGAGGAAGTCTGAAGACAGTGGAAAGAAAGTTCGTCGAGCAGTCGCTGAGGTTGAAGAAGATATTTTTGAGAATGTTCCACAATCTGCGATTGATGAATCAATTGATGAGATTAGCAATTATTCATTAGACAATGAAAGACAACTGTTGATGTACTTGCAAGAAAAGGGTTGGAATGCACCCCAGTCTCGAGCAATAATCAACATGGTAAAAACCAAATCACGATGAGAGAAATAGGCATTACTTTTGAAAGATGAGTCAACAGCAATGGATAACGGAGGGAGATTGATGGCAGAACCAGTACTCGAAGGTGCATCCCTACCAGAGGGATTTGAAGTTGATGAAACCTCAGCATATTTCGGTGTTACAGATTCCTCAGACATTGTTCATCAACTGATGTCGATGGATAGAAATCAGTCTATACTAGCGTTTTTTGGTATGGTCTCTGAGGTAGTTCTGAAGCCCGGCGAATTTGATTTTGAAGAAGCAAGTAAAGTTCTTAATTGTGAAGGCGGAGAAATCTATTTTCTAGTTTCAGGGCATTTGGGGTTGATGAGTTTTTCAGATCCGATTTTACATTACCTTGGCCTGCCAAATTCATCAGGAGAAGAATCGCCAAATGGCAAACCTGAGATTGGTGAATCTCACTATGAATCCCTTAAACGCCTGTCAGACCCAATGAACATACTGAAAGTGTTGGCAATCGCTCAGTCAACAGGCGGTTCGGAAGAGGTGATGAAGTACTATCAAACATTGTCCAATCTATTACAAGATGTAAGTTCAAATAATTCAGTGTTGATTGATATCGCTGGCGAATTTGATTCTGCACTGGATGTAATCGGTCATCCAATACCGATTTCCTACCTAGCAAATTCAAGCGTTGAAATCACAAATATTCCAACCGCTCCTGAGCCAAGCAGCAAGCTGGAAGTATCGATGCATAAACAGACTACGGTGGAAGCAGTACCGATTCCGAAACAGACTACAGAAGCATCAACTACCCAGCAACAAACTGACAGTAAGGAATCGATTCCTGTCACAGATGTGGTGCCACAAACCTCCGTTCCATTACCCGGTAAAACAATCGAATTAGAAGAATCAGTTGAAGAGTTAGAACCAGTCTTTGTTGAAAATAAAATCACTGACAGAAAAGCGGCAAAAGTAACTGATAATGCATTTGAGGGGGCTTTTGGCATGATGGTCCAATCTGAACCAGAACAATTAGAGGCTCCAGACGTAGAAGTTGAAATTCAACAAGATCAAGATGTCGAAAAAGAATTTAGCGAACAGCAAGATGTGATGACAGATTCAGAAGATGAAATCGAAGAAACATTTGTCAGTGCTGCTGAAATGTTTATCCAAGCAGACAAAGATGACGATGGAAGTATCTCACCCGAGGAACTTGCAGAAGCTGCAGGAATTTCTGTTGAGGAGTCAAGAGAATTGCATAAATCTGCTGATAAAGATGGTGATGGAGAAATGTCTCTATCGGAATTTGTGGCATCTCCAGCAGCAGAGAAAGTTGCATCTAATCTACCTCGGCCGGTTGCACCGGTCAGAAAGCCAGTGAATAGGACTAGACCAGATACGCAGCAGGTTTTGCCTTCTCAAAAATCAGCTCCGCGCCCTATTCCGCCCCAAAATGTTGCACCACAGCCGGTTGTCAGGAACCCCCCAGTCAATCAGATGCCACAGCAGATACCACAGCAAATCCCTCAGCAACAAATGTGGAATCAGCCAATTCAACCAACAATCCGTTCGGGAATTAATTGCCGGGGCTGTGGAATTGGAATCGATCCTTATTGGCGCTTTTGTCCGGTTTGCGGCACTCAAAATCTTAACTGATTAAATGTCTAGAATAAATTTCCCATCTTGTAAAATTTGAGAATCATCTAGCCAAACACTTGGGCTTGTTAATACTCCAGGAATGTGTATCCCAACTGAGGATGAACCGCCTAGTGCGGAATTATCACCAATAGAGAAGTAGCAGGTTCCGAGGCGTTTTTCATCCTCAAGCACATTACCTCCCATTCTTGCTTGGTCATTCATGCCAAAACCGAATTCAGCGACAGTCCAGACATTTTCCCTTTCTTTTGAGCGTAGTTTCTTGGCGACTTCGCCAAATTCCTGCCTAATGTTTGCAGCTATTTGTCCACCTTTTACATCAACGACCATTCCGTTTTCTATTTGTAATTCGATTTGCTCATCCAGTAAAGTTGAATCCCATGAACCATCAATAATTAGTACCCCATTCATTGTACCCTCTCTAGGCATGATAAATGCTTTGCCAGCAGGAAGATTAGTCAACATTCGTGGACGGTTACATATCCCATTGTCATCTAATTTCCACTCTCGCCAGTTTACTTCAAATGTAATATCAGTGCCTTGATTTGATTTCACATTAACGATGCGTCTTCTTCTAAAGTATGGGCCGAGATTACTAATTCGTTTCTTTATTTTGTTGAAATCAGTAGCCATTCCACCATGAGTGAACATGTCGTTGGTAATTCCTGGCATTGTAGCAACTCTTGCACCATCTCTAAGCGCTTGCCTTACTGCTTTAGTGTGTGTAAGAGAATATTTTGTAGGGGCCAAAACAACCTGTTGTTGGCGCATCAAATTCGATACCGGTGTTGGTGGTTCCTCTCCATGGTGTTTGGCTTTTGGCATTACAATTAACAGGACACGTTCAGATTTTTTGATAGTCGCTTCATGAAGTGCTTGTCCTATGTCGCCAGTGGTTGGGTCACAAACGATGAGGACATTCTCGCCTCGTCTAATATCCATACAGGTTTCTACTACCATTTTCGCTGAGGCGCTTAACAATTCTTCAATCGACGCTTCATTATTTTCGGATATTTCAGAGGTTTTCTCTTTATCGTCAGTACCAATGACAGAATCCACTATGTCTTCTAAATCATCATCCTGTTCTAGACGAGTGTCATCAGGAACATCCTGCTTTTTCCTCGCCATGGTTAATCTGATGCAGGTTTAGGTCTTGAATGTGTGTGCTACATCTGACTAAGTTCGGTTAGAGGTTACCTTATTGAGGGTGCGTACACTCAGCAAATTATGGCGAGTTATGAGTTGTTTATTGAGCGTGTGAAAGATATTCACAAGATTGGCGCAATCCAAGGACATCTTGGCTGGGACCAAGAAACGATAATGCCGGCAAAGGGTGCTAAGTCTAGGTCAGAAATTATGTCTTGGTTAGCGAAAGAACAACATGCAAGAGTTACGGATGAATCATTTGCTGAAATGATTGAGAAACTAGAGAGTGACAAAACACTTACTGATGATCAACAGGCAAACATTAGAGAGATAAGAAGGCGTTATGACAAAGCGGTAAAGTTGCCATCAGACTTCGTTGCCGAGTTTGCTCTAACCAGATCACAAGCATTAGTTGCATGGCAAGAAGCAAGAGCAGAATCAGATTTTAATAAATTCAAGCCACATTTGGCTAAACTAATCGATATGACAAATAAAAAAATAGACTATTATGGCGTAGAGAACACTCGCTATGACGTACTACTTGATGAGTATGAGTTCGGTATGAAAGTTAGCGATTATGACCCTCTGTTTGCAGGGCTGAAAGCAAAATTAGTACCACTTTTACAACAAATAATGGAGGCAAAGCAAACAAATCCTGATCCGAAACTTCCCGAAGATATGGTCTTCCCAGTCGAAGCTCAAACAGAATTCTGTAAAATGGTTTCAACTGCAACGGGATTTGATTTTGAGGCAGGTAGAATGGATGCTTCAACTCATCCATTTTCTGCAGGATTATGGCCTGGTGATACGAGATTTACCACAAGATTTGATGAATCAGACCCATTCTCATGTCTTTATGCAGTAATGCATGAGACAGGTCATGCACTGTATGAACAAGGCCTTGATGCAGAGCATTCTTTCACTCCTAGAGGGGATGCAGTATCCTTGGGAGTACATGAATCACAAAGTAGGTTTTGGGAGAATCAAGTTGGACGTACTCCAGCATTTTGGAAAGTAGTTTTGCCATGGTTTAAGGAGCACTTTCCAGAATCTCCGGATTGGACTCCAGAGGAATTAAACAAAATCGCTAACTGTGTTGAACCAGGTTTTATCCGAGTTGAGGCTGATGAGATTACCTATAATCTACACATTATGCTCAGATATGAATTAGAGAAGAGGATATTCAATGAAAACCTTTCAGTTGATGATATTCCCAATACATGGAATAAAATGTTTAGCGAATGGTTTGGTATTGAAGTCCCAGAAGACCGCCTTGGTTGTTTACAAGACATACATTGGTCTATGGCAGCATTTGGATACTTCCCAACCTACACTTTAGGTAACTTATACGCAGCACAAATTCTAGCCGCAATGGGAGATGAATTAGGAAACGTCGACAAAATTGTTGAAAGCGGTAATTGGCAACCTATGCTGGAATGGTTGAGGTCAAAAATTCACTTACAAGGCAGCAAATGGACACCTAGTGAACTGATTGAACATGCTACAGGTGCGCCACCAACACCACAGCCTTTTATCGATTATGTTGAGAAGAAATACGGTGAGTTGTACAACTTGTAAGGTCATTCTTCTGAATCCTTACCGGTTGTCAATGCCACTAACTTGTCTAGTCTAGCTGTTAAATCATCAATAGCATCCATCAAGTCATTGGTTCTGTCATCTTCATGGTCAGTGCCAAAAGAAATTCCAAGAAGTGTGATCATGCCGCCTGCTAGCATAGTTAACGCCGGCCAATAAACGTCAGATGCCGACATATTTCCATCTGCTTCTAGACCGCCCCAAAATGCGCCCAAAATAAATACAACAAATCCGATAATAATCTGTTGATAGCCACTTCCAAATGTATCCTCTAAACCACTCATTAGTAAATCTCCTTGAGGCAAAATCAATGGGATAGTATATATCATTATTTCAAAAAATGCGGTTTTTTAGCCGTTTAGGGCTATTTCCAAGGTTCCATCAATAGCGGTTTTCCGACTGTCCCGGGCTCCACAAGTAGTCTACCTTTTTGGCCAGTTCCTGCTGACCTTTCAAAAACTGGGATTCCCTCAACAACAGTCAACACAGGCCAACCAGTTAATTCTCTGCCTCGAAACGGATTCCAACCAACCCTAGTCCAAGAATTTTCATCTTCAACTACTGCACTGCGATTCATATCGACTAGAACAATATCACCGTCATAGCCGACTTCAAGTTTACCTTTGCCAATCATGCGATAACAATCTGCTACATTGGATGACATCCAACGAACAACATCTTCAATCGAGCACTTTCCTTGGTTGACGTAGTTTAGCATAACAGCGAGAGAGGTTTCAACACCGGGCATCCCACTAGGTGCGTTTGGAAAGCCCTTGGCTTTGGCTTCCAAAGTATGTGGAGCATGATCTGTTGCTATACATTGAATAGTCCCATCGATAAGTCTCTTCCAAAGAATTTCTCGGTCTATTTTGTATCTTATCGGTGGGTTCATTTGTAAGCGAACACCCTGTTCATCAACATCTGTTTCATCAAATGTAAGATGTTGTGGTAGGACTTCTGTAGTGATAATCGGGTGACCCTCTGTCTTTGAGGGGAGATTACAATGGTCGGTTAAGAAATCAGCCTCGATTCCTGATGTTAGGTGTAAAATGTGTAATCTATGGCCCGTTTTATGCGCTAATTCAACAGATAGTTTGGTAGCTAATAGCGCTGTAATGTCGTCCCGGTAAAATGCATGTGCAGCAACATCAGTTCTTCCCTCGACTAATTTTCTTCGTTCATTCATTCTATCTTCATCTTCAGCATGAACCGCAATTAAACCTGCAGTTTCGGTGAATATTCTCTCTAAAGCTGATTTATCTGAGACCAAAAGCGTGCCAGTAGAAACTCCCATGAATATTTTGATTCCACAAATGCCGGGGATGGCAATCGGGTTTTCTCTAGTTCCGACAGCATCTTGTAAGTCCTCAACATTATCTTCAGTTGCACCAATGAAAAATCCATAATTACTAACACACTTTTCTGCAGCTGTGTCTAATTTGCCTTGCATCCCTTCAAGTGTAGTAATCGACGGAACATTGTTTGGCATATCCAAGAATGAGGTGATTCCTCCACTAACTGCAGCAATAGACCCACTTCCTAAATCCTCCTTTTCTGGTTGACCTGGGTC
>CEUH01017936.1_pt1 | contig 10892 bp, 9 predicted proteins | sample 356461 | NCBI WGS metagenome assembly CEUH01 (sample SAMEA2623275, study PRJEB7988) | marine metagenome | isolation source: saline water (ENVO:00002010), including
GATATTAATCTTAAATTTTGAGCTGCGTTTTTTTGTATTTTTTGTAACCTCTAACTTTCCATTTAAATATTTAGCTGTTAGCGAATTAGATTTTATAATATTCTTAAAATCACCTTGTGCCACAATTTCACCGCCATTTGTTCCAGCATAGGGTCCAATATCGATAATGTGATCAGCAGATTTTATAATTTCATCATCATGTTCAACAACTAAAACTGTATTTCCTAAACTTTTTAGTTTCCTAATAATATCAATCAGTTTTTTTGTATCGTAGGAATGTAGGCCTACACTAGGTTCGTCCAATACATATAAAGACCCTGTTAAATTACTTCCAATACAGGTGGCTAAATTTATTCTTTGACTTTCTCCACCGGAGAGGGTACTTGATTTCCTGTTTAAGGTTAAGTATCCTAAACCTAAATTATTTAAACACTCTAATCTATCTTTTATTTCATTAGTGATTCGACTATTGATATTTATCGTTTTAAAAAATCGCTCGAGATCTTCCAATTGCATATTTATTAGATCAAATATGTTTTTATTTTTTATTTTCACATAACCTGCTTCATTGTTTAGTCTATTTCCGTTACATGCATCACATACAGTCTTCCCTCTGTATCTTGACAGTAATACCCTGTTCTGAATTTTATATAGTTTGGCTTCTAATTTTTGAAAAAATTTATTTATACCAATTATATTTTTATTACCATCCCATAACAACTTTTTTTGTGCATGAGATAATTCATAATATGGTTTGTGTATGGGGAAATTATAATCTATAGAATTTTTAATAAATAAGGATTTATATTTTTTTAATTTTTTACCTCTCCATGGATAAATTGCATCATCAAATACAGATAGTGATGTATTTGGTACTACAAGTTTTTCTTCAATGCCTACAATATCACCATAACCTTCACATTTTTTACAAGCACCGTGAGGATTATTAAAACTAAAAAAATTAGTATCTGGATTTTGAAATCTTAAACCATCTGCTTCTAACATTGTGTTGAATTGCTTAATTTCTGATTTTGTGATATTATTAATAATACATTTCCCATTGCCCTCGAAAATCGCTGTTTCAAGAGAATCTGCAACCCTGTTTAAAAATTCCTCGGAATCATTACATATAATTCGATCAATAACAATATATAAGTCATTGAAATTTATTATATCATTAACTTTAATTTCATTTAGTTTGAAAACTACATTGTTATGATATATTCTGTTATAGCTTTGATTAATTAAAGATTTTAATTTTGCCTTAAAATTTTTTTTATCAATATTTTTTAACTCTGATAGAATTAAAATTTTATCTCCCTTAGATTGTTTTTTTATTTCATCAATTATTTCAGAAATTGAATCTTTTTTTACCTCTTTACCCGAAATGGGCGAAAAGATTTTCCCATATCTCGAAAATAATAGCTTTAAATAGTCATAAACCTCCGTTTTTGTTCCTACGGTTGATCTGGGATTTGAGGATGAAATTTTTTGCTCTAGAGCAATTGCCGGGCATAAACCTGTAATCTTGTCTATCTTAGGTTTTTCAATCCTATCCAAAAATTGTCGAGCATAACTTGAAAGACTTTCTACATATCTTCTTTGGCCCTCAGCATAGATTGTGTCAAAAGCGAGTGAGGATTTACCACTTCCAGACACACCAGTTATAACAACAAATTCTTTTTTTGGTATATCTAAATCAATTTTTTTTAGGTTATGTATTTTAGCACCCCTTAGCTTTATATAATCCTTTATATCCTTTGATAAACTCATTATTTTTTGTAACAACAAATATAATGCTAAAGTGTACTATCGCTAAGATGAAAATTCAACACTTTTGAATAATATCAAATTAAAATGTATATTTGAGATATAAATTTAATGCCTATAGAATAACATTACTCTAAAAATTTTAGTAAAACTCAGTTTTAATTAATAAGTAATGTTATGAAAAAACCAATAATTGCAGATTCTATATTAGTGTCAAGATATATTTCTGGGCATGAAAAATCGTTAGAGATTCTTATCAGTCGTCACAAGCAAAGAATTTATTCTTTTATTTACTCCAAAGTTTATGACAGGGATTTGACAGAAGATATTTTTCAAGATACTTTTATGAAAGTAATAAGAACATTAAAATTAGGAAATTATAATGAAGAGGGTAAATTTATTTCATGGGTAATGCGTATTGCGCATAATTTGGTCATTGATCACTTTAGAAAAAAATCCAGAATACCAAAGTTTGAAAATTCACATGATTTTGATATTTTTTCGATTTTGAAAAATACTGATATTGACATTGAAAATAAAATGATTAAGGATCAAATTCTGGGAGAGGTAAAAAAAATTATTAAACTTTTACCAAATGATCAAAAAGAAGTATTAATCTATAGATATTATAATGATCTAAGCTTTAGAGAAATTTCAGAAAAAACTGGGGTTAGTATTAATACATCCTTAGGTCGAATGAGATATGCTTTGATAAATCTTAGAAATATAATTAAGAAGAAAAATATAATTTTAACTAGCTAACATAATATTCTGTTTTTTTTTTCGTTATTAAAAAAAAATAATGAATGAAAGAAAACTACTTTTTTCAAGAGAAAACTGCCATTGAACCAAAAAGAAAAACTATTAATTTTATTTTAAATTATTCGAAGTCAATAAAAGTTCAAAAAACAGATTTGGGTAAGTTTATTTTTGATTTAAACTAATTTATTTAAAATAGATTTTCTACCTATTTTCTTGGTTATAATGTCATTATTAATGTCCCATCCTCTTGCAGGTGAATATTTTCTTGCATAAAATATAATCTGTAAATGAAGTTTATTCCACTTTTTTTCAGGAAATAGTCTTTTCGCATCTTTTTCAGTTTGTTTTACATTAGATCCATTACTTAATCCCCATCTATACATTAATCTGTGAATATGAGTATCAACTGGAAATGCAGGAAATCCAAAAGCCTGAGACATTACTACGCTAGCGGTTTTGTGTCCAACACCCGGCAACCCTTCTAAATCTTCAAAGGATTTAGGTACCAGGCCCTTATGTTTTTCAATTATAATTTTGCTTAAACCATAAATCCCTTTACTCTTCATTGGAGATAGGCCACAAGGTCTGATAATTTCTTTAATTTCTTCAATAGTTAGATTAATCATATCATAAGGATTATCTGCTTTTTTAAATAACTTAGGTGTTATTTGATTCACTCTTTCATCAGTACACTGTGCAGACAATAGAACAGCAATAAGCAGTGTATATGGATCTTTATGGTTTAATGGTATAGGAACCTCAGGAAATAAATTTTCGAGTTCCTTTATTAAGTATTCAATCTTGTTTTTTTTATCCAAATTATATTATTTTTATAATCAAATATAATAATTATGAATATTTTGAAAGTAGGGGAAGATGCCCCAAATTTTAGTTGTAAAAACCAGTATGGAGTGACAATCAGTCTCTCTGAGATGATTGGGAAAAAAATTGTTCTTTTTTTTTATCCGAAAGCAAATACACCTGGATGTACTGCTGAGGCTTGTAATTTAAATGATAATTATAGTAGATTCAAATCCCAGGGATATGAGGTTATAGGGGTTTCAGCCGATAGCGAAAAAGTTCAAAAAAATTTTAGTGATAAGTTTAGTTTTAACTATAGTTTGCTTTGTGACGTAGATAAAAAAATAATTTCATCTTATGGCGCATGGGGACAAAAAAAAATGTACGGAAAGCAATATATGGGAATCATTAGAAAAACAATTATAATTGATGAATCTGGTAAAATTGAACAAATAATTGAAAAAGTTAAAACCAAAGAACATTCATCTCAAATTCTCAATCAGTAGAATTATTTTTTATATCCAAAAAAGTTAAATTTTTTAATTTTTGATGCTACTGCTTTAGGAAGTAAAGACTCCCATCCGACTGAATTTTCTTTAATTTTTTCTAAAACCACGTGAGAATATATTTTGAGTGATTTTAAATTATATTTGTCAAGATCAACAACTTTTCCATTGAATTTTAAGAATTTGTAAAGCTCTTTCATCCTGGGATGAACTTTTAGATTGTCACTGTTAATTATTTTATCTTCTTCATTGAGAACAGGGTACAGGTAAATTTTCATGTTCTTAAAAAATAATTTACCGAAAGCTTCCATAATACCACCACTGAGATGAGTGTAATATTTTGGATCAAATATTCTAACCAAATTATTTACCCCCATGGTTAAACCAATCTTCTTTTTGGTGTATTGTGAAAAATATTCAACTAGTCTATAATATTCCTTAAAATTAGTTATTAAGACTGTTTCACCTAATGAGCCTAAAAGTTTTGCTCTATCCATAAAGTCTTTTTCATCAATTTCGCCATCATTTGCTAAGTCAATCATTGTAATTTCAAAAATAACTATCGTGTCTTTTTTATCAACATGTCTTTCATTTAAAAACATGTCAAGGGAGTTTAAATACATTTCCTCGTTCACTTTTGTAACAGGTCTAAACCTACCTCTAAGTGCTAAAATATTTTTTTTGTATAGTGCAGCTGCAGGCAGTAAATTATTACCATCAGGTCCAAACATTACAGCATCAGTCATTCCGTTTTTTACCAACTCTAGACTTAATATTCTATTATCGACATCTTTAAAAACTGGACCAGAAAAGTTTACAGTGTCGATCTCTATCTGATCTCTGCTTATGTGATCATACAAATACTTAATAATTTTTTTTGGTTTATTGTAATGATAAAAAGCACTATATATTAGATTAGTCCCTAGAACCCCAAGAGTTTCCTGTTGAAGTGTGGCAGTATTTTCTTTAAATCTAACATGTATAATGATTTCATTATATTTTTGTTTGGGATCAACCTGAAACCTTATTCCTACCCAACCGTGACCATTAAATTTCTTTGCAAAATCAACAGTAGCAACTGTATTAGCAAAACAAAAAAACATTTTATTGGGGTGATCTTTTCGATTAATTCGTTTTTCGATCAGAGAGGTTTCATGTTTTAGCATTTTTGTTAGACGGTTTTGCGTAACATATCTTTTATCATCTTCAATACCATATATATCATCACTAAAGCTTTTGTCATATGCTGACATTGCCTTTGCAATAGTTCCTGATGCACCTCCAACTCTAAAAAATTGTCTCGCAGTTTCTTGCCCTGCACCAATTTCAGCAAAAGTTCCGTAAATATTTTCATTCAGGTTAATCCTTAAAGCTTTTTGTTTTATTGTAGGAATGGCTTCTATTTGCGAATCACCATTTAAAGACACCTCATTCATTGGGTAGATTTTGCTATCACAAATGTATTAAATAAGTCTAACTAGAAGAAGAAAAAATAGTGTATTTTTGATTATTTTAAATATGAAAATCACTTTCTTAGGCACAGGAACTTCACAAGGTATTCCAGTTATTGGAAGTACACATCCTGTTTGTCTAAGCGATAATCCAAAAGACAAAAGATTAAGAACATCTGCATTAATTCAGTGGAATAATAAAAATATTGTTATTGACTGTGGGCCTGATTTTAGAGCTCAAATGCTCAACTCTGGTTGTGATAGGGTAGATGCAATATTTTTTACGCATGAGCATAATGACCATGTCTCTGGTTTAGATGATATTAGACCTTTTTATTTTCGTCAGGGTAATATACCTATATATGCTGGAATTCGTGTAATAGATGCTTTAAAAAATAGGTTTGGATATATCTTTAAATCTGAAGGTAATATTCCAGGAACGCCTAACGTCAAAATAAATGAAATTAATGATAATTTTATATTCCTTGATGATGAGATTATATTATTAAATGCTTTTCACGGCAAATTACCTATTTATGGTTTTAGAATTGCAAATACTGCTTATTTTACAGATGTTAAAACAATTCCTGAAAGTGAATTTGAAAAGCTAAATAATTTAGATGTTTTAGTCATTAATGCTTTAAGAAAAGAAGAACATTATTCTCATTTAAATTTAAATGATGCATTAGATCTTATTACTAGAATACAACCTAAAAGAGCATATTTAACTCATATAAGCCATAAATTAGGATTTCATGAAGAAGTCCAAAAAAAGTTGCCTGAAAATGTATTTTTGGCTTATGATGGTTTAGAGGTAAAATGTAATTAATTTTTTAATAACCACAGGTTCATTTGTTCAAAATTTTGAGGATTAATCCCATGTGCTGATTCAAACTCAAGATACTTGTGATTTATATTTTTTTCTGAAAACCATTTGTCAGATGCTCTGCCAATTTCTATTGGAATAACTTGGTCATTTATTCCATGTGAACAAAAGAAATTATGATTACTATAATCAAATTTTTCATCAAAATTTATTATTTCATGTGGAATTTTTCCACTTAATCCAACAGCTTTTTTATAATTTTTTGGAAAGTTAATCGACAATGCATAAGAAATCATGCAGCCTTGACTAAATCCCATCAAATAGACCTGATTTAAGGCAAAACTATACTTAACTGATAAATCTTCAATTATGAATCTATTTAATTCATTTAATGAATTTTCAGCCTCTTCGATATCCATTTGTAATTGCATATCATTATTGTAATTAAGAGACCACCAACAATATGAATTATAGTCCATTTGTATAGGGGCTTGTACTGAAATAATTAAAAAGTTTGGACTCATGAATTTTGCAAATGAAAACAAATCATCTTTATTGCTTCCATATCCGTGAAACATGATAATCACTTTGCTATTTTTATCAAAAGAAAAAGACTCTTTTACATCGTAGACAAAAGAAATATTATTCATTTAAGTTAATTTTTCCATTTGAAATTGTTCCATAAATTTTTCCTTTCAATGATGACCCTTTAAATATTGAATTTTTAGACATAGAAATAATGTTCTTGTCATCAAAAACATAACTGTTAATTGGATTAAATAAACTAATATCAGCTTTAGCTCCAATTTTTATGGATGTTTCCTCTATTCCAAATAATTTTTTTCCTTTTGTTAAAATATTTATTGTTGTTTTTAAAGGAAATATTTTATTTAAGGCCCCAAAAAAAGATTCTAGTCCAATTGTGCCAAATTCGGCGTTGTCAAATTCAACATTTTTTAACTCGATATTTAGTGGGTTATGATCACTGGTAACTAAATCAATAATTCCTTCTTTCACCCCAGAAATCAATTCTTTTATATCTGAAAGATTTCTGAGAGGAGGTAAAACTTTAAATTTTGTATCAAAATCTACAAGATTATTATCATCAAAAAATAAATTATGAATACATGTACTGCATGAAATATTAAGCCCTTTTTCTTTAGCTTTTTTAATTAATTCAACTGAATTTCCAGTCGAAATGTAGGGGATGTGTAAATTACCTCCGGTGTATTCAAGAATTTTTATGTCTCTCGTTATTTGAATTTCCTCGGAAATATTTGGAATACCTCTTAAACCAAGTATTGTGCTAGTTTTACTCTCATTCATAACCCCATTATTTGATACTTCTTTGTTATGCGGAAAAGAAAAAATAGGAAGGTTAAAGTCTTTTGAATATAGTAGTGCTAACTTCAACATATTTGGATTAACAATTGATTTTTTATAATCTCCAAATCCTATTGCACCAGCATTTTTCATTTCTAATAGTTCGGCCAATTCATTTCCTTCAGATTTCTTGGTTAAAGCTCCGATTGGATATATATCAATATTAGAATTCTCAGCGATTGCTTTTAAATATTCAATCTCAGTGCTTTTTTCGGTGATAGGAAATGTATTTGGCTGTAAACCAACAGACGTAAACCCAGAATTAGAAGCAACTTTTAAAGTGTTTAGTAGGTTATCCCTTTCTTCAAATCCAGGTTCACCAGTACAAACACTGTAATCAAACCAGCCTTTTGAAACATGTAGGTTTGGAAAACTAATTTCAGAATAGTTCTTCGGATTTTTGATAATCTCAGAAATATCTGAGATTATACCATTCTTAATTAATATATCTACGGATTTGTTATGGAACTCACTGTTTTTATCAATTATTGTAGCTGATTTTATTAGTGAATTCATTTAAGAAATTTAAACAAAAATAATAAAAATTAAAGAATGAATTTTTAATATTTCGCAGGTATTCCACCAGTGGATGAATTTTTTATAAACTCTCTTAAATCTTCATTAGATTTTTTTAAGTCTTCAGCTCTTAAATACATCATGTGCCCACTACGATATCCTTCAAAATGAAATCTATTTTTCATTTTACCACTTGGATCTACTTGCCACATGGTATATTTTGCTTGAAAATAATTTGTTGCACCATCGTAATATCCAGATTGAATAAAAACTTTTAAGAATGGATTTTGAGCCATCGCTTTTCTCAGATTTTTTCTTGTATTATCATTTTCTCTATCCCATGGGTGAACAGGCCCAAAAACATTGTATTTAATGTCTGTTTCAAACTTTAATTCATTTCTGATATAGTAATTTATTGCTGGGGTAAAAGAATGATTCCATGAGTTTAGTTCAATATTTGTGTCTGGACTAGAGCCAGCATTAGCTCTGTCTATACCTCTGTATCTCGAATCTAACCTTCCAATGGTTAAACCATCACTTCTTCTTAATAGTTCTTTCCAGAAAGCATAATTAGGTATATCAAGATTATAGTCAAGGATAAAATCTTTATCTAGACCTGAATAATACGAGTATTTTTCTGCGATTTCATTCCTTTCTTTATTACTAATAAACCCACCCTTGGCAATTGCAGGGATAAGTTTGTTTATGGTGAATTCTTCAACTTGAGGAAGAAATGCAAGAAGATCCATTGATTGAATTTCTTTATCTAGCATTTTATGATACCATGCAGTTGCCGCGTAATAAGGTAAGTGAAGCGATGAATCAATAGCATCCTCTTGTCCATCCTCAAACTCTAATAATTTATAATCAGCAGGAGATACCATAATAACTCCATTTAAATACATCCAATGGCTGGTTTGTAATTCATATGAAAGCCCCATAACTCTGGTTCCACCATAACTTTCCCCAATAATATATTTAGGGGATTCCCATCTATTTTTTCTTGTAATAAATGTATTTATCCAAGTTGCCAAATATTTAATGTCTGCATTAATGCCAAAAAATTTTTTTCTACTAGGGTAGTCTCCTTTTTTATTGGGAAGCATTCTAGAGTAGCCGGTATTAACAGGACAAACAAATACTATATCAGCTGTATCAATGATAGAATATGGATTAGTCTTCATCCCATATGGTTGAATTGGAAAGCCCTCATCGTCAATTTTTAAAACTCTTGGCCCCGTGTAACCAATATGCATCCACAAGGAACCTGATCCAGGGCCGCCATTAAATGAAATAATAATAGGTCTGTGCGATTCCTTGACTTTAGAATCATTGGGTAAATTTCTTTTGTAATAAGTGTAAAATAAACTAGCAATTGGTTTACCATCATTATCCCAAACAGGTTGCATTCCTGTTTCAGCTGTATATTTTATTTTTTTACCCTTAATGGTTGTTTCATGAGAAGTCTTTACAATTGTATCAATTGGAATATTTATTTCTTGAGAAAAAATAAATGCGTTATAAAGTAAGAAAATTAGTAAAATATTTTTCATTTGGTTGAATTATAAAATCTAAATTATAAATTATAAATTAAAATTTTTCAAATACGCCTATACCAAAAAGAGCAAAATCATATTTTACAGGATCATTTTTATCAAAAACTCTAAGTATTGAATCTAATTCCATAACAGCTTTGTAATCATTTTGTTTTCTGTCAATAAGACCTAGTTTTCTAGCCACATTCCCAGAATGAACATCTAATGGGCATGATAAGTTTTTTTGGTCAATTGATTTCCATATCCCCAAATCAACTCCTTTTTTATCTTTTCTAATCATCCATCTCAAAAACATATTTATTCTTTTGGATGCAGATCCTTTGAAGGGATCAGAAACATGTTTTTTAGTTCTTTCAGTATGTGGAATCTCAAAGAAAATTTTTTTGAACTCATGGATAGAACTATGCATTGATTGATTTTTTATATTATCAGCAAAAACCTTTTCTAAACCACCATAATTCTTGTAAATATGTCTCAGACTCATTATGAACTGAACAAAATCATAGCCATTGAATGTTCTGTGGACAAATTTAAAAAGGTTTTTTAAATCCTTTTCAGAGTGATTTATAATGAAATTATATGGTTCATTATCCATTAATTTCATCATTTTTGTTGAACTTTTTATAATAGATTTTCTGTTACCCCAAGAAATTGTCGATGTTAGAAAGCCTGAAATTTCAATATCTTCCTTTTTATTAAATAAATGAGGTATTTGAATTGGATCATCTTTTATAAAACTTACATTATTATATTGCTCTGATTTTAAATTCAAAAATTCTTTAATATCCAAAATTTTGAGTTATTTAAATTTACCATCAACTATTTCTAAAATTCTATCGGATTTTTTAGCGAGAGATAAATCATGTGTTGCTATTACGAAAGTGCAGTTGAAGTCTTTTCTCAAATCCAAAAAAAGATCGTGAAGGTTGTTTGAGGAACTGGTGTCAAGATTACCAGATGGTTCATCAGCTAAGATTATACTTGGTTCATTTATCAAAGATCTTGCTATAGCAACTCTTTGTTTTTCACCTCCAGAAAGCTCATTTGGTTTGTTCTTCCTTTTATGAATTATACCCATATAGTCCATTAATTCCTTTGCTTTAGTTTCAGCTATTTTTTTTGGTGTTTTATTTATGAATGCAGGTATACAAATATTTTCAATGGCTGTAAACTCTGGAAGTAATTGATGGAATTGAAAAACAAACCCGATTTCTTGATTTCTAAACCTAGCTAATTCATTATTTCTCAAATTACTTATATCATGATTGTTTAATAATAACGTAGAGTTTTCTTTTTTATCATAATTGTCAATAGTTCCGAG
>CEUH01037761.1_pt1 | contig 10841 bp, 6 predicted proteins | sample 356461 | NCBI WGS metagenome assembly CEUH01 (sample SAMEA2623275, study PRJEB7988) | marine metagenome | isolation source: saline water (ENVO:00002010), including
ATGGACAGCCAATCCATCACCATGCAAAGGTACAGCAGGCATTCCAACAGCGAATGCCCCTCGGCCATAAGGTTCCAAGCCGTTTCGGTTGAAGCGTGCGCCACCATCCAATCCAACCGTTGCTGAACACGCGGGTGCATGCCCGGCCACGTCAGCAAGAGGAGCGCTTGGGAAGACGCGCTTGCGTCGCTGTCCGGTCCGACGCCCCCCCAGGCCACGCTTTCGTTGTGATTCATCTCCGGAAGCACGCCGATTCGAACAAACCTCGCCGCGTTTTCGTTCATTTGATTTTTGAAGCGATTGAGGGCCGGAGAAAGTTCGGTGGGACCGACAACGCACATGGGCTGTTCCAACAAGCCCGCAGCGAGCAAGGCGATGTCTCCTTCGGGCTGGGAGAGGACGTCAAAGTGTTGGTTGTTGGCGGCCAGCCTCTCCAGCATGACGCGCCTTTCTTCCTGTTCCTGGCGGGGCAGCAGACCGAGGTGCTCTACGGCGGCGAGTTGACGGCTGAAGATGTGCCCAAAAGCCGTCCGAGGAGGCTGTCCACCAACGGTAGGAATGAGATAACAACGGGGTGAGAGTTCTGCCAAACCCGCCAACACACCTCCGGTGGCGATGACGATGACGGTGGCGTCCCGTTTCAGCGCCGCTTCAGCAGCGGCAACGGTCTCTTCCGTGTTGCCGCTGTGGCTTGTGGCCAAGACCAACCACGTGGCGTCAAACCAAGCCGGTAGGCCGTAGTCTCGGTGCACGACCACGGGGCAACCGCCTTGCTGAGCAGCCAGAGCGGCCAAAAAGTCGCCTCCCGCTGCGCTCCCGCCCATGCCGAGGCAAAGGATGCCCGTCCACGGGGCTTTTTTGAGGTCGTTCAGCCACGGAAAAAGGTCGGTGTTCACGGCATCAAACCCGTTCTGTATGTCTTCGTGAAACCGCCGTGTGAAACCGATCATGCCTTCCTTGTCCAGCGTTGCGGCCAAATCCAGAAGGGTCGGTTCGGGGGCATTCTGCTCTGCTTGTTCCATCTTCATTCCTCTTTGTGTTCTGGCTGGTCAACCGCCATGAAGGGCAACCCAATCCACGCATCGTCGTGGCGCATGAGAAGGCCTTTTCTTCCCGTCGTGTGGTCGTATGGCAAGCGTACTTGTTCGACGGACCACGATGTGGGGTCCAAAAATTCACCGACAGAAGTGTCTTCGGTGATGAACTCAACTTCCAGCAGTTCGTGCCGCTGCGCCACAACCTTGGCCTGTTCCAAATCTCTCCAACTCGCTCCGGTCCGCTGCCTGCGCTCGACGAGTTCCATGATGGCCCCGTCCTTGGTCCAGGCCGCAGGTCGCCAGAGTTGATGTCTCCACTGCACCACGTCCCCAACCTCGTAGCCAGGTTTCCGGTACAGCAGCGTGAGGCGAGTGACGTCCACGCCGTCTTTTCTGCCGACGGTCGAATTGGTTTCCACCACCATGCCGCCGTATTCGCTGGTCAGGTGCCTGCCCCACGCTCTGGCCAACCCTTTGCTGCCGAGAACCACATCGTAACCACCGGTGACGGGGCCTTCGTTGGTGATGAAAAACATCGGATCGTCGGAAAGTTTGTCCAACACATCGTCCAGCGTTTTGCGAAGTCGCGTGAATTCCTCCTCGCTCAGTCGTCTCGCACTGGAGCGCAATTGAACGGTGGCTTCGAAGTAGTTGCCTGCTCGCCGAGTGCACGTGAGGCACACGCCGTTGGCCATTCGTGCACGCATGGTGTGTTCTTCTTGAAACAGCAAATCGTCGATGACACCTTCCACTTGGATGTGGAGCAGCGTGTGGCGGTCAGAAACCTTGACCGGTTCCATGGCGAGTTGAATGTCCTCTGCCCGCTCGTGCACGGCCAAATTGCGGTGCAGCAATTCGTCCCAGACGTCGGCTTCCGTGATGTTTTCCCATTTCCCATCAATTTCAACGATGCCGCAACGAGCGCAACGCACCCACGGGGTGTTTTCAGGCACTTTGGCAAGGACGGTTCGGGCCCGGAGGCACGGCTCGCACATGCGGTCGCCGAACAGCGGGGGCTCGGCGCCGCAGACCAAGCAAAAGTCGCCACCAAGTCGCAATGACACCTACCTCACCGTGTTCCGCTCGGTGCGGTGCCTTTGAAAGACTACGCCTCCAGACACGGCTAGGCATCGGTTTTGACGAGCGGGGCCGTCTCTTCACCCTTCGAAGGTTCGGTTTCGCGGGAAGGAGCGGGGGCATCCACGGTGGCCGGTGTTTCAACCGTTTCCTCGGAACCGGCGCGCTCGAGCGCAGCCAACCGCTGTTCCAATCGTTGACTGCGCCGCACCACCGTCCACGTCCACAAGGCAATGGCTCCCAACATGCCAAGGTAAGCAAGCGCCAGATGGGTCAAACCTTCCACGTCAAACGCCTCCGTCCTGCGTGCTCTGCATCGCCGCCAGCCGTTGTTCCAGCGCCGTCAGTCGCATCGATGACAACATGTGGCCGATGATGAAGGTGGTGAAAGAGATAGCGCCGAGGTAGAGCACCAACCGCATGTCAAGGTCGATGGAACCGGCGTCTTCTGATGCGATCAAGGGGGGAGGGTGTCGGATGGTCCAAATCCATGTGGCGATGTAGGTCGTCGGGACGAGAACAAATCCGTACATGCCAAAGGCGGCAAACGTGTCTCTTGATTCCACACCGTCAGGCTGGCTTCCCCTGCCCAGCACGAGGTAGGCTGCAAGGAGCGTCAACAAGCCGAAGGTATTGAGGCGCACATCGGTCCAATCCCACGGCGTCCCCCATTCGGCCGCACCCCATACACAGCCGGACCACACGGTCATGAGGCCGGTGGCGAGGCCAGCCTCGGAGGCTGCCACGTGCAAGCGCCACATGGTTTCAGACCGTTTGAACAACCATCCTGCAGAACCAACAAACAGGCCGCCAAAGGCGATGAATGCTGCCCACGCAGCTGGAACATGCCAGTAGAAAATTCGTTGAGCAGCAGGCGATTCAAAGGCGTTAAACGAAACGCTTGGGACCCACAAAAAAGCCAACAAAAGCGTGGCACCAACACCCGCAAAGCCGAGGAACAGCAAGGTTTCCCCCAACTTCATGCTCCAAGGGGCAGCAAAGCCCTCCTTGAACTTGGTGTTTCCTTCACGCCAGCGTGCCAGCGATAAGGGCGTAAGGCAAAATCAGCACCGGCGTCAGCAATCCCACAAAGACGGCTTGAGGTCGAGCGAGCCGCTGAGTGGACCGCTGCACCCACCCCACGCCGTGCCACACGACGAAACAAAGCAGGCCCCCCACCAACAAGACGACGGGCTCGAGCTGATTCTGGAGCGAAACCGAGGCCATGAGGGTGAAAACAAAGCCGAGCACGGCAGGAATCCATGCTCCATGAGGCTCTTTGCGAGACACAGCTCGCCACCATTCGCCCGCTCTTTCCTCTCGCAGTGCCGCCACGAGCGGTTCGCCGCAAAGACCAGCAGCCAAGGCCGGTGCGAGGACGAAACTGAGTTGTTGCGTGCGGTCCAGCCCGTTCATGAACGATCCGAGCGAGAGGAGGATGCCAAGCGTAAGCAGGCCTGCCATGGCGTTGGTGTTCAACCACATCATGGTTCGAAGGTGCATCTTCACGCCAAAGGAACCGGCCGACTGGGTAGGCACGGTTTTCGATGGGTGTTGCTGCGACGCCCTGTTTTCTCGGTTCTCAAGTGGCGTGATGGTATCGTGTTCAATATCGACAAGATGCGTCGCCTGCTGCTTGATGCGGTCGTCGTGCGTAGCGATGACCAAACCGTGCCCTGAAGACCGAAGTTCCTCCAACCAATCGCCGAGGGTTTTCACCGAGGCGTCGTCCAACCCGGCATCCGGCTCATCCAGCAGGACGAGACTTGGCGATGGGCTGGCAAAAGCCGGGAGGAGGCCAGCAAGGACGGCGATTTTTCGTGCCTGACCTTGGGACAGGTGCGCTACGAGGTCGTTGGCCCGGTGGGTGAGATTGAACGCCCTCAAGAAAGGCGCGATATCGGTGCTGAAGCCAGCCATCGCCATGCTGCACTGCAAGTGTTGAGAAACGGTCTCGCTGCCCAGCATGCCGTTTTTTTGCAGAACCACTCCAACCACAAAGGGCGATGGCCGACGTCGACCCTCGTGGTCCGCCACCACCACGTCGCCGTGATGAATGCACCCTTTTTCCAAGGGGAGCAGGCCCATAGCGGCCTCGAGCAGCGTGGTTTTGCCCGACCCGTTGGCGCCGGAGAGAACCACGGTTTGGCCGCCCAGAACCGTGAGCGAGCGTCCGGAGAGAACCACGCCCATGCCGCGTCGGACTTCCACGTCCTCGAGGCGAAGTAAGGCCTTGGCCATGGTTCGGGGAAAAGCCGTTCCAGCAAGAACCCTCCTGTGTTGCCCAACCGACACATCAACTCAAAAGAGACAACCGTCAACGGCCGGGTATGGGCTACGCCATGTCCCAATTCGCTTTGGCGGAATGGGCCGTTTTGACGCTCTGGTTTGCAGCGATTGTTGCGCCACTTGTTTACGCTGCCCGCACTCGCACGTCTCTGGCGATGGGCATCACCGTTAGCGTCCTACTGGGCGCTGTCGTACAGGTCATGTGGACGATGCTCTACAACTGGAATCTTGTCGATATCTGGGTTTGGTACGATTTCGTTCTGGTCCCTGCGAGAACCTCCGAGCCTTCGTTTTTCCACACGCTGGTCACGGCGGGTTTTCTTCACGCCCAGGGCGACATGATGCACGTTTTGGGAAACGTGATCATCCTTGCTCTGGTTGGTGTTCCGTTGGAGCAACGGCTCGGCACCAGACGGTACGGTATGGTCTACGTTATCGGCTTGCTTGGCGGTTCGGTGGGCTGGGTGCTGTTTAACGCGACCTCGATCACCCCTGCGTTGGGTGCATCCGGGGCCGCTTTCGGGTTGCTTGGTGCTTATCTTGCGGGCTGGCCAAAGGACGAAATCCCCTTCCCAATCCTGCTCATCAGGCCTTGGCCGGTGGTGTTCATTGCGCTGTTGTACTTCGGACTCGAACTCGCTCGTGCGCTGGCCACGATGAATTCCGGCGTGTCGAGCGGGATCGCCCACATGGCTCACATCGGGGGATTTGTTGCTGCTTATGCCCTGCTGCCGTTGGTGGCCAAAGGCGGACCTGTTGAACTTGGTATCGTGGACGGCGGGCCAAGCCAGGGTGCCGCTCTTGACGCCAAGCGGCAACGGCTCAAAGCGGCGATGACCAGTCTGGAGAACCTTGAGGATCCTTGGACGGCAAGGGGCCAAGCCGTTCCTAAACACCTGCGTGAGCCGTTGAAAAACCTGCTTCAGGCCAGCGACGAGCCCGAGACCAGAGCTGCTTGGATGGAGCATTTGGCCGATGCTGCGACATGCCCAGAATGCGACGCCCCCCTTGGCCTTGTCGAGCGCTCCAATGGCCCACATTTGCAGTGTTCAGCGGTTTCGGACCATCTTGAGTGGCCACCCCGCTGATGAAGGGGTTGAACAGGACCGCAGCGTGATACATCTGAGGATAGAATCAAAGGTGGGCATGGCTTCCAACGAGTAGGGAGGAAAACAGATGCGAACGGCGCCCAAGCATTCCCTGCGGACTACGGCGCTCCTCTTCTCGCTCTTGATGCTGTTTGCGGACGTGAGCGGCGGCCTTCTTTCGAATCCTGTCGCCGCCACGCCAGTCACTGATTACGAAGAACCGATTTTGATCGAGGGCTTACCTCCTCTCATGTGTGGAGAGGAGATGTGCGAACGTCCGACTCGGCTTATCGACCGCGGCGACAGGGCGTCCTCAGAGCCGGACCAGTGGTGGCTTGGGTACGGGCCAGACCTTGACTGGAACGGGATGGACGACCGCCTTCAGCGCGTCCTTGCTGGCCAGGAATCCGTCTCATCAACATCGATCATGGGCCCTGACGGTCGCAAAACGGTTGCCATCGTGGTTGATTATGCATGGGCGCCAAACAACGAAGAAATCGCCACCTTGGTCGAAACATTGGAGGCACACGGTTGGATTGGTGAAGAGGCAGGAGCCTGGTTCCAGGTCATGAACTCGATTGATTCGGTGGTTGTTGACAAGGTTCCTGTGAGCGCTTTGCTCGACATTTACCATCTTGATGGCGTGGTTGTCATCGAGATGCAGAACCTCATGGTGCCCTTCAACGGTGTTGCGAGCGAGGCTGTGCGCTCGATGCCTTCCGATGTCTATTCCGCGAGCACTTATTCCCGAGGCTATTACGGGGAAGGCGTGGTCATTGCTGTGCTCGATACCGGCGTTGACAATGAACACCGTGCCCTCAACGACTTTGATGACATTGACGATGAGCCCGACAGCGATCCCACCAGTTACAACGACCAAAAGTGGGTCGCTGGCTTTGATGCTACATCCTCGGCCTCCAACCCCGACGGGAGCGTTGACCCTGACGACGGAAACGGGCATGGGACGCATGTTGCAGCGACTGCACTCGGCACGGGAGGCTCACAACGGGTTCACACAGGTAGCGGCATGGGTGCCTATTTGGTTGACGTTAAGGTGTTGACCGACTCGGGTGGCGGTGGAACAGACCCTGGTGAGAACTCTCAAACTTCTGTGCGGGGCATTCAATGGGTCATTGACAACAAAGACACCGATTGGGGAAACAACGCTTCCAGTCGTGGCATCGACATCGCCTCTATGTCCTTTGGCTCACTCGGATCGCCGCTGAATCCCGACGATGAGGGCGACAACGGTTCGAGTGCGGAGTCCCGCTTGGTCAATCAGGCCAGGGACGCCGGCATCGTGTGCATCGTGGCCATGGGCAACGACGGGGCCAAACGGGTTCCCTCGCCCGCTAGCGCAGACGGAGCCATATCCATCGGGTCGGCAGACGACAGAAACAGTGTCAATCGTACGGACGATGTTATGGCCTCGTATTCCAACTGGGGACCGAGATTGGACGACGGCGACGATGACGAATGGGACGAACTCAAACCCGATGTCACGGCGTTCGGTACCGGCATCATGTCGGCCACGGCAGCAACGGGCCCATCCTTCCCCGGCCAACCCGAACGCCCGCTGGCGGAGGATGGCTACGAATCAAAAGACGGAACGAGCATGGCCACACCACTCGTTTCTGGGATTGTTGCATCGCTTTTGCAGGCCGATGATTCCCTCTCCCCAGAAGACATTCGCAACATTCTAAGGAACTCCTCAGAGGCCCGAGGTTCGCCCACCGAACCCGATATCTCCAACCGATGGAACGAGAAATGGGGCTTTGGACTCGTTGATGCTTCTTGTGCTCTGGATTTCGTTCTCGACCGAACATGCACGCCGCTCGAGGACAGCGGCGAGATCATCATCACGCCGCCTCCGGGGGAGGAAGGCCTTGGGGAAGACGTGTCAATGAGTGCTCCGGTTAACCAGACCCTCTATTTGTCAGGAAACCTGCTTTCGGTGGAGGGGTCAACGGACACGAGTGAAAACGACTACGTTGAGGTCCAAATCAAATTTGAACAGTTCTATGACGACGGTGAGAGTCTCGAACTGACCAACTGGTTGGCTGCCGACGGAACGGTTGAAGATTGGTATTTCGATATCACGGTAGACGACGGTTGGGTGGATGAAGATGAAGCCTACACGCTCATCTATGCACGGGCGCTCACCGAAGTCGGTGAGGCCTCGGTTGTGGACGTGCGCGTTGTTCGCTTTGCGAGAATGACCGTATCGATCAGCGAACCTCCGTTGGGCACCGCTCTTGTCGGTCTTGTTGAATTTTCTGGAACGGTTGAGGGTACCGAACACGATCGCGTTGAGTTCAAGATTGACAGTCAGGATTGGCAACTTGGCGACGACCTTGACAGCCAAGAAGAAGGCACGCAAGCGTGGTCCTTTACATGGGATTCCACTCAGGTAAGTGACGGCTCTCACCGCATCAGCCTTCGGATGGTGAACGCCAGCGGTGTTGCGAGTGAAGTCGTGAAGCGAACGTACGAAGTCGACAACCTTCCTGCGGCACCGAATTTCGCTTTCACCGGCACGGTTGGTGTCTACGACGGTGAACTCCAAGTGAACAGTGCTGTTGCTGGGACGGTGTTGGAAGTCCGCTTTGGGGTGCGCAACATTGGCGACCTTGACGCTTCAGAGGTTTACCTCACGCTTGACGGTGAGGGGAGCGACTCTTCCACTTACCCTTCCGAGGCCATCGTCACCTCGCTAGATGAAGGTGAGAGCGCCCAAGTGAGGCTGTATTGGTGGGCAACACAAGCAGGAACACATGATGTTACGCTCTCGATAGACCCCACGCAGGTGTACGAGGATCCGGACCGAAGTGACAACACCTACACGTTCAGTTTCGTTGTTGAGGAACGACCCGTTGAACCCATGCTGCGCTTCCTGCCAGGAGCAGCCCGCACCACTCCTGATATCCCCACGCCTTCCGTTCCATACGACATCAAGCTGCGGGTGGACAACATCGGTCAGACCGATGCCGGTCCGCTTGTTCTTCGGTTGCAATATTGGGACAACGGTTGGATTGGTGATCAAAACGACACGCTCAGCCTGGTGCCTGGGTCAAGCACGGTGTCCGGCTACAGCTATGCGCAGTTTGAGGACGTGCGCCGAGACGCAGGCGTGGTTCGCTACCGTGCTTTGCTTGACGGCACGGGTGTTGAAATCGCCCATAACGAACTTCAATTCAACGTCACCATCGCCGACGCACAAAAGGGCTCGAAGGTCCCGGTTTCACTGACGCCCGGAGAGGTCGCTGTTGATTTCGTTGGTTTGGATGACGGCGGCATTCTGTTCACCACCATTGATGGTGAACTCCATGCGCGAACCATCACCTCCCGACTGGCGTTGGTGGGCGGGGTCGTCTTGGAAGAAAATTGGGGCGGTGAACTCGCCGTGTACCAGCGCGATGACGGTCTCGTGCAATTGGCGTGGACGCGCCGCTCGCTCAGTTTAGAAGGCTACATCCTTACCGACATCGCCATGACTTCTATTTCCGCCTCCGGGAAAACCACACCGAAACACTTCCACATGCCGGCTCTCAAACTCTCTGAAGGCTCGTATTATGGATTCACGTTGGATCAGCACGATGACACCATGGTTCTCGCCGGCTACCACAGGGATCTGTCCACCAGCGGGTCCTGGCAGGACATCACCTCAATTTTCGTGATTTCGTCCACATCGCCCGATAAAGGGACCTCATGGTCTGACCCCATCACGGTCCTGTCCGACATCGACATTCGGCCAGCTGATGCTCAACCGCTCGGTGTAGGCTTGGGTGAAGAATACCTTCACGTTCTCTATCAAGAATACAGAGACGACGTTTCGGGCATCGAACGCGTGGGCTTGATGTACACGCACGGGGCTTACACCGTTCCGTCTTGGAGTTTCCAGTACTCGGTTGGCGATGATGCCAGAGCACCTCATCTGGAAGTGCTCGTGGCCGATGGAGAGGACCGTCTCCTCGGCACATGGATTGAGGGCCAGGGTAAAGTCTCAAACATCGTGGTCTCCAACACCAACGCCGTTTGGTCCGGTTCGGAAAATCAACGGGTCCTCGCACCCGGTGCTACCGAGGTCGCTTTGCTCTTGCACAACGATGGCATGTACCTCTATCATGATGAAATCAACGTGAACGGACCCGTGCACAGAATGGGCCTTGTTGCTGACTCGACTGGCGCCCCCCTATCGGGCCTCTCAAACACCATCGAACAGGACTATTTGTTCGGTGTCGGTACCATGGAGGCGGACACGATCATTTGCTCCATCACGCCCAGCGGTTCTTTGAGCCTCAGCAAAATCGCCTCGCTGTCGGGAGCAGCAAGAACGGTTGAATCGCCAACGTTGTTTGAAACGCTTCTGGCGTTTTTGCCCGGTGAATCCCGCGATGCGAAACTTCAGACCCTTGGTATTGGCCTTGGTGTCTTGTTCGTATTCTTGGTCTCCATCGCTGTCGTTTTGCGACGCTCACGAAACGAAGTGGAGGAACTCTTGGAGGAACTGGAAGAGGACAGCGATGCCCTCGAGATCATGGTTTCTCCTGAACATGACGATGGCCCTCTTCTGACCGTGGAAGACGATGAGGACGTGCTCACCGTTCAACTGCCCACCGATGGTGAGATGGAACCCGAGGAAGCCTCGCTCGCAGAGGAACTTGAGAGAAAACTCGAGGAGGGGGAAGGCAACGCTCGTCTCGAGAGGCGAATGAAGCGAAAGCAGCAGCGAGAAATGACCGCTATCTTGGAACAATCCCTGCCCCCGCTCCCCGCCGTTGTGCCCTTGGCCGAATTACCAACGCCCCTTCCAGCGGGCCCTCTGCCGCTACCCGATCTCAAACGGGAAGTTGTCTGTCCACATTGCGAGGCTGGATTTTCCATCAAGGATTTGATGCTCAAGAAAATAGAATGTCCGGTGTGTAACACGACGTTTGACATCTGAGGTGGGCGGAATGTGCGGCATTTTTGGCTATCTTGGGCACCAACAGGCGCTCCCGATTTTGGTTGAAGGTCTGCGTCGTTTGGAATACCGAGGGTACGACTCAATCGGTGTTGCCGTCGACGATGGCGAAACCATCCAGACCCACAAGACGGTGGGCAAAGTTTCGGATTTGAAATCCATCCTGCCAGCGTCGATTGACGGGACCTTGGGTATCGCTCACACTCGCTGGGCCACCCACGGCGGGGTGACGCAGGCCAACGCTCATCCGCACGCCTCCGAAAACGGAACGGTCCATCTGGTTCACAACGGCATCATTGAAAATTTTCAACAACTGAGAAAATCCCTCTCCAAGCGCGGCGTGGAATGCAAAAGCGAAACCGATTCAGAGGTGCTGGCGCACATGAT
>CEUH01006673.1_pt1 | contig 10835 bp, 19 predicted proteins | sample 356461 | NCBI WGS metagenome assembly CEUH01 (sample SAMEA2623275, study PRJEB7988) | marine metagenome | isolation source: saline water (ENVO:00002010), including
GCCATCGTCGTTCGCATAGCTTACGACCAATTGATGTGTTCCCTTACCTGCGTTGGCCTCAACCTTGGCCTCTTTGATAGTAACCTCGTGGCTTCCAACCCCTAACATAGCAGGTCGGTCATCTTTAAGGTGTGATAAGTCGATATTTGCAAAGCCATTAAAGCTCATTTGTTAGTCCCTTTCTTCAAGTAATCTTTGTATTGATCTTGGGTCATATAGATACGCTCCAAGAGTTCGGTAACATCGTCAGTATTTTCTGTAGGTGAAAGCCGACGGTACGGGTCACGTGACTTGCCATGCCATCCGTGAACCTGTTCTGTGATGATGTATCTGCGTACATCTACTTTGCCATTGCTTTCCGTGGTCTTGCGAACAAGGCAAAACACATGGTCATACAAAGCAGGTATAAGTTTTTGTACCTTCTTTTGTACGAGCATTGGCCAAAAATTAACAACGCCATTGTCGTCTGTTTCCTCTGCTGCAAGAGCAGTAATGACTACGTGCATTTCAAGGTCACGTATCCACTTTAGTGCGTTGGTAATCTTGCGTTCATACAAGCCCCACTTTTCAAAGCCGTTCTTGCTGTCGCCAACTTCTTTCTCAACATCTGCCATACAGCGTTGCGAAAGCTCAGTAGCACTATCAATCATAATCCAAGCATACTTTTGTGCAGCGAACTCTGGAGTTTGCGTATACTTAACAATGTCCTTGAAGCTATGATTGTGCTCACCTGCATCACGATCGAAAGTTGTGAACTTTAGGTAGTCTATCTCTTTGTCTGCAATAGACGATAGCCCACTTTCACCACTGATGATTAGACCTTTGCCATACCGATCAGCGTAATGTGCTGCTTGAGTTGTTTTGCCTGCGCCGTGGTGTGCATACACCAAGACTTTTGACGCCCCTTTTACAGTGATGTCATTTGTTTTTAATGGTTGTATTTTCATTTTGATACCTTGAATGTTGCCGTGCCACATTCGATAGTCAACGCGTTCATAAGTTCCTGTTGAACTTGTTCTGAAGACGCTTCATATTTCTTGCGATCAACGGTAAAGCTAGTGTTTACGCAGTCAGGTGTGGCTACGTTTTGGTAAATGTTCTTGAGCATTTTTTTATCCCAAGTCCATTTCTCTGGGATGCGAACAGTCATAAAGTGTCCGTCATTCATTCCTATAATATGTTCGTCTGGTTCCTCTGGAAGCTCTGCTAAGATGTGTGCTTTTAAAAAGCCAAGCTCATCCTTAAGATAAGTAAACTTTTCCTCTGCTTCTTTATACGCTTCCGCAAGCTCCTTGAGCCGTTCTTCTTTAGACATAAAAGTTGATCCTTGACGTTTGAGGGTTGTTAATTAGTTGTGTGTAGCGTATAAGCAAAAATATTGCAAGAGGAAAAAGCACATGACATTCGACATCGAAAGATTAGTAAACGATCTGGGAGGAGCAAGAAGGGTGTCTTCAACACTGAAGACAGGACGATCAGTTCCGTATGGGTGGATCAGAAGAGGCAGTGTTAGTTCCGCTTACTTATCACAAATCAAAGAGGCATTTCCTTCGGTGTGCCTAGATCAATATTTCATGGGAGCAAATAGTGAGCGACTATCTCAACACAGCATTGGAGATGCTAGATGACGGGTGGTGGGTTGTACCAATCCATCCAAACGAAAAACACCCTGCACCAAAATGGGGCCATATATATGACGAAGGAAAGTTTCCGACAGAAGAACAGGTCATAGAGTGGTGGGACAAGTTTCCCGAAGCCCATGTTGGTATAATCACTGGAGAACTTTCTGGCGTACTTGTTGTTGATTGCGACAACGAAGAAGCAGAAGTGTTCGCAAAAAGCGTTGGGCTTACCAATACGCCTTGGGTTGTAAAGACCAAGCGTGGTAAGCACTTCTATTTTAAATGGCCTGCAAACGCTGGTCATATAAAGACATTGACTTGGAGCAATGCCGACGGGATCGAGTGGCCTAGAGATACGGTCAAAGGTCTTGATCGAAAGGCGCACAAGGGAGTTGTTCTTGTGCCGCCTACTCCAAACTATTCGCAGCTATCTGGCAATGACTGGGACGATGTACCTCCGTACCCAGAAAAAAGCTATGGTTTAAAATCGCAAGCCAATCAAACATCCAACGTCGTTAGGTTTGAAGACTTCAAGTTCGAGAACCTATCGCTTGCGCACATTAAAATTAAAAAGAGCGTAGTCGATACAACAAGAGAGATTGTCGAGAAGAGTGGCAGACGCTTGATGGCAGGGGTTGGCGACAATAGACATCAGATGCTTTTAAGTCTGGCTGGAGAGTTAGCAGCACAGGGCTATAATAGAGAGCGATGCGAAATCGAAATGATAGCTTACGTCGAAGAGTTTTTTTACGAACCTCACAAGGTAAACCAGAAAGAGTTTCAGAGCGTAATAGATCACGCATATAATAAGGAGGACAAAAAGGTTAAGGAAGAGCCGAAGTTAGACCCCTCTAAGTTCAAGCCTTTAACCACGTTCGATGCAGATAGATTGGCAGATGAAGCGAGCAAGGTTAAATACTTTGTAGATCCGATAATTCCAGACACAGGAACGATTGTCCAAGTTCACGGATACAGTGGACACGGAAAGTCTATGTTCTTGCGCCACCTTTTATATGCAGCAGCGTCTGGTCAAAAATCTTTTGGGCCGTACGACATACACAAGACGCCCCGTGTTTTGTATTTAGATTTCGAGAACAGCAAGCAGAACGTCTCAAATTTTTTGAGCCGTTCCAAAAGATCCTTTGGTGACGCCAAGCATAACTTTATGATATGGACGCCATTCATTGATGATCGGATGATGAACCTTCGGGAAGATAGCGGCCTTAACAACCTCCAAAGTTGGATCAACTTTAACAAGCCAGACATAGTTGTGGTTGATACGATCCGTACAGCTTGGTCGGGATTGATGGAAAATAGTGCAGAAGAGTGGGGCAACATAAATAAGCTTGCCCTTGCTTTACGTAACAATGGCATCACAGTGATGCTCGTACATCACAGTAATAAACCCACTGATGGCGGCAGGTCAGGCAGGGAGGCAGGGTCATCGAACCAGTTGACCGTACTCGAAACGCAAATCAAAGTTACGCAAGTATATATTGAGAAGCAAACAGCAGAGATCAAGGCAGGGATTTATGACGGTGATCTTCCTAGAACACCTATGACTTTGCTTGGCACTGCGCCGATCAAAACCCCAACAGAAAGACTGCAAGTTTGTCTTGAACTTAGGTACGGTAAGGTACGAGAGTGGAGTGATACGCATGAACCTGTTATGTATATTGCTTTCTTGGAAGACGAGAACACACAAAATGTGCGTGTAGTTTCCGAGAGCACAGCAAAACAGAAGGCAATGAAGGCCGCTAGACCGTGGAGAAACAGTGAGGGCATAGTGATGCCACCATTGTCTGATCTGGAAATATCTAGAAAAATTGGTAAGCCTATAACCACAGTAGCCGATTGGACTAAGGATCTGAGAGAAACCTACGTCCAAAGTAACATCGCTAATCTGCAATAAAAAAACCCCCTTGGAGAAGGGGGTTTAAGTTTTGTACAGAAAATTGGGAGGAATATTCTGTCCCTTTAAATGTAGTGTACGCAAAACTAAAACACAACTTTTTTTTGTACGCAAGTTAGTCTGAAAATCGCTACGCTGCTTTGCTTAACCGCTTGCCTCGTTCGTTCGAGCCAACTCCCGTTGGCGCGAACTCGCTTACCTGCGCTCGCAAGTCGCTGCGATTTTACCGTGTTCGTCAAAAAAGTCAAGACCGAAAGTTGTATAAAAGTTATGTCCGTGTTAAGTTGCGCCGAGGGAACAAATTATAAGGGCGCGGAATGTCGAAGAGATTTTCGTTGTCCACAGAGCAGGCAAATTGGTTAAAAGACAATCACTCAAACTTCACGAACGCACACTTAGCAAGGCAATTAGGCTGCTGCGTGGACACACTAAAACGTATTATGATGAAGATGGAACTGGCTTACTTTCCTGGGGCCAAGTACCACTATAGGTCAAAGCCGAAAGTTTGGAACAGGCCGTGCATGATTTGCGGCTGCACTAAATCAAGACCAATACAACAGTACAGATGCACCTCATGCCACGAGCGTGAAGACGCATCCGACTATATGTGGGAAGAACACTATGGGTAATCCACAAAAAGCTAAGGGCGATAAGTACGAGAACGATCTCGCAAAGTACATGAATGAATATGTTTTCAAACACGAACAATGCCAACGAGCACCGCTATCTGGTGGTGGGAGGATCGGGCTTCATGCTGGAGGTGCAGACATCCTCGGATCGACAGGCGTATTCGTGGAAGCAAAACGGGTCGAAAGGCTTAATGTTCGTGAGGCGTTACAACAAGCTGAAAGAAATGTTGAAGCAACGAAAAGCCCAGAGTACGCAACCGTTATTACCAGAAGAAATCGAGAGAGTTTGGAAGACAGTCTTGTTGTTATGCGGTTGAAGGATTGGAAGGATTTTTACATAGCTTACCTTAAGTCAGAGGGCTATCTTCGGGACGACCAATCCAAACCAGAATGATACGATAGAAAAAACTTACGCTCAATTTCACCTTCATAGTTCACACAACTAAGAGGGTACGGACATAGCTATTTTAGAGGCCATAAGCGCAGCGAACGCAGCGTATGCCATTATCAAGCAGGCTTGCGCCAACGGGAAAGAAGGGGCAGGGGTTATAGCGGCTGTTGGAAAATTCATTGGCGCTGAAGAAGAAGCTAAAGAAGCTGTGCGCAAAAAGAAAGCCAACCCCATCCTTGCACTGACTGGTAGTACGGAAGAACAATGGAAAGAGTTTGAAGCACTGGAAAGAATGAGAGAACAGCGCGAAGAATTAATCAGCTACATGCGCTTGTACTGCCGTGCGGGAACATACGATCGCTTCAAAATTTGGGAAAACGAGGCGCGTAAACAGAGGCAGGCCGCAAGGAAAGCAGCCGAACAAAGAAGGGCAGAGGTTATTGAAGCAGCACAGCTTGCGATTGGAATAGGAATTGCATGTATTGTTGTGGTCGTTGGCTTTTATTTCACAGGCAAATACATGGGTCGCTGGTAATGTGGTTTCTTGTATGGCTCAACTTCACCACAACTGGTGAAATCAACTATTACCAAATCAGTACGCACGGATCAGAAGAAGTATGCTTGCTCGAAAAAGAGAAAGCGAAGGTTATTGTAACTAAATCTAACGAAACCATAGCTTGCCTGTGGGCGGAGAAATAAATGGAACAAACCATAGAAAACTTTACTGGTACGAAGAACGTAAACATCGGCTACACCGAAGGTGACGTACAAGCAGGCATTGAATTTATTTACAACATGAGAGAACACATCGTGGATGTAAGTATTGCAACTGTATATCTGCTTACAGTGTACGCAATATACCTCTGGCTCAAGAAATCACTATCATGCAAAAAGGGCAACTGCTCCTGCTGTGACGGAAGTTGTTAGCGGCTACGCTAAGGCTTCGCCGCTGTAGTAGGGAAGACAGTATAAGGATTGGTAGCTATCTTGCCGATAGCCAACTAAAGGGAACAAATGGTGGGACTTGAACATATAGTGACATTGGGCGTGGCACTTATTGGTAGTGCTGGCTTTTGGAGCTTCGTCTCTATGAAAGAGAAGACGCGACGGGAAGCAGCAACCGAGTACCAGAACACACTTAAAGATCAAGTTGATCGGTTGGCGAACAAGCTGGACGAAAAGACCAGTGAGATACAGGGACTTTTATTGGAGATCGCAGAACTTCGATCAGACTTAAGCGCAGCCAAAGTTACAATTTCACATCTGGAGAACTTACTGCGTACGAAGTGATTGCAGGAAAATATATACTCGGGCAGGGCAGGCGAGTTCTTCGTTGCGTATGTCTTAGAAAGCATGGGTCTGCGAACCGTACACGTTGACCTACCACACGATGACCTCTGGGTTAAGCCCCCAGACAGTAAGCACATTCGCGTACAGGTTAAGTCATCGAGAGGCCCACATGATCGTAGGGATAGAATAAAAGAAAGCTTGGTCTATTCCTTCCAAGTAAATAAGGGACGAAAATTAGATTTTTACGACGGCGTATATGTATTCGTCGCTCTCGACTTGGGCCTGTGTCTAGCCCGTAGGTGGGACGACAATCCTCCCATAACCCTTAAGCTCAACCCATCGCGCTTTACGAAAGAAGCGCAGATAGAAAGCATTAAGAGAGAGTTTAAGATATGACAGTCAAGCATAAGGGAATTATCGTACACTGCACAGCAACACGCCCAAGTTGGTATGAAGACAAAGGGTTCGACGCCCAGATAAAAGAGATCGAGAAGTGGCACGTCAAGGATAATGGCTGGTCGAGTATCGGATATCATATCATCATCGGACGTAATGGAGAGCTTGCGCACACCCGACCACTCGGTACGAAAGGTGCTCATGCACGTGGGCATAACGATACAATAGGCATCGCACTCGTAGGTGGATTTGGTTCGGACGCAGATGACGTGGCGACAGATCACTTCACAGCACCCCAGCTTTCCAAGTTGTACGCAACAATCAAAGACCTACAGGAGCAGTACGACATCCGTACCGATAAAATTATCGGACATAACAGGGTGAGTTCTAAGGCCTGTCCTGGGTTCAGATGCCAGAAGTGGCTCGCGGGAGAAGAAGTTGCACGCAACCGTACGCAACCCGAACGCACTAAACCAACACAGTCAAAAACTGTTAAGGCCTCCGCCGCCACTGTTGCCGCCTCCGTCGGAACCTCCGCCACCGCCTTGAGTGGAATGGATCAGACAGCACAGTACATCATACTTGGGTTCGCAGGCATCACCATTTTATTTGGGATCTACATTATGAGGGAACGTCTTAAGAGTTGGGCATCAGGCTGGAGATAAACGATGGCAAGATTACAAATGTACGCACTGATTGGTGCGGCCTTCATGCTCGGCTTACTAGGCATCTACTCAGCAGGCATCGCAAGAGGGCAAGACAAAGTAAAAAGAAAGATCGACGAAGACCGATTGAAAAAGATGAAACTACAGAAAGACGTTGACGATGAAATCAATTCACTTAACGATGATAATTTTGCTGACCGCGCTCGGAACTGGGTGCGCAAAGATAAGTAACGACAGTTACTGTGACATCAGCAGTCCAATGTATTTCGGCCACGACGATGTGGTCGATATGCTTATGAACGAAGACAAGCAACTTCTTACTGACATCTTAGTACACAACGAAACCCATCAAAGAATTTGCAATAGCGACTAATGCTGTATTTAATTGTCATAAGTATGTGGGGAAACAACGGCACTGATTGGGAGTACATTGGAAACCAATATGTTTACCAAATACCTATGACATTAATACAGTGTCAAAACATCGTTAGCGAAAATTCTTGGATCAAGTGGGAAACCAACGACTATTATAGGTTATCAATGGAGTGTGTCCGAGCACCCGATCTGAAGGGTGCTTGACGCTAGGTAAGCTGTCGATTCGACGTCTCTATATATATAACTGTCTTATCTTTATAGATCAGAATACCCTTATTTAATAGGGATTTACTGTATTGCTGTACACTATTGTTGACTTAAGTAAAAAAAATGGTAACTTTTTTTACCTTATATTCAATGACTTAGATGCAGAGGGGCAAACTTTATGGACAACTTTAACAAAACTAACTTGACAAATCGTTTGCGCCGACGCAAATATAAGGAACTATCGGACAACGATAGATTAACTTTAACAATCAAGGATCAACTAGAAATGCCTAACATGAACGAAAGTTTGAGGTTTGATATAGCGAGGCTCGAAGCCAAGCTAGATATTATCCTCAATCACATCATAGGCCAGTCGGGGGGAGGCGGCGGCAGCAGCGGAAACCCCATCAAGGCTGGCGAGCTTAACGCAGCAGAACTATCACTGCTACGCAACATGACTACTAAACAGCACGTCGTTCTCCAGTTGCTGATAGGTGGCCTACGCAATCAGGACATAGCTCCTATAATGGGGATCGGAGAGAACACAGTAAAATTACACGTACGTTCTGTATGTAAAAAGTTTGGCGTTAAAACCAGAGGGCAAGCAGCCATGTTCGGACAAGACATCTTGAACAGAGCCGATGCCGAGGAATATCAGAGACTAAGTGGCGGTCTACCTTTAGACTGGTCGGAAGACCTAAGTGTCCCTGATGAATACGCGCCTTTATATGCCGCACAAGAAAACAAACTACAGTACATGGGAGGTGAATGATGCACGACGCAGTAGTCGATACAGTCAACGCCGACCCAAAATATAGGTGGGCTTACGTTGCTAGGAAATTTACTAGGTCGTATGTTCACAAGACAAGGATTAAGTTCATACGTGCGGAACGGAGAGGTTCTCACAGTACGGACTGGGTTGGAGGTCGAGCTTGGACTAGCCCCAAAGTTCCCCTAGGCCCACCCGCAGTAGGACATGGAGTATAGTCCATGAGTTTTTTAGAATTAAGGCGAGAGCCTAACGGTATGTATAGGACAGAAGGATCGTTTAATAAGATGCGTATTCGTCACAGCCTAGATACCAAAGATAGGAAAGTCGCCAAGCAAAGATTAGGTGAGTACGAAATGGCCATATTGAATGGTCACGTAAACCTAAGTTCAAAGTTAAAAGGTTCGGCATCGCAGACAGCCTTTAGCACAGTCGCTAAAAAGTATTTGCGAAGTCGATCCACAGGTGGAGCGAAGACTACGCAGCAATTCGTCACGAGATTTATCGACGAGTTCGGTGACATGCCAATACGGTCACTAACTCACGAGGCAATCGAGGATTACATCGCTGACTATCACATTGCACGTGGTCATACGGATGGAACAATACGCCGTACGCTTACCGCCTTGCAGAGCATTATTAACTTTGGCGCAAAGCTTGGGCATTGCGACTACATAAAACTGGATAAACCTGCGGACAATCCGCACAACACGGACACACTGACGGAGGAAGAGATCGAAGAAATATTTGAGGTGCTTCACCCTGACGTACGTAGGTTTGCCACATTCTTAAGATACACTGGTGCTAGACCGATCGAAGCTATAAACTTACAGTTTACCGACATCGACTGGCATCGTAACCTGATAACTCTCCACAGCAAAAAGGGCAGAGGTGGCGGCACTAGGTCGCGTACGATCCCACTGCACGAAAAAGCCAAGAAAGTTATACCGTGGAGCGAACCGCCACAGCAAACTAACGTTTTCACTGTGAACGGACGCCCCATATACGACAGCAATCAGTTGTCGAAGTTCTGGTCAAAAGCCAGAGATCAAACGAGCATCGCAGACCATATAGGAATGTATGCTCTACGACATACGTTCGCAACGAACCTATGCCGAAAGAACGTCCCTGTTAAGGTCGTCGCTGACCTACTCGGACACACAGATCTAAAGATGGTTGTTCGCTATATGAACACCACGCTTGACGATCACATCAAGGCTGTTGCAGTCTTATAAGATACTATCCGTTGCGTACGTGACGGGCAGACATCGAAACATACAACGAAGGTTCTTGTGGAAATACAAGGCTTTACCTCTGGCCCCGTGGCTCAACTGGATAGAGCAGCCCCCTCCTAAAGATGGGGTTATCCGAAAGCAAGACCCTTCGTTGTTTGAAAATATAATCACGACGTGACGTCAAAACAGGACTGACAGATCGTTTCAAGTTCAAATGTCAAACAACGAGTGTGCCATGCAGACAAAAATAAATACAAAAATGATGATGGTAAATCACGTTCTACCTGCTGGTGGAGCGTACTGTACAGATAAAAATTACTTCAACGCTTACATTCCAAAGAAGCTTGTAAGCCAGCATAACCTTAACAAGTATGACCAAATCAATTGTGTCATTGTTCCTAACGTTCCATCAATGGTTCGTGTGTGTCCAAACATGGTGCTGACTATTGTCGGCACGGATGAAGAAGTCGAAACAAACGTCATTAGTTTGGCGAATAAAGTGACGGACGCAGAACGTAAGGTGTCACCACCTCCCGTAGTCTTTGGAGACGAAGACGAAGTTGAGGATGTAATAGATGACAACGAGGACATCACAACTGATGACCTGACTGATATATCTACTCCAGAACTGGACGAGATAATCTTCACTGCTTTGGAAGAGCATCAACGAATGACGTATTCGGAGATATTCTGGTGCGTAACAGGTTACGACAAGGTGCTACTAAAAGAAATGTCTTTGGATCAACGAGCGATCTATGACCGCATAGGTGCGAGGTGCGCCACGCTTCATAGAGAGGGTACGTTGGCAGCAGCCGAAGTAAAGAAGTTCAAGCTCGGCAGCGTCGCAAAGATAATCTACGCATTGGATATGGGTGACTTATGACACATCCATTTAAGAAGGGCCATCATTGGTCAACATACAAAGTGTGGGCTGACAGAGGTTTCACTAAATCAGAAACCGCAAGGCTGATGGGAGTGAGCAGACAAGCTGTTCACAACACATCACTGAAGTACCGCATTGAGTTCCCACGTAAGTGCAAGCGAGGTGGTGTACGCAATGCAAGTGTTGAGAAGGTGCTTTGGTCATCCCCCGAGATCAGAGAAAAATGGGAGAAGTTCGTTGGCAAACACGCTGAAGTACGTACGAAAAAAATTGTACATCACTGACGACAGTATCCCAGCAATCGCGATCGAGCCTGATTTGTACGTACGAGCAGGGCTGACGCACGAAATGAAAGACAACGATCTCCTCGTGCTTGGCCTCGTACTATCGCTCAAGAACCACGATTGGCGGAACACAATTATCGAACGCGCCAGAAGTAAAATGATAGGCGCATCGACAAA
>CEUH01050730.1_pt1 | contig 10832 bp, 6 predicted proteins | sample 356461 | NCBI WGS metagenome assembly CEUH01 (sample SAMEA2623275, study PRJEB7988) | marine metagenome | isolation source: saline water (ENVO:00002010), including
TGCCCATTAATCTTATCATAAATTTCAGCAGAAATTCCAATCTCCCCAGAAACTGATATAATATCTTTTATTATGTATTGACTGTCAGATATTTTTATTAAATCAAATTCTTTCTCAACAGGACTACCGTTTATAAAACTATCTTTATTTAGGTTATTTAAGATTATTTTTTGAGGAATTGGTGGAAGTGTGTCCTCGATAAGATAGTTAGTTAGGAAAGGATTGAAAGGTTCTCCTTTTTTATTTCGAATCTCAAAATGTATATGAGGACCAGATAAGCTACCTGAATCTCCTGTAAAACCTATAATATCTCCTTTTTTAACAGGATATTGATTCGGAAGGAAAGTATGGTCAATAGAAAAGCAATCACATTTTTCTTGCAGGCTATCAATAAAGATTTCTAAAGTCTCATTGAATTTATCAAGATGTGCATAAACTGATGTATTTCCATCTTTCATTTTAATATATATTACTTTCCCATAGCCTAATGGACTTATAGCAATTCTAGATACATAGCCATCTTCGATTGCATAAATATCTAATCCATTAATTCCATATGTTCGGATATCAATACCAGTATGGTATCTAAATGGTCGGATATCACCAAAAACAGTTGTTATTGTCTTACTTGCATCTGTAGGCCATAGATAGTCGTTGGTTCCCAATGAAATTGAGAGCATCGCAGCAAAGAGGATTATATATCTATAAATAAACATAGATTTTATAGCATGCAAAATAAAGATTCTATAATTAACTTTAGACTAAATTTTATAGTAATCAATACAGAATATATGAATTTTAAACTACTGAAACTAAACCTTAAAATAGCATGGTTGAAATTTTCTGGTAAAATTGAACTAATAAAGACTACTAACAATTTTTCCTTGAATAATTTGGAATCGCCTAAAATTTTAATTATACTTCCAATAGAAAAGGAATTAATAGATAAATCGATAAATTCTATTTCAAAGGTTATAGATTATTATAACAATAAAAATTCTAATTTTGTGATCATTGTGAATAATCATTTAAAACACAAATTAAATTTTTACAATATGAAAACACATAAATTTGAAGTTTCAAAAAAAAATAAAATTAATAATTCTAAAGATATTCTTGATAAAGTCTTCTATGATGACTTTGATATTGTTATTGATTTGAATATTCACTTTATCTTTGAGATATCAATGTTTATTCAACAATTAAAATCAAAGTATAAAATAGGCTTTGTATCAAATTATTCAGATTTTTTCTATAATATTCAGCTTCAAACAGATAGGAACAATCCATCTTACAAATCTTTGGATTATTTATTAGGTAAAATATGATTTATACAATTTTTGAAAATAAACCAGAAAATTTATTTCCTCTTACAATTAATCACGCAGCCTTTGAAGTAAGATGGGGAGCATTTAGCATGCTTGATCGAATATGCAATTCAATCAATAAAGATGATAGTATTATTTTAGTAGTAAGAGATGAATTGAAAGAAATAATTTCTGAAAGATACTCAGACTTTTCTGTAAATCCAGATAATATACCTCCTTCAATACTTCTACCTGCTCACTTTTCTACAATTAAGAATGGATTAAATAATGGGAAACGTTTATCAAATGATATGAGTCTTAAAGATTTCAATCTATTTAAAGATAAGCTACATTTTGAAGATTTGTATTTATGGGATTTTATTTTTGATATAAAAGATATTTTATTAAGAAATGATACTAAATTTTTTGATATGAAAATTGGTGGAGATTTTCATGAATCTTGTATTTTTTTAAATCAAAAGAACATTCATATTTCAGATTCAGCTAAAATATCTGCAGGTGTAATCCTAGATGCATCTGAAGGTCCAATTATTATTGATGAAAATGCATTTATAGATATCGGCGTAATGATTAAAGGAAATACATATATAGGTAAAAATAGTAAAATAAACCCAGGGGCCAAACTAAATGGAGAAATTTCAATAGGGCCTTATTGTAAGATAGGGGGAGAGGTAGAGGCAACAATTTTTCATGGATACAGTAATAAGCAACATGATGGATATATAGGTCATTCATATATTGGTGAATGGGTTAACTTAGGAGCTAATACAAATAATAGTGATCTGAAAAATAATTATGGAAAAATAAAATTTGATTTAGGATTCAAAAAGATAGATACTAATGAAATGTTTATTGGATCTATGATTGGAGATTTTTCAAAGATTGCGATCTCAACAATGCTTAATACAGGAACTTACATTGGTATGGGAGCTAATGTTTTCGGTAGTGGCTTCCAAAATAAATTGATTCAATCATTCTCATGGGGAAAAAAAGAAGTTACTGATTTTAAAAAATTCTTATCTACTCTTGAAGTAGTCAAATCAAGAAGAGATAAAAATATTTCAGAAAAAGAGAAAAATCTTTTACGTACTTTGTACAATAATTCACAAACAAAAAAGTTTTAAAATTTAATTGACCATTAGATTTAACTAAACTATATTTTTATCCAATACAGCGGAGAAATAATGGAATTTGAAGAAATAATATGTCCTAATTGTGGGTCTACTCTTATGGCTGAAGATCTTAGAAAAAATCTAAGATGCACTGTTTGTAAGGTTAATTTCCACCAAAATAGATATGTAGGTTTTTTAGAATATTTAATGATGAATGGCTATGTTCAGGAACTTGATTTCTTTGATAAAACTGTTTATGGAGATGAGATTAATCATACCTCTGAGACAGAAGAAGAATTAAGAGATGAAACTAATCCAAATGAGTATGAAGAAAATCGTAATAAGATAAAATATATGGAAAGAACTGAAGATCTTAAAGAAATTACAACTGATGAGGAAGAATTTAGAAAGTGGGAAGGAATTGATGAAGATTGGCAGGAATTCAATAGAAAGAATAATGAAAAGGAAGATTAATGAGCATTGAAAAGCCTAAAAACAAACCACAACAAATCAAGATAGAATTCAATGAGGATAATACAAATATAGAATATAGTAACTTTGTAGTTGTTACTCACTCTGCTGCAGAATTTGTTTTAGACTTTATTAGGGTTCTTCCAGGGATGGCAAAGGCAAGAGTGAAATCTAGAGTAATTATGTCTCCAATGCATGTAAAAACACTAATGTTTGCATTACAGGATAATATTAAAAAGTATGAGAATAAATTTGGCGAGATTAAGGTTATAAAAAAAGAAGGCCCCAATGAGCCTCAATTTAATTTACCTGATGATATGTTGCCAAACTAAAATTTTGTTGTTAGTCTCATAATAACCTGTCTTCCCATTTTTGCACCACCAATTAACTCTCTGTGTCTATCATCAAGTATATTCATTGCAGTTATTCCAAATTTGAGATTTTCAGTTATTTCATAATTGTAATGTAGGTCGATGATATCGTACGGACCTATAGTTCCAGCCCAGGTTCCATCAGCCCAATCATATTTATCTACATGTCTTAGTTTAAATAAAAATGTTCCAAAGTTCTTGCTATTATAGCTAGCTGCAATATTGAATTTAAATTTTGGTGAGTTTATGGGATCAAATCTTTTAGTTAACTCATTATAATAATCTGTAGAATTAAATATTGTAAAGTTAATATCAGCTGTAAATCTTTCAGAAAAGAACTGAGTATAGCCAACATCTAATCCAGAATGATATACTTCTCCATAGTTAAGGCTACTTAGAGTAATAATTGGTAGTTTGTCAGGGAAGCCAAGCTTTCCTGTATCTTCATCAATAATTTCACCTTCATAGTATCCACCAATTAAAGTAGAGTACTCATCAATACCTACATCAACCCATCTACCATTAATATTATCATATGCGCCTAAATAGGATAAGGGGCTATTTTCAACTTCACCTCCAATGACATTATCCCAGATTTGATCAGGCTGTACGATGGTATAGATAAAACCACCGTTTGGTAAATCACAATTATTTCCATTTTCATCACAAAGTATATCAATATATCCCCATTCTCCAGGATCTTGGAAATTACCATCACCATCTTTATCGTCTTCCCAGCCAAATAAAACCGACCAGTCTTGTGGCGCTGAACCTGATACCATTGCATCTAGATGGTCGTAGTCAAGATAGTATGTACCATTTGCTTGATTAAGACCACAGGGATACGTTAATCCATTTGTACATTCTATATCATCTTGACTTACATAATATCCATCCATTCCGACTCTTTCCATATAGTCAAATCCTGACCAATCCATATCGTTATCCATTCCATCCCATGCTGTTCCATATGGAGCATAAGTTCCATCTAGACTCGAGGATACTAGCCCTATTACTTGATCAGTGTACCTATCCTTGACTAATGGAGTTATGAAAGTCGCAGGACTAAAGAAATCATTATATTTTGTAAAATATATTTCTGCAGACATTTGAGCTTTAATTTTTGGGATGAAAGTGCTTATTCCAAATTCTAAAGTTCTCATGCTTTCTGATGTTAAAGGATCTACATCAGAAAGATTAACAGATTCTTGAGGAGTATAGTTTACACCATCATCATATGCAGAAGGAATGAAAATTATATGATTTAGAGTATCTAATGGTATGTAATCTCCTGGATAATCACCATCGCCTGTATTAAAAAATAATGGAGCTCCTTGGACTCTATTGATATATGGATCACATGGGTTATTTGGATCAAAAACACAATCATTTAGTCCACTTGAGCCAAGCTTTATAGTATTACCAGTATAATTACCTTCATTATCTATTTCATAAAAAAACGGATCATTAAGATTTACTGGGAAGCCCCATTCACCGTATTCATTAAAATTATCTGCTCTAGCATAGGGAGTTCCATCTCTATTTCCTTTAAGAATCATTGTAAAATTTTCACCCCATCTACCAAAGATTAGGTTCGTATATAATGCATTAATTGTTGGTGTATTATACGCTTTTCCATAGCTCATTCTAAATGTTGTAAATTCATTAACTACACCTTCAAACATTGGATTATATGTCAATCCTGCCTTAGGACCAAATAAAAGGCCTTCTTCTTTTAGCTGATCATGGTAGTCAAGCCTTGCAGAGGCAATAAATTCCCATCTTCCACTTAATAAACCTGTATATTTTGTTGCTTGAGTTTTTGATTGGAAATAAAAACCTAATTCATGTGATTTTATATCATTTATATATTCATCTTCTTCATCAATACCATAAACGATTTCATCCTCATCTCCATATGATAATCCATCTCCATCATGATCAATTAAATCCCACACATATGATTGACTATCTTCATCATCATCAAAACCATTTGGACCATCATTAAGAACACTTCCATTAGTAAAGGGTAATGTATTCATGTAATCTAATCCCCATACTATTTCTGTTGAAAATTTTGGTAATAAAAATGAATTTTGAATTTGAAATCCATAATTTTTTGATTCATCTAAAATGATATCACCACGATTGTAACCTCTAGTCTGGCCTGCATCATTTGTATTAATATATGTTTGGAAAAACCAATTTTTGAACCTTGCTCGCAATTGATAATAATTGGTTTCCCATCCATCAGCTAAATATCTACCTACACCTGTCACCTGTTGTGTTTTAGTATATGCATAACCTGTTTGAAAAGATAAGTTTAAATCTTGACTAGGATCGTAATCAACTCTAAGTTCTAGCTTATTATTTACAACTTCAAAGTCTGGATAATCATTGATTCCATCTCCATCAGTATCATAAACAATATCAAGATTAGGATGCCAATCTCCTTGGGTGTAATATCCATTTCCATCACTATCAGTAAATGATTCTCCTTGGTCATATATACCATTATTGTTTGCATCAACAAATGACTCAGGCTTAGTCGCCCATTTCCCATCCGATGTATCATACTGGCCATCGAAGTCGCCTTGATCAAGAGGGACGAAACCATTTCCTTCTCCGTAATCTGGAGCAGAAATCATAAGAGGAGTTTCGTTTCCTTGACTATCTGTTTCATACAAATATGTTCCCCATATATCTTTTGCATGCTGCGGAGTATTCTGGTTCGGAGCATCAAAGTCCCAGCAATATCCATCCTGTCCACAATCTAAAGTGATATCATTTTCATCAATTACCATATTTGGTGGTGGCCATATATCATATGATATATTTCCACTTACTTCAATTTCATTGAAAATAAAATTTTGATTTTGAACATACGAGTGGAAACTAGGATCTGGGTTTTGTTCATAATTAATAAAGATAGATAAGTCAGTTTGACAATTTAAACTAGGATCATAGTATTGACTATTTTCATTACATATACCATAGCAGTTAAGAACATTACCATTCTCATCAACTTCTAATTGAGAAGTGCTAATATCTTGTCCATCTCCATACTGTTGAAAAATCCATCCTTCATTTCCAAAAAAGTCAAGCCCCCAGTATCCTGGATAACAGTCATCTATAACATCTACATATCCACCATCATCTATACCTACAACGTGTTCTAAATATGTAAAATTATCATTAAAAATCCAGCCAGCTTCAGAATCATCAACATGCCAGTCCCCATCATTGTCAAACCATGTATCTCCAGCTTGCCATATGCCATCACCCTCACCTTCATCTGGACCTTCAATAAATATAGCATCTCCATTTAAATCATAAACTGGAATGAAATCACCGGTTGAATTTTCATAGACTGCATAGTGTCCATCACCCTCTGGATCTAATTCATCATAGTATTTAAAACCATCGAGTCCAAAATCTTCAAATACAGAATTTCCAAAACCATACAATCCAGGCTCACCAACTGATAGAGTACCATCGCCGTGCATATCATAATAATAATCACCAGCAATTCCATCGCCACCAAAATCCCATTCATAAACATCAAATTCCATATTGAAAGTCTCTTCATTATATCTAGATCTTCCTCTTAAATCAGTCTCTCCATCTTCGATGTACCACGGATTTAATGATCCATCAACATAGTATTTATTCATTCTACCATATCTTATGAGTACCTCTTGGTCATCTATTGCATTCGCCCATTGAGATGGTATTTGATTATTGGTATATCTTTCTGTTCCCTCATCAATCATACCATTACCATTATTATCTACTCCATCTACCCATTCATCTTCTTCGCGATCAATATATTCATCTATTTCACCATTATAGTTATCATATGCACCATCAGAGTCCCAATCTTCCCAATCTTCTAAGGCTTCTTCACCAACATCATATTGCCCGGTAGTATATCCACTTCCTTGAAGATCTTGATACCATTCACCTTCATCCCACTGACTATTTCCATTAGTATCAAAAAAAGGTTCAGGTCCTTGATGAATAGAGTCATTATTTGAATCAATAAAATCGAAATAGCCATTATTATTACTATCAGTAAAAGGCTCAGCATTATCTATACCATCAGCTTCCCAGTAATCTTCATCAATAAGTCCATCACCATCATCATCATAACCATTATACCAATCCTCGCCAGCATACCCATCACCATCTAAATCACCATGATTGGGTTCACCATCACCTAGCATTATATAGTATAAGCCATCAGCTGCATCTGAATTTTCTCCATTCCATCCATTCAAAGATAGAAAGACATTGCCCTTATTTACTTGAATACCTTGATTAATTGTTTGCACCCATCTGAGTCTACTTTCAGTTGCAGGGCTGAGCCCTCCAGTATGACCAGTTACCGATGCATTATTATCTTTACCATCTATCTGTCTACCAGGAAATCCTACCCATGGGTTTCTGTGTGATTTATATTCCTCTTCTGAGATATAAGGCCATTCATTTGCACTAAAATGAGAACCAGATATTTTAAAACTTAAGTTATTATTAATTTTTTTAGCATATCGAGCATCGAATTTTTTTAGCTTTCTATCATCCATTGTACCTGAAAAACTTGCTGAAAGGCCTTCCGATGTTGCAGGGGGCTTTGATATTATATTAATAACACCACTATGAGCATTAGCACCATATAAAGCTGTTGCTGGACCTAGCACAACTTCAATTTTTTCAATATCACTCTGTGTTGAGGGAACTGTACTAAAATTGACAACTCTTAAAGACGGAACATTTGCAGGTCGCCCATCTGTTAACATAAGAAGTCTTGAGCTGAAGCTACTATTAAATCCTCTGATTGAAAGACTGTAATTATTTACCCCACTAGCAGTAAAATCAACACCTTTCATTCCTTGCAAGAAACCACCAAGATTTGATGTGGCTGCTTGTTCTATATCTTTGGAATCTACTGTTTCAATTGTTGCTGGAGCTTCTGTTTTCTTTTCTTCACGTTCTATGAAAGCAGTGACATTTGTTTCTTCTAGCGCAATCTCACTTTCATTCAGCTCTACTTTATAAACATATTTTTTCTCTTCATTTATAACTATGGATATTTCTTTATTTTTGTATCCAATATACATTATTTTGAGGGTGTAGTCATCAAGAGGGATATTTTCAATAAGATATTCTCCATCTATATCAGTACTGCTTCCATAAGAAGTACCTTCGAGAACTACATTTACTCCAACAAGAGGTTCTTTTGTATTAATATCAGTAACTTTCCCTGCGATTGAAGCATAGGGATAAAGTAAAGTTAAACTAAGTACAAAATATAAATAGTATATGCTTTTTGTTGTGATCACTCTAAAATCTATTAAACTATTAACATTAAAACATAATAAAAAAAGCCCTACTAACTTTTTCATTAGCAGGGCTTTTCTTAAATAAAGCTTAAAAAATAATTACTTAATAAGCATCACTTTCTGTGAAACAGTAACATCAGCATTGTTAGCTTTAACAATGTACATTCCACTTGAAAGATCACTAGCATTCCAAGTCATATTGTAAACACCAGCATCCATTGGACCATCGTGAATCATATCAACAACTTGACCATTTAAGTTGTATACTAACACTGAAACTTCTCCAGCAGTACCAACATTAATATCAAATGAAGTTGATGGATTGAATGGGTTTGGATATGCATCACCAATTGCAATAGCATTAGGTGTTACTAAATTTGCAGTAATATATCCTTCTGAGGTTGCAGCAATTACTTCTTCAACATTATAGTCGCCAGCAGCAGAGAAAATCTCTTCATTAGGATTCACAACGATTAGAGTAGTTGTGTTACCTTCAGTATGAGATTCAGCTACAAAAGCGTCTTTTGTTAACTCAATGCTAAAGTCACTACCATGAGATAGTGTAATTTGAACTGCACCAACAACTCCATCAGATGACATCACCATGCCTTCATCATTTTTAGTGAATGATGCTGAAGTTGCTTCTTGACCTCTTCCACCCAAGATAGTTTGAACAACTGCTACTACATCAAGAACATCAACGTTACCATCAACGTTAACATCCGCAATACATGCAGCATCACCAAGAATTGATGTACCTAGTACATGACCAACGATTGCAACAACATCAAGAACATCTAAAGATCCTGTTCCATCGACATCACCATTCTGGTTATCACAGCTTAGCTGTGTTAGCTCACCCATAACAGAAATGGATGAAACCACAGGAATACATGTTGGCTCAAAGTTCATTACTAGTCTTCCACCATTCTGACTATATGGAGTTTCTGCAACACCATCAGCATCTAAATCCAAGTATGTAATACTTGCAGGGTCAAGATCGGCACCCGAGTCATCAACTAAGAAGTCTGTACTTCCAGTTTGCGCATACATAACTGCGTTCCATGTTAAGAAGTTTCCCCATGGAGCAAGAGAAGCATCCATAAGATATGCAGTATTTGCTTGATCTGTACCAGGATCTGAATCAACTCCACCAGCAGAATAGTCTACACAACCTTCTGGCAGTAATGCTGTTACATCACCGATAATTGGATAGTTAAATCCACAAGCTGGATTTGTAAATGTTGAAAGAAGAGATGGGTAACCAAGAATGTTATCGTAGTCAGTACCATCACCATCTTCATCTTCTCCAACAATATCACCTAGACCAGTTTCTGCAACTGGACCATCAATGTAGTGCCACTCAATATGAAGATCTGGAACAATTCCATATGCTTGGTTAGATGGAGCAAATGAAGTTGTAACACCATCCAGCATATATCCAGCTGTTGTACCTGGGTGAGGCATTCCTGGATAACCGTGAACTAAATCAGCACATCCACCCATAGCTACTGGCATTCCACCACAAAATGCGTGATCACCAGCATTTGCTGCTAGACAAGCTCCATAGCAACCCAAAAACTCTGCGCCATAAAGCTGAAACTCAGAAGTTACAGGAGTTGGTGTTGCTGGGAAAAATGAAAAGAATGAAGAGCCAGATATACTCCATGAACCAGCTGTTTCTCCTACATATGGACTCCAGTTTGGCTGGCCTGTTACCATTGTTTCTTGAATTGTCAAACCAGCATCCAAATTAGAAGTATAAGATAGGTCATCATCTAAAGGCAGAAGCTGAATAGCTGTTACGCAGTCTTCAGTTTCACTAGCCAATACCTGACTGTTATTTATATATCCTGTTCCATCTTCATTAAATGTTACATAAAGATAATATTGCATTGCATCAATTTCAGCAAGACCAATTGGCCCAACAATATTTTCAGCGAAGTTGTAACCTACTGGAATATTTGAAAGTTCTTGAGTTACACCTAATCCATATACATCAGAAATAGATATTGAGCTTGAACCATCTGCATTTCCTCCAGCGATACCGAAGTCATTTGCTCTTGTGTAGAATTGATATTCTACTCTCTGTCCTGTCGCACGGTATGTTCCTGTTATATCTTGTGCAACTAGTAGGCCGGCACAAAAAATAAGTGCCATAGTTATAGATTTATTCATTATTTACTCCTCCATGTTATAAAGTGTTAA
>CEUH01016037.1_pt1 | contig 10790 bp, 10 predicted proteins | sample 356461 | NCBI WGS metagenome assembly CEUH01 (sample SAMEA2623275, study PRJEB7988) | marine metagenome | isolation source: saline water (ENVO:00002010), including
ATATTACTATCCAATATGGTTGGTCAGACGATGGCCCTAATGAAAGGCAAAAATATTCTGGAGGTAGAAGAAGAGCTTGGAGATGAGAGTAAGTATATTAATTATGAAGTTATTAAAAATTCTAAGATTTTTAAAGGCAATAAGCCTTCAAATACATTACTCTTTGATAACCTAACACCATATAATCTTGGGAGACTGATTGCTATTTACGAACATAAAATTTTTGTCCAAGGGTGCATATGGAATATAAATAGCTTTGACCAGTGGGGAGTAGAATTAGGTAAGGTATTATCTGATGAAATTTATGAAAAGATAAAAAGTAAAGATAGATCTGACATTGATAATTCCACAAAAGGTCAATTAGACTTTATAGATAAATTTAGGCAATAATAAACCCAGCAATATTTCCTGTTAATAAGGTTGCAAGAGTAGCAGCTAAGAGAGCCCTTAGCCCTAATTTTGAAATATCTTTTTGTCTTGAGGGTGCCATGGATCCTATACCACCAATTTGAATAGCAATAGAGCTAAAATTAGCAAACCCACAAAGGGCATATGTTGAAATTAAAATTGATTTTTCAGATAGAAATCCAGCAGACTTCATCTCCGCAAGATTTAGGTAAGCAATAAACTCATTCAAGACAAATTTTTGACCTAAAAGACTACCTACTAACGCAGACTCATTCCAAGGTATACCAATCATAAATGCAAATACTCTAAATACTTGACCTAGTAAAAACTCCATAGATAGCTTATCAAATTGACCATCGGAAAAGTTATTAATCCAGCTATTAAGGGCGGTAATATCTCCAAAGAATTCTAAAAAATAATTTAACATATAAACAACTGCCAAAAAAGCTAACAACATAGCTGCAATATTTAACGCTAATTTTAATCCATCAGATGCTCCTTTTGCTAAAGCGTGGATAGCATTTGAACCTAAATCTTCATTTGATAAATCTAAATTTTTATTAATAGAATTATCAATATTTTCAGGTTGAAATATTTTAGACATTACTATCCCCGCTGGTGCATTCATTATAGAAGCTGTTAATAATATTGTAGCAAATTTTAATGATTCCTCAGAATCAGAACCACCTAATAAGGCAACATAGGCTGCAAAAACTCCACCTGCAATTGTTGCCATTCCACCAGTCATTAAACACATTAATTCTGATTGAGTCATTTTTTTAATATAGGGTTTTACAAGTAATGGTGCCTCAGTTTGTCCTAAAAATATATTCCCAGCTGCAGATAATGACTCAGCACCTGACAACTTCATAGTTTTTGACATTATCCAAGCTATGGATTTAACAATGATTTGAAGAAAACCCACATAGTATAGAAATGCACTTATTGAAGAAAATAAAATAACAACCGGTAGTGCTGAGAAAGCAAATCCATTAAAAGAAGCATCTGGAAATAAGAAAAGAGTACCCTCCTTAGAAAAACCAATTAATAAAACAAAAAATTTACTAATGCTACTAAACAGCGACTCAACAAATGGAATATTAGTAATTAAAATTGCAAAAATTAGTTGTAATACTATACCAGATAAAACTAATCTCCAGTTTATCATACGTCTATCAGCAGAAAATAAATAAGCTATAGAAATAATAAAAATAAAGCCAATTAAAAATCTTAATAAATCCATCAATTTCTTCTCTTTATTTCATCTCTCACCCTAGCAGCAAACTCATAATTTTCTTCAGCCAAAGACTCACTTAATTTTTTGTTAAGCTCCTTTACTGAAAAATCTTTTAGAGTTTTAATTTTTGAGTCATCACTTACTTTTTTATCTACCTCTGTCTCATCAAAAGTTATACCTGCATCATCTAATACTTTATCACTTACAAAAATACTTGCTTTGTACCTTATGGCAATGGCTATAGCATCAGATGGCCTTGCATCTATACTAAATTTCTGTTTGGAGTCAGATATAATAATCTTTGCGAAGAATACTCCATCTTTAAGATCTGTTATTAAAATCTCATTCACTACAAAGTTTACTTTCTTTAGAAAAGACTTAAATAAATCGTGCGTCATCGGTCTATTTGGAATTATCTTTTCAATTTCCATGGCTATTGATTGAGCCTCAAACATTCCGATGATGATAGGCAACCTCCTATCTCCCTTATTTTCTTTAAGTACAAGGGCAAACGATCCTGTTTGAGAATCCACACTTGACGACAAGCCTAATATATCTAATTTTATTTTTTTCAATTTAAAGCTTTTAAAATTTTTGGAATAACTTCGAATGCATCTCCCACAATTCCATAATCAGCCGATTTAAAAAAGGGAGCATCTGGATCGTTATTTATTACAATAATTACTTTTGATGAATTCACTCCTGCAAGATGTTGGATCGCACCAGAAATTCCAATTGCAAAATATATTTTGGGCGATATTTTTAAACCTGTTTGACCTACATGCTCGTGATGAGATCTCCAACCAGCATCAGATACTGGTTTGCTGCAAGCAGTTGCTGCATTTAATTTTTTAGCAAGGTCCTCAATCATCTTCCAATTTTCAGGGCCCTTTAAACCTCTTCCCGCAGAGACTACTATATCAGCATCACTTAAAGATATATCATGATCAATTTTAGTTTCTTCTAATATTTCATAATTAATTTTTAGATTTTCACTTTCTATTTTTATGATATCAGTATTTTTATCATATGTATCCGACTCAATTATATTTTTATTTATTAAATAAATAACTTTTTCATTAATAACATTAACCTCCGACTCAACTTTTCCAGTATAAACTGTGGTTATAGCTGTTTTATGATCTAAAATTTTTTTTACATTAGAAACAATTGAAAATTTGTGAGGTATAGATATCAAGGATGATATCTCTCTAAAAAGGTCTGAACCTGGTGAAATTATTATTTTAATATCATGATCTAATATTATTTTACTTAAGCACTCAATATTCTTAAAATCATTGACCATAAAAATCTTGTCGAAACCTTTTAATCCTAGAGTGGAGTTATAATTTTTATCAGTAGATGTTGTAACCCCGTAAACCTCATCACCTTGGCTATTGGCAAGTGTTGCAGCCTGGCACGAAGACTCATTTATTTTTCCGTTAGTAAATTCAATAAAGACGAGTACAGGCATTATAAATTTTTAAGTTTTAATTCATCAACTAACAGGTCAATATCTTCCTTATCAATATATTTTATTTCTTTCTTGTTTGATGGAATATCATGTTTAATATATTCAAGTGAAGGCTTTAAATCTGTAGGATTGATAACTATTAATTCTTTAGATCTTGCACCCATTATCCCTCTCATATTTGGAATTTTCCACTCTGCTATTGGTTCTTGGCAGCCTAAAATAAGAGGTAGATTAGCTTTTATTTTATTAATCCCGGATTCCACCTCTGTATTAATAATTATATCTTTATTATTTTCTATATCCAGATAAGATACTGGATTAAAGGTTTGAATTCCAAGAATTGAGCCAGTTAGGTAATGAACTATACCTGAATTATAATCAATTGATTCCTTACCCATCAGAATAAGATCGAATTTATGTTCACTTATAAAATGAGCAATATTTTGTGCTACAAAGTTTGAATCGAAAGGTTCTGAGTTTATTCTATATGCTTTGTCCGCACCGATTGCTAAACCTTTTCTTAGTAGAGAATCATTTTCTGATAATCCAATATTTAATATTGAAATCTCAATTTCTTTATTTAATTCCTTTAATTCAACAGCACGAGCTAACGCATAATCTTCATATGGACCAATTATAAATTGTACGTTATTACTATCAAATTTATTATCCTCCGTAAATGCAATATCGGATGTTGTATCAGGCACACAGGAAATACATATTAAAATATTCATTACTAATAACTAAAATGGATCTTTTTCATTATTAAAACCATTATTTGCCTTACTTTGATACTTTTTAACTTGACTATCGTCAAGAGAAGACATGTCTGCAAATTTTGCAAATCTTTCAATAAACTTAAGCTTTACTTTTCCAGTTGGTCCATTCCTATTTTTTCTTAATAATATCTCTGCAACACCTGCGGTCAAATTCCCATCCTCATCCTCAGTAATATCATATCTATCAGCCCTGTAGATAAATAATACCATATCTGCGTCCTGCTCTATAGAACCCGACTCCCTTAAATCAGATAGTACAGGTCTCTTGTCACCACCTCTAGTTTCTACAGCTCTACTCAATTGTGATAAGGCCAATACCGGTACATTTAATTCCTTTGCAATAGCTTTCAATGATCTTGATATAGAAGCTATCTCTTGTTCCCTATTCCCAGATGATTTACCATACTCTCCCGTCATTAATTGTAGGTAATCGACTATTATACACTGAATATCATGTTGAGACTTTAACCTTCTTGACTTTGCTCTGAGCTCTAAAATACTAAGTGCAGGTGTATCATCAATAAATATTTTTGCATTATTAAGTTGATCCGTTTTGTGTAGTAGTTGTTGCCACTCATAATCTTTAAGATTTCCCTTCTTTATTTTATCACTATCTAGCTCTGCTTCAGAGGAGATTAGTCTATTAACAATTTGTAGTGAGGACATTTCAAGTGAAAAAATCGCTACAGGTTTGTCATGATCAATAGATGCATTCCTCATCATTGATAAAACAAATGCTGTCTTACCCATCGAAGGCCTACCGGCAATTATAATCAGATCTGAAGGTTGCCATCCTGATGTGATATTATCTAAATCAATGAACCCAGATGGAACACCTGTTATACCATCTTTCTTGGATTTTTTTGATTCTAACTCATCAATCGCCTCCTTCATCAAGCCTTTAACTTGAGAATAATTTTTCTTTATGTGGGATTCACTTATATCAAATAAAGATTGCTCAGTTTGGTCTAATAAATCAAATACATCAGTGGTATCTTCGTAAGCTTCTTTCTGTATTTCACCAGATACTTCAATAAGTTGTCTTTTGATAGACTGCTCGAGAATAATCCTAGCGTGATATTCAATGTTCGAGGCTGAATTTACTCTTGTTGTTAACTGAGTAACGTAATATGCACCACCAACGTAATCTAACTTTCCATTTTTTTTTAACTGAGTTGTAACTGTTAGTAGGTCAACAGGTTCAGAGTTATTGAATAAATCTATAATTGAGTTATAAATTTCTTTGTTAGCATCTTTATAAAAATTTTCTGGTTTTAAAATATCTATTACATCAGTAAGTGCATCTTTTTCTAGCATTAATGCGCCCAGGACAGACTCTTCAAGATCAAGAGCTTGTGGTGGTAATTTTCCTAAATCTAAATCATTTTTTAAACCTATATTACCTTTTGACCTCGATATAAAACTTTTGTTTTCTTTCACCTTAATATTTTGACAAACCTAAAAAAAAAAAGGGTACTGATAACTAAAATGAAACTTAACTTATCCATATATTATCAACAAAATAAAGTTATGTAAATAATGTTGTACCCAGTGCCAAATATTTATAATTTTGGTAATATGGGAAAAGAAAATATCCACATAATTTCCATTGGTGGTAGTGTGATGCATGACCTTGCAATTACCTTAAAGAAAAATGGGAATATAGTCACAGGTAGTGATGATATAATTTATGATCCATCAAAATCAAGATTAGAATCAAAAGGCTTACTACCAAAAGAAACAGGATACTTCAAAAATAATATTCATGATAATTTAGATTTAGTAATTACTGGAATGCACACTAAAAAAAATAATATTGAACTTCTAGAAGCAAAAAAAAAAAATATTCCAATTTTATCGTATCCAGAGTATGTAAAAAAATTATCTAATGATAAGCACAGAGTAGTCATTGCAGGAAGTCACGGTAAAACTACTATAACTTCAATGATTATGCATGTTCTAAAATTTAATAATGTAAAATTTGATTATGTTATAGGAGCTAAGGCTCATGGATTTAAAAATAATATATCAATATCTGGAAATCCGTTAATAATTATTGAGGGGGATGAGTACCTAACCAGCCCACTTGATAAATCACCAAAATTTTTAAAATATAATCACCATATTGTTTTAATAAATGGAATCGAGTGGGATCATTTCAATGTTTTTAAAAGTGAAAACATTTATATAAAACAATTTGAAAAACTTATTAAAAGTACTCCTAAGGGAGGCGAAATATTATATTACGAAGACGATAAAATAGTTAGTAGTTTAATAGAAAAATATAACAACGAGGATACTACAACAAAAGGGTTTAATTATGAGAAATTTGAGACAAAAAATAATGTGTCCCACATATTCAATGAAAAAAATAAAAAAATTAAATTAAATATTTTTGGTAAGCATAATATGCAAAATATTGCTGGAGCTAAATTACTTAGTGAGCAACTAGGCATAAAACAAAAACATTTTTATAATGCAATTAAATCTTATACTCTTCCCGAAAAACGTCTTCAAAAATTAAGTGATAAAAAAATTAAAATATTCAAAGACTTTGCTCACTCACCATCTAAATTAAAGGCAACAATAAATGCGGTCAAAAATCAATATAAAAATAATTTACTGATTATATATGAATTACATAGTTCCAGTAGCTTTGATTTAAATTTTTTAAAAAATTATAAAAACTCAGTTGAAAAGTCTGATTACTCCATTATATATATTTCAGAAAAAAAGCTTCATTTATTTTCAAAAAAAATTGATGAAAAAGTAATAATGAATTTATTTAACACTAAAAAATTAAAACTTGTTCATACACCCAAATCATTAAAAAGAATTATAGAAAGTAAAAAATTCAAGTTGTTCAATAAATTGTTCATGTCATCTGGAAATTTTGAGAATTTTAATATAGAGAAATATTTAAATGATAATAAATAAACCAACAGTAGTATTTGATATTGAAACTACAGGTCTAGATATCATAAACGATAGAATAATTGATATCTCTCTCATTAAAATAAACCCTAATGGTTTAAAATCAGAAAAAAATTATAGGGTAAATCCACAAGTTGAAATATCAAAAGAAAGTAGTAATATTCATGGAATTTACTTTGATGATGTAAAGGATTTAAAACCTTTTAAAAACTATGCTAAAGAAATATTCAATTTTATTAAGGGCTGTGATTTAGCAGGTTTCAATATTTTGAAATTTGATCTGCCTTTATTAGTTGAAGAGTTTTTGAGATGTGATATTGAACTTTCACTTGATAATATTAAAATTATTGATGCTCTAAGGATATATCATCTTATGGAAAAAAGAAATTTAAGTGCTGCATATAAGTTTTATTGTGATAAAACACTCGAAAACGCACATAATTCTTATGCTGATACAAGTGCAACACTAGAGATAATTGATAAGCAAGTTCAGATATATAATGGACAAGATGTTATTGATAATAAAGGAAATATTTTAGGAAAAATTACAGATAGTATTGATTCTATTGGATCAATAATTAGCAATAATATTGTTGATATATCTGGTAGAATTATTAAAAACTCGGAAAATAAGGAAATATTCAATTTTGGAAAATATAAAAATCAAATTGTTTCTGATGTCTTTAAATCAAATCCAGAATATTATCATTGGATAATGAAAAGCAATTTTCCTCAACACTCAAAAAAGAAATTTACAGAAATAAAATTAAGAGAAAATTAAATAATCTCAATTTCTCTCTTTGATTCAGAAATAATTTTAAAATTTAATTTTATAAAATTATCTGTAATTAAATGTTCACAAATTTCAGGCCATTCTATAAAACAATATTCGCCTGAGTCTATTAACTCAATAAAATCAATATCTATTAATTCTTTTATGTCTTTAATTCTGTAAAGATCAAAATGATAAATATTTGACTTATCCTCTTGGTTTGAATACTCATTAACTAAATTAAAAGTTGGACTTAGAATCTTATCTTGAACCCCAATTTTTTTACAAAAAAATTGAACGAAAGTAGTTTTACCAGAGCCTAATTCACCATTAAGCAAAAAAATTTTGTTTTTATATTTACTCAGAATGTAGGTACATATTGAATCATAATCATGGACAGAATAGACAGAGAAGGTTTTCATATTATATTTTTGGACTTAACTCAATAAATGGCACAATCATCTCCTCCATAGATATACCCCCATGTTGGAATGTATTTTTGAATTTTTTTTGATGAAAATTATAATTGTTTGGATATAATAGATATTGATTATTACAGGCAAAAATATACTTTGTAAAAATATTTTCTTTTGGAAGCATCATATCCTCACCATTTTCTGAGATAAAAACCTCCTTATTTTCAGTATTTATATTCTTTCCAAATTTAAATCTCATATTATTATTAACCTCTTTATTTGCTTTAATCTTAATAGGCTCATCAACCTTTATTGTTCCATGATCAGTAGTTAAAAAAATCTTTACCTTTTTAGTTGATAAAATTTTTAATAATTCATTAAATGGTGAGTTTTTGAACCAAGATAGAGTGAAAGACCTAAATGACTTCTCGTCATAAACTAGATTTTTCAAAATTTTACTATCATTTTTAGAGTGAGATAACATATCAATGAAGTTAAAAACAACTGAGCTAAGCTCATAACTATCTAAATTCTTTATGTTTTTAATAAATTTAACTCCATCCTCATATGAAATTATTTTATTGTACGAATGATTAATATCATATCCATTCCTAGTTAAATTTTTAGTTAAAAACCGGTACTCATTGTTATTTAATCCATCAGATTTATCAGACCATAAGTCGAATTCTAATGATTTCATATCCTTAGGATTTAAACCAGAAAATATAGAATTTCTGGAATACTCAGTTGTTGTGGGAAGGATTGAGTAAAATGAATCTTCCTTTGATATAAAAAAATAATTTGAAATATACTCCTCTAAAACTTTCCACTGATCATATCTAAAGTTATCCAAAACAATAAAAAAAACCTTTTCCTTATTCAGATATGGAAAAACTTTTTCTTTTAGTAAAGTATGAGACATTGTGGGACCATTATTATTTAGAGACCACTCAGAATAATTTTTTTTAATAAAATCTGAGAACCTACGGTTAGCCTCTTTTTTTTGGGAGTATACCATTTCATTTATCTGATTATCTCCCCGTTTATCTAAACTAATTTCCCAATCAATTATTTTTTTGTATGTTTTAGTCCAATCATCATGAGATTTATTATAATTTATGTTGTCAGATAGTTCACTAAAAAAATTTGTAAAGTCTGATTTAAGCTTATTGTTTATTATTTTATGATTTTCTAAAACTTTTTTAATAGAAATTAATAGCTGATTAGGATTTAATGGCTTTATTAAATAATCACTAATTTCAGATCCAATAGCATCATTCATAATATCTTCTTCCTCATTTTTGGTTACCATTATTATCGGAGTAGAATTTGTTATTTTTTTTATATCAGAGATTAGGCTAATACCTGTCTTGCCAGGCATGTTTTCATCTACCAAAATTAAATTGTAGTCTTTATTATTTTCTAAGTATTCGATGATAAGAAAAGGATTGCTAAATGATATCACATCATAATTTTTTTCCTCTAGAAAAATTATGTAGGGCTTTAATAAATCAATTTCATCATCAACCCATAAAATCTTATATCTTTGCATTCCAGGATATTTATTCAAATATAATTTAGATTAAAATGAAATATATTGATTTTAAAATCAAAGATCTTAGTGAAATATTTAATGCAAAAATAATTGGAGATAATGACTTAAGAATAACTGGTATAAATGACATTGAAAATGCAAAAGAGGGAGATATAACTTTTCTTAGTAATATCAAATATTTAAAATATCTTGAAACTACCAAGGCTTCTGCTGTTATCATAGGAGAAGATACAAAAGTGCCAAATAACATAAAAGCCACTATTATTTTAGTGGATGATCCCTACTCCACTTTTGGAATAATTTTATCAGAGATTGAGAAGAAAAGTATCTCGAATAAAATTGGTATTGAAAAACCATCTTTTATAAATAAAAATTCACAGCTAGGAGATAATATTTATGTTGGTGCTTTTTCTTACATAAGTGAAAATGTATCTATTGGTAATAATTCAAAAATATTTCCATATACCTACATAGGAGAAAATTGTAAAATAGGAAGTAATACAATTATTTATCCAGGAGTAAAAATATATAAATCCACTGAGGTAGGTGATAACTGTATAATTCATGCTAATTCTGTTATTGGAAGTGATGGGTTTGGATTTGCCCCAACAGAAAATGAGGGATACATAACTATACCCCAAGTTGGTAACGTTATAATTAAAAATAATGTTAGTATTGGATCAAATACAGTAATTGATAGAGCAACATTAAATTCAACATTAATTGAAGATGGCGTTAAATTGGATAATTTAATTCAAATTGCTCATAATGTTATAATTGGAAAAAATACAGTAATTGCTGCTCAGTCAGGAATTTCTGGATCAACATCAATTGGAGAAAATAGTATGCTTGGTGGTCAAGTCGGTATTGCTGGTCATTTAAAAATGGGAGAAAATATCAAATATGCAGCAAAAACGGGAGTATCAAAAAGTATGAAGAGTAATCAAACACTAATAGGATATCCCGCTTTGACAAAAGATAAATATATTAAATCATATATAATTTTTAAAAAATTGCCTGTAATTGAAGAGAAAATTAAAAGATTAGAGGAAAAATTATATAATTTGCAATAATTATGAAAAATTTTCAAAGGACTATTAATTCTGAAGGTAGCATAACAGGATTTGGTCTTCACACTGGAAAGAGATCTACTTTAAAATTTAAACCTGCAGTAATAAATCATGGAATCAAATTTCAAAGGATTGATTTAGAGGG
>CEUH01017350.1_pt1 | contig 10772 bp, 8 predicted proteins | sample 356461 | NCBI WGS metagenome assembly CEUH01 (sample SAMEA2623275, study PRJEB7988) | marine metagenome | isolation source: saline water (ENVO:00002010), including
ATGCTGGAACAAATGGCGGTGAAATTGTGGCACAAGGTGATTTTAAGGATATTATAAAATCTAATTCGCTAACAGCTAAATATTTAATTGGAAAGTTAGAGATTACAAAAAATACAAAAAAACGCAGCTCAAAATTTAAGATTAATATCACAGGATGTAGAGAAAACAACCTAAAAAATATTAATGTAGAAATTCCTTTGAATAAGCTAGTTACCATCTCTGGTGTTTCTGGTTCTGGCAAAAGTACTTTAATTAATAAAATTTTATACCCATCTATATTAAATTATCTTAATGATTACTCTCTCAAACCAGGTGAATTTGAAAAGATTTCAGGAGATCTAGATCAAATAGACTATGTTGAGTATATTAGTCAAAAGGCAATAGGAAAATCATCTAGATCCAACCCTGTAACATACATAAAGGCATATGATGAAATAAGAAAGCTCTTTTCATTACAAAGAGAAAGTAAAATAAGAGGATACAAACCGAAACATTTTTCTTTTAACATAGATGGTGGAAGATGTGAAACCTGCAAAGGTGAGGGTCTTAACAAAATTGAAATGCAATTTATGCCAGATGTTATCTTAACATGTGAAAATTGTGAAGGAACTAGGTTTAAAAAGGAAATCCTAGAAATAAATATAAATGGTAAAAATATTTCAGATATTTTAAATCTAACAATTGATGATGCAATTATTTTTTTTAATGAATTAGACCAAATAAAAATTTCTGAAAAGTTAAGTGTTTTACAAAAAGTTGGTCTTGGTTATATTAAGCTGGGGCAAAGTTCATCTACTCTTTCAGGAGGCGAAGCACAAAGAGTAAAATTAGCTTATTTTCTTAGTATAAAAATTAAATCTAAAAATGGATTATTCTTATTTGATGAACCAACTACCGGATTACACTTTGATGATATTAATAAATTTTTACAATCTATAAATCAACTAATTGACACAGGTAATTCGGTAATAATTATTGAGCATAATCTTGAAATCATCAAGGCATCAGACTATGTTATTGACTTAGGTCCATATGGCGGAAATAAAGGCGGAAAAGTAGTTTTCCAGGGGGAAATAAATAAATTTATAAACGCTAAAACTATTACATCAAATTATTTAAAAAAAATTTAAAAAAATTTGGCACGCAGTTTGTTTATAGTTGTTTGGTTAGTTTAATTTATTGAATAGTTAGTTAAAGCCCTGTATCTTTCCTATTATTACAGGGCTTTTTTTTACAAGTCATTTAAAATTTTTGCCAATCTTTTTGTCAAATTTCTTCTATCATATAACTCAATACCTTTTGATTTACACTGTTTTCTTCCTAATTTATAATTATCATAAATTACTTGTAAATATCGTTTTAAATATGAGCCTTCATTATAGCAAAAAAATTTACCAGATTTTGTTTTTGATAAAATTTTTGAAACATCTGATTTTGAAGGACCAACAGCAATAATTGGCCTTCTTGAATTTAAGTATTCAAATAATTTACCAGGGATTGCATATGATGATTCAAAATCGTTTGCCTCAATCAATAATAAAGCCTGGCTTGAACCCATGAGTTGTATTGAATGATTATGATTGACATAATCATAATAATTAATGCAGGAATGAAATTTTTTAGTATTTAAGTTATTCTTAATTTTCTTACTGGTATTACCGATTAGGTTTATCTGAAAGTCATTTTTAAAATTGTCAATATCCTCATACATTTCCTCAATTACATTCCATAAAAAAGATGGGTTCCTTTCATCATACAGTGAACCAATATGTGATATCGAAAACTTTTCATCTAATTCAATTTTATATTTATTGTGATTATAACCATTAGTAATATTAAAAACATTTGTGGAAAATTTTTTATATAATTTTCGCAATCTTTCAGATGTTACTATTATGGTGTCTGCATTATTAAGAACTTTATCTCTTAATTCTTTATGTCTTTTTTTTGTTGATGATAAAAGATGAAATCTGTTCAGATAATTTAAATTGACCCAAGGATCTCTAAAATCAGCTATCCAATTGATATTCAATGTGTTTTTTAGGTCAAGTCCAATTAAATGAGTACTATGAGGTGGGCCTGTTGTAATTATAGTTTCAATCTTATTTTTTTTTAAATAATTTTTTAAAAAATCAGCTGATTTCTTGATCCAGAACAATTTCATGTCAGGGATAAATAAGTTGCCACGAATAAAAAAAAGTAATTTTTGAAATAAAGATTGTTTTTTTGGCACAGGAACATTTCCTGATCTAATCGAATTTAAAAAATTATATTTTGGTAAAAAATTTGAAATTTCATTTATTGGGAATTTAATTATACTCAAATTACTATCTATTTCTTTACATAGTGATTCGTCAATAATTGGATAGTTTGGATCCTTCGGAATAAATAGTACGGGTTCAATATTGTTCTCAGGCAAAAACTTAACAAAATTAAGCCACCTCTGGACACCAGGACCGCCAGCAGGAGGCCAATAATAGGTTATAATTAAAACTTTTTTCAAGAATTTATTTTTTTAAACTTTCTGAATCCAAGTGGTAAAACAATTAACAGAAAAATTAATGAACCTGCTAAACTTATCCTACTACTTGTTTTGATAATTTTAGGATCAAATTTAAATTCAATTATATGCTCTCCTTTTTTGACCTCCATTCCCCTTAAGAGATAATTTACACGATAATGAGGTACAACAGCACCATCAATATATGCAGTCCAACCTTTAGGATAATATATTTCAGAAAAGACAGCAAATCCATCACCAGTGTTATTGGTTTTATATTTAAGGTAATTTGAGTTTTTCTCAATTAAATCGATTGATGAGTCAGAGTTTTGATGATAGTTTTTATCATGAAATTCAGTAGAAATTGCTATATTTTTAAAGTCAAGAGATTCAAGTCTTATAATCTCTTGATCTCTATTTGAAAGATTTTCTAATTCACCAACAAACCATGCATTTCCAGAACTTAAAGGGTTTACTCCAACACCATTTTCACTAATTATGTATTTAGTATTAAGCATACTTAAAACGTTAAGTTTATTTGGGTTATCATTTAAAATATAAAAATTTAATATATCATTATAAGACTTTAGTTTTACAGCACTATATCCAAGAACAGATTTAAAATAATAGCTGGATTTAGCTGGATCTAAATAGTCAATAATCCTAAAACTAGTAGTATCTCTAGAAATTTCTTCATAAATGTTATCTTTTTCAAAAGGGTTTTCAACCAATTCGGAATCTTTAAAATTTTTATCATTAACATAGTTTTTTGAAAAAGATATCAAATCAAACAAAACAAAAATAACTATAAGAATAGCGGTTAAGTTTTTATTAATCTTATTCTTGATAAATGCAAACAAAACAAAGAATACCATAAACACATAAATTAATGACTTAAATATATCATTTACGTATAAAGACTTTCTATCTTTAATTATAGCATTCAATATATCATCTGGAAAATTACTATCATAAACAGAACTAAAACTTAAAAAGCTTTTTAAAATAAGCAGAATTAAAAATGTGATTAAAAAAATACAAAGAGTAATTATTAAGAACTTCAAATTCCTTTGTGTATTATTATTTTGAAATAATTTGTTTAAACCTAGTACAGCAAGTAAAGGCACACACAGTTCAATAATAATCTGGATGGATGTAACTGCTCTGAATTTATCATAAAGTGGGAAAAAATCAATAAAAAAATTTGTTATAAATGATAAATTTTTACCAAAAGAAAGAATAAGTGATATAAAGATAGCTGTTAAAACCCATTGTATTTCTTTTCCATTTGACAGAAAAATTGAAAATATAAATAAAAAAAATACCGTTACGCCTAGATAAGCTGGAGCAGCTACACCGGGTTGCTCACCCCAATATGTGGGAACATTCGTATCTCTTATATCGCTTTCAATATTAACGAAATAATCATCTAGAAATGTTAAAATTTCTTTTTTTTCTTCAATATTAAATTGATTTGAAATATTCACGTAATCTAGAATTTCCTCTTTTGCCAATCTAATACTTGTTTCATTAATATTGACTATATCTTTATTTAATTGCTGCTTAATACTATTTTGAATTTTTCTTAATTTAATTTTGTAAAAATTTGAACTTTTACCCAAATTTTCTGCTGATGCACCACCCATAATTCTAGGAATAAATAAATTAAAGCTTTCAAAAATCCCATAACTCCATCGCGTTATTTCTTCTCTAGCTATACCCGAAGTTTCTCCAGTCTTTTTACTTCCATCTGGGTTTATAGTTAACTCTGACTTACCTCTTTGACTTTCATCAGAGTATTCATAAGTAGTCATTAATACAGAAGCATTCATGAGAATTGAAAGGAATAGAGCTCCAAATAAAATTAAAAGAGATTTAGCAAATGACTTCATTTGTGAATTAAAAAAATGATGAATCAAATAATAAAAACCAATAATTATAACCGTGATCATTAAATAATATGTCATCTGATAATGATTAGCACAAAATTGTAAGGCTAGTGCAATAGTTGATAGAATAAATCCTAAAAAAAATTTTTTTCTAAACACTGTAATTATACCCGCAATAACCAATGGCATGTAGGCAATTGCGTGTACCTTTGAATTGTGCCCCTCTCCTATTATAATTATCAAATATGTTGAGAATCCGAAAGCTAGAGCACCAAGAATAGACAATCTATAATCTATCTTTAAACTTAAACATAAAATATAAAACCCTATTAAATAGAGGAATAAATAATCGGCAGGTCTAGGTAAAAACCTTAGGAGTAAATCTAATTTTTTTATATAATTATGTGGATATTTTGCTCCAAGCTGATAAGTGGGCATACCAGAAAATGCATTATTAATCCAATATGTTTCTTCATTATTTTCCAACCTGTAATCTTTAAGCTCTTTTGACATTCCAGTGTATTGAACTATATCAGGTTGATATATTTTTTTTCCTTTTAGTATAGGAGAAAAGAATAAAACTGAAATAATGATGAATAATAAAGTAACTAATAAGTGTTTCAGAATATCGAAATGTAGCTTACTTTTAAACATATTAAAATTTAATCAATTTCCTCATAATCAACATAATCTCCAATTTTCTTATCAGAATTCTTGATGTTTTTAGGAATTTTATCAATTGAAACATCACCCTCTTGTCTTGGGTTATTCTTTTGATTTTTACCGGTTTTTTTTACAGAATTAATGTTATTAAAGTTTATAACTTTTGAAATAAATTTAAAGACAATATAAAATAAAGCTGTAAAAAAAATTAACTTAATCATGAAATTTATTTATTATGCAAATTTACAATTCTAACTATTCAAAAAAAGTTAATATCTTATTAAATTATAAGATTTATATTTGTTTCCATGCCCAATAAAATGAATAAAGCCATTTTAATTTTTATTTTGTTGTTTTTTCTAAAGTTTGATAAATCCTATGCTCAATATACAGAAATAATTAATTCAAATAGGCCTGGGGCTTCATCTGGTGCATTTTCTGTTGGAAAAGACATATTACAAGTAGAAAATGGACTGTTTATTATTAATGAAAAACATCAACTATTAAATAATAAAGTTAACGGCTATGGATTTAATTTCAAGATTAGATACGGATTATTTACAGAAAAATTAGAAGTTGTAACGGAGGGTATATTTCAAGCTGACAATTATAAAGATTTGAGGTTTAACCCGTCAAATAATTTTAAAAGAAAAAATTTTAAAAAATTTAAAATAGGATTAAAGTACCTCATATTCGACCCAAATAAAGGAATACAGGAAAAACCAAATATCTATAGTTATTGGGATGGAAAAAAATTCAAACTTAAAAACTTAATTCCTGCAATTTCTACTTATGTGGGCTTAAATATTGACTCAAAAAATAATCCATATATTTTAAACGGATTGAGCGGAATCAACCCAAGTTTAACTATAATTACTCAAAGCAATCTGACTTATAAAACTGTTCTTACAACCAATTTTTTATTGGAAAGGATTGGTAGTGTACAAAATGACTTTGAATATATAATAAGTTTAACCCACTCGTTTAACCAAAAATTTATTGGATATTTTGATAAACATGGAATCAAAAGTGATTTTTACGCCGATAATTTAACCGGTTTTGGAATCGCATATTTGTATAATAATAATTTACAATTTGACCTGGGTACAAAATTTAATTTTAAAGAAACACCAAGCATATTATTTCTAAATTTAGGAGTTAGCTACAGATTAGACTTTAACAATAATTTAAATGATTGAAGTAAAGAGAGTAAAAGATTCTAGGCACTTAAAACAATTTGTATTATACCCCTTTGAATTATATAAAGGATCCAAATTTTGGGTTCCACCAATCATTCAGCAGGAAATAGATAGTTTTAATAAAGATTTAAACCCAAACTTAAGAGATTCACAAGTTGATTTATTTCTAGCATTCAAGAACAAAAAGGTTGTTGGGAGAATAGCTGTGATTATAAATTGGTTTGAGGTTAAAGAGCAGAAAATAAAAAAAGTAAGGTTTGGATGGTTTGATTTTAATGACGATAAAGAAATAAGTAAAAAATTGTTAGAAAAAGTTGTTGATGTTGGTAAAAGATTTAAACTAAAATATATTGAAGGTCCTATGGGATTTAGCAATCTAGATAAGGTTGGAGTTCTAACCAGTGGCTTTGATATAATTGGCACTATGATTACTACTTATAACCATAAATATTATCAAAAACATTATGAATATCATGGACTTAGGAAAGAGAAAAATTTTCAAGAAAAAACCTTTATGTTTGAAGATATTGACCATAAATATTATGAGAAAATGAGTAGAATTGTAAAAATGAGAAATAAATTAGAGGAGGTTAATTTTAATTCTACAAGTGAGGTCATGAAAAGATCCAACGAAATGTTTGACTTATTTAATGAGTCATATGCAAACTTATCTTCATTTGTTAAAATTAACGAAAAACAAAAGGAATATATGAAGGAAAAATATTTAAAATTTATTAACCCAGAATATATAAAGTTTGTTGAAAATGAAAATAAAGATATTGTAGCATTTGCTATAATTATGCCCTCTTTTGCTAGAGCTCTTCAAAAAATAAAGGGTAAATTATTTCCTTTTGGATTTTTAAATTTATTATGGGCTAAAAAATTTAATAGGAATGTCACTTTGTATTTAATCGGAATTCATCCAGAATATCAAAAATTAGGTGTGACAGCTATAATTTTCAACTCATTCATTCAAACTCTCAAAAACAAAGGGATACAAATATGTAGAAGAACCCCAGAGCTCGTTGATAATGTAGCAATAGACAAAATTTGGAAAAACTTTAATCCAAAACTGATAAAAACAAGATCAACATTTAAAAAAAATATATAGAAATTATAAGTTTTCAGAGAGCCTCTTATAATCTCCTGCATTCAATCTATCCCTAATGGATGAAAACGCATCTAATGTCTCCTGAATATCCTTAAGGTTGTGAGATGCCGTTGGAATCAATCTTAAAAGGATCAAGCCTTTAGGAATAACAGGGTAAACAACAATTGAGCAGAAAATCTTATAGTTTTCCCTTAAATCTTTAACTAAAGCCATAGCCTCTGGAACAGAACCCTTTAAATATACGGGAGTAACACAACTTTGTGTTGAGCCAATATCAAACCCCCGTTTAGTTAAGCCATTTTGTAGTTTATTTACATTGTCCCAAAGCTTTTGTTTTATTTCCGGTTTGGTTTTTAAAATTTCCAACCTCTTTAATGCACCAACAACCAACTGCATTTGAAGAGACTTTGCAAAAACCTGAGACCTCATATTATATTTTAAATAATCAATAATCTCCCTATCCGAAGCAATAAATGCGCCTGTACTAGCCATAGATTTTGCAAAAGTTGCAAAATAAACGTCAATACCTTGCTGTACGCCTTGTTCCTCACCAGCTCCTGCTCCAGTTTTACCCAAGGTTCCAAAACCATGAGCATCATCAACTAATAATCTAAAATTATATTTTTTCTTAAGTTCAACAATTTCTTTTAGTTTTCCTTGCTCCCCTCTCATTCCAAAAACACCTTCAGAGATTACTAAAATACCACCAGATGTTTCATTTGCAATTTTAGTTGCCCTAATAAGGTTTTTTTCAAGACTTTGCATATCATTATGCTGATAAGTAAATCTTTTACCAAGATGAAGTCTAACACCATCAATAATGCAAGCATGGGAATCAATATCATAAACTATAACATCATTCTTACTAACCAGTGAATCAATTGTGGATAAAATTCCCTGGTACCCAAAATTTAAAACATATGCCGACTCCTTTTTAACGAATTCTGCTAATTCATTCTGTAATTTTTCATGCAAATCTGTATGCCCAGACATCAATCTCGCACCCATTGGATATGCAGAACCATACTTTGCAGCTGCCTCCGCATCCGTTTTTCTTACTTCTTCGTTATTTGCTAAACCTAAGTAATCATTTACACTCCATGTTATAACTTCTTTTCCGTTAAAATTCATTCTATTTGAAATTTCACCTTCTAATTTTGGAAAAGCAAAATACCCTTCAGCTATTTCGGCCCACTGACCAAGCGGCCCTTTGTCATCACGCATTCTGTCAAATATATCTTTCATTTTTTTGTTATATATTGAATATTATTATTGATTTGATGTTTTGAGTCAGTAAAACCTTGATTCTCCATCCATTTATCACTGTAAATCTTACTTAAATATCTTGATCCATGGTCGGGAAAAATAACAACTATGTAATCTGATTCATTAAACTCATTTAACATATTTAATTGCTTCACTGCCTGAAAAGCAGCACCACTTGTGTAACCGACAAAAAAACCTTCTGTTTTAACAATTTCCCTGGCTGTATGTGCACTTTCTTCATCAGAAACTTTTATAAACTTATCGATTATATCAAAATTGGTTACGGTTGGAATTAAATTTTTACCAAGTCCCTCAATTCTGTATGGATAAATTTCTTTTTCATCAAACTCACCAGTTTCATGATATTTCTTTAAAACAGAACCGTATGCATCAACTCCTATTATTTTTATATTAGGATTCTTTTCTTTTAAAAATTTAGCTGTGCCAGAAATAGTACCTCCTGTACCGCTGCAAACTATCAAATGTGTTATTTTGCCGTCAGTCTGATTCCAAATCTCAGGACCGGTTGTCAAATAATGTGCTTCAGCGTTCAGATCGTTAAAATATTGATTTATATATACTGAACCCTTAATTTCATTATGTAGTCTTTTTGCTACCTCATAATATGATCTTGGGTCATCTGCGGCAACATTAGCTGGACAAACATAAACCTTAGCTCCCATTGCCTTTAACATATCAATTTTATCGTTGGAGGATTTTGAGGAGACAGCTAAAATACATTCATAACCCTTGATTAAAGAAACCATAGCTAAGCTAAACCCCGTATTTCCAGAAGTAGTTTCAATAATTGTGTCTCCAGGTTTTAAAAATCCATTTTTTTCAGCAGTTTCAACTATGTGAAGGGCAATTCTATCCTTAGATGAGTGACCAGGATTAGATGCTTCTAATTTAGCCAAAAAAGTTCCAGGAAAACCTTTGGTGAGTTTATCTATTTTTACCATGGGTGTATTACCCACAAGCTCCAATAAATTATTAAATACATTTTTACTTTTTTTCATCCAGATTGAAAAAATACTTAGAGCAATACAAAAATAAGTGATTTATAGCTGATTTTTAAATTATCTGTTATAATTTATCTACAATTTTAAGAAGATACTTATGATCCGTTTCAGAATAGTCTAGATGCGTTACAATTCTAATTTTTTTAGACCCCATAGAATACCAATCAAAAACTACATCATTTTTAGAAAAATAATCTATGATTGTTTTTTTACTAAAACCTTCATTTAATTCAATTATAATGATGTTTGTTTCTACATCATTAATTTTTTTTACGAAACTTTTATCTAAAAACTTTGATGCTATTTCTTTTGCTCTAAAGTGATCTTCTGACAACCTGGAAATATTATTTTCTAGGGCAAATAACCCAGCAGCTGCAAGATATCCTACTTGCCTCATACCTCCACCTAAAATCTTTCTTATCCTAAGAGCTTTATGCATATACTGTTTTTTACCTAAAAGAACAGATCCAATTGGACAACCTAACCCTTTACTTAAACATACAGACATGGTGTCAAAATAAATTCCATATAACTTTGGATCGTCTTTTTTTGCTACAATTGAATTCCAAATTCTTGCCCCATCCATATGAATTCCTAAATTATTTTTTTTACACACGGTGTTAATCTCGTTAAAATCACTAACATTCCAACACGCTCCGCCCCCTTTATTTGTTGTATTCTCTAAACAAACTAATTTTGATAAGGGTGCATGATAAAATGCTTTGGGATTTATTGCATCAGATATCTGATCTGACGAAAAAAAACCTTTTTCACCTTGTAATAATTTAAAAGAAACTCCACTATTAAATGAAGCTCCACCTCCTTCATAATTATAAACGTGTGAATACTCATGAGCAATAACCTGATCTCCTGGATTTGTATGAAGTTTAATAGCAGTTTGATTAGCCATGGTTCCAGAGGGAAAAAACATTGCTTGTTCCATTCCAAAATAATTTGCAATAAAACTTTCTAGTTTCTTAACCGTTGGATCTTCCTCATAAACATCGTCGCCCACCTTTGCATTAATCATCAGATCAAGCATTTTAGCGCTTGGTTTTGTTATCGTATCACTTCTTAAATCAATCATCTAATATGAATATAACTACAATTATCTGTTCCAAT
>CEUH01008070.1_pt1 | contig 10770 bp, 7 predicted proteins | sample 356461 | NCBI WGS metagenome assembly CEUH01 (sample SAMEA2623275, study PRJEB7988) | marine metagenome | isolation source: saline water (ENVO:00002010), including
GTAAGCTGGGATAGAGGTCGACTTAATCGAATAAAAAGTGAGTTATCTAATGGCCAAAACAGAGCGTTCAAAGTAGATAGGATTTCTAATACAACAGACGATACCATCACAGTAACAGGTGAAGCAGGATACAGGGTTTGGGAGGTAAGTATCGAAAATCATCCTGAAGCCACATTCAGTTGGATCGATGAAACCAATTGGAAGATAGAAGGGATCAATCTTCAGAATGGTAGTAATAAGTTGAGCTTTGCGGCCTTAGACGACGACGGTGTGCCAGCAGAAGGAGAAGAAACGGCCTCTATTGAAGTTAATAAAACGAATAATGCAGCACCTTACATATTCGTAAAGATAGAACCAGGATCCGGTAATGTTGCACTCGCCGAAACACTAACTTTAAATGCTTCAAATTCTTACGATCCTGAAGGAAGTGAGTTAAGTTTTAGTTGGAGCACTTCGACCGAAAACTCCATTATTACATCTGAAAATGGGATTGCTGTTGCCAGTTTTAGTGCTCCAGGTGTTTACACCGTATCTCTGGAGGTCAGTGATGTAGATGGACAAAAATCGAATTATACGACTGATGTCACAGTCTTCGCTCCGGACGGTTTCTCATCTTTCAATGTGCCTTATCTCGACCCTTGGTTGGATGAACATAACATCGAATCCAAAGATAATTATTCTCCAGGATCGTATTGGTCTTTGGGTGAATCCGATGGAAAATTAATAATCCAAATGCCTGATGATAAGACCTATCCCCTAGGTCTTCCTCCAGGTGTGGCATCTAAAAAAGATTATATTTCTCTGGATCAAACTTGGAAATATAGTGACGACAACATTGATTATATGGCGGACTTTGCCAAAACCTCTTTTGATGACTCAAATTGGAAAGTTGGCAAAGGAATGTTCGGCAAGGATTCCGGTACCATTCCCGAGCCCGGTATAAACACCCCATTAAGAAATGATGCTGCTAACAATTTAGTGAGTTATTATTTCAGAACAGAGTTTGATTTTTCCGATGATCCTGTTGGTTCTGAACTTGATATTCGGGCAGTCATTGATGATGGGGCAAGATTTTGGTTAAACGGCATAGAGATAGATCGTGTGCGATTGCCTAGTGGAACCATTGATCATGGAACAGGTGCAAGTAGTAATACATCAGCCAGGGATGAAAAACAATCGAGGCCTGTCGGTCTCTTTGATGGAACTGGAAAATTGGTTAATGGAAAAAACGTTTTGGCCGTTGATTTACACAATCGCGCGGCACGAAGTTCAGATTATCTCTTTGCGGCTGAGTTGAGCATTACTGCCCAACCGGTTACCGAAGGTGGTAATCTTGATGGTACCACTCACCCATGGATACGTCGCGAATTGCCTAGAGAAAAAGACTGGATTCTTCAAACTGATCTCGAACTGTTAAATATACAATTCGGTGAATTCATGGCTGGATTGATCATAGAACTTGAAGAGGAGGACAGTCGCTCCAGATACGCTTTTGGATATAAAGATGGCAAAGAACTTGCCGTTGTAAAAGTTACTTCATCAGGAAGCGCCGGTACCGTACATGCAACTCCTTTTTCCGATTCTGATGATGTAGTTATTAGAATGAGGCGATCCAACAACCAGCTCTTTTTCGAATATTCAGTCGAATCAGGAATATGGAATCAGGCCCATTCTATAAGTATCAATAATAATTGGGTTGCTATCGATGGAGGAATTTTTACAAGTACCGAGGAGGCTAAAGCCCTGAGGGTGGCGTTTGATTATCTTCTATTATCATCTCCAGAAGGTATTTCTCCAATTAGAGATGACATTGTCATATCAGAAATAATGTATAACCCTTTGGGTGGATCAAATTATGAATTCATTGAATTACATAACCGTGGAAATCAAACGATTGATCTTAATGGTTATTCATTTAGTCCAGGACAACCGTTTGATGAGTTTACACTCTCTGATGTCTCTATTGAATCAGGAGAATACGCGGTAGTGGTTTCTAATAGGGTGGCATTTATTGAAAGATACGGAAATGAAATTGAATCCAAGATAATTGGTGTTTGGCCAGGTGGAAGACTAAATAATAATGGAGAGGAAATTATTGTATTAGATAGCTCTGGAAATATTGTTTTGAATTTTGAATATAATGATAGTGGTGCTTGGCCAACACTACCTGACGAAGAGGGATATTCGTTAACTTTTCTTAACTCTAATCTAACGAACTCAAGTGATGGTTCATTGTGGTCACCTAGTTCAATTGTTGGAGGAACACCAGGTAGGGGAGAAAATATTAATGAAGGATTTTCAAATTGGATGACCTCCAGAGGTGAAAGTAACCCTATTAGTGTAAAAGAAGGTGATATATATAATAATTTATTAACTTATGCTTTTGGGATTGATTTATCTGATGACAATCACACTAATTCGGCCCCTTCTGCGCAAGTTTTGGTCTTAAACGGTAACGAATACTTGAATTTAGAATACCAAAAAAGATCCAATGTAACCGGTCTTAATTATATTATTGAATATAGTCAAAATCTAGAAACTTGGGTACAGGCTGATGCAAATGATTTAGTTATTTCTGAGAGAGCTATTAATGAGGATCTCACGGGTATTTCTGTGAGAATGAAGGAAAATCTCTCTAATAGCTTATTAAGATTTATGAGAATTCGAGTCCTAGTCGAATAATTATTTATCTGAGCTAAAGACCTTCATTGACTAGAGACGATGATTTGTTACTTTCTCAACTGCCTCTTGCAGGTGAGTAGATCCTAATTTTGTCTTCTCACCTGCGAGAGATAATTTACTGAAATATAAAATGGTGACCGTAGCTCAGTTGGTAGAGCCCCGGTTTGTGGTTCCGGTTGTCGCGGGTTCGAGTCCCGTCGGTCACCCCATTTCAGTAGCACAAAGGAATTTTGATATTTCTAGGAAATGGAAACTCTACAGCAGGATATTGGATATAATTTTCGCAACGAAGCATTACTTGTTGAGGCTTTGACACATCCCAGCCTTGCGTATGAAAATCCTTCTGAATCATCCGATAATCAACGGTTGGAATTTCTTGGCGATGCAGTACTTCAACTTGTATTAACTAATGATCTCTTTGAGAGGTTCCCAGAATTTCCAGAGGGTCAACTTACCAAGCTCCGTTCACGACTAGTTTCTACTTCCGCTCTAGAGGAATACGCCTTAAATATAAATCTTGGAGATCATATTCTACTTGGAAAAGGAGAGGAAAAATCTGGTGGTCGTGAAAGAACTGGTATTCTTGCCGATGCATTCGAAGCCTTAATCGGTGCGATTTACTTAGATTCTGATTACGAAAAGGCAAAATCGTTCATATTCCTTTGTTGTAAGAACAAAATGAATCGAGTTGTTTCGGATCCAATAGAAAAAAACCCTAAGGGTGAGTTACAAGAAATTTTACAATCTATATCCAAAGAAGCTCCTAAGTATCGAGTAATTAGTGAATCAGGTCCTGACCATGAACGGGTTTTTGTTACCGAGGTTTTCTGGGATAACTTGGTTCTTGGTGAAGGTACTGGTAAAAGCAAAAAAGAATCCGAGAGTATTGCGGCGTCCGTTGCAATCAATAATCAACTATGGTTGTGAATATTTTGTTAATTGATGATTATAAGAATTTAATTGTCCTGCGTATATCTTGTTAATATTTGTGCTTTTGTTGTTTACATGTTTTGAACACTGGTTGTTTTCATCAAATTCTGAAGTTTATTTACATTTTTAAACTTAATACTCATAGCCTTCCGGAACTATGGAACATCTATTTCTAAGCTGTGGAAACATTGATTTATGTGTATATTAACATTAAGAAGATTAAGAAGATATAATACAGGTTCTTTATTTCTTTCTTATAAGAGTGTTAATTACTTTAACTTGGTAATCCTTTTTATGAATTTAGCTCGTTCAATTGTGGCTTTTCTTTTAATACCATTTTGTGTGTTGGTCCATTTTGTACTAGCTACAAAATTTGAAGTATATGAGAGTAGACCACTATGGGCTATTGTTGTTATAAGCGCTTCGCTCATTGTCCTTTCGCGTTTACTTGTAAAATCCAAAGCTTATAAAAAATCAATTTTTTTATTAAACCTAATATCCTGGGTGTTTGTCATAGGAATTATTTGGTGGAGTCAGATTTTAACCTCCTACAAACCCTTTAATAAATCTGATCTTCTATTTTCGAAAGCGGAGTTAGCAGATAATAAATTAGTTACAGACAGTGGAAATGAAATACCTGTCTCTACTTTAATTAGTAATAAACCGTTTACGCTGTTTGTCTTTTATCGTGGCCATTGGTGACCTTATTGCATTGCTGAGCTCGTGAAGCTCGAGAGTAAACGAGAGGACCTAGAAAGACTAAATGTTCAAGTGGCTCCAATTTGCATTGGTACGCTAGATGATATTGTTAAGGCTAAAGAGAAAACAAATTCAATGTTCCAATTTGTTTCTGATTTTTCAGGTGTATTTAGTAAAAAGATTGGAATGGTTCACATTAAAGGCAATCCCTTTAATGGCACTAACATAGCAAGAATTGGAAAAGTGTTAGTTGATTCTGAAAGTAATGTTGTGTGGTCACACTTTACCGAAAATAGTCGGGTCCGATTAAGTTCCTCTGCCCTTTTAGAGACTATTAAAAATATCGTAGAAAAAACATAAGTTCCTTATAATCAATTACTTATATTTTCCTTTTTTAACCATATTGAAATTACAGATATATCCGCGGGTGTTATTCCACTGATTCTAGACGCTTGACCCAAGGTGCTGGGTTTAATTTCATTTAACCTCACCTGAGCTTCTTTTTTAAGACTGCCAACATCACTATAATCAATATCCTTTGGAAGTTTTAAATCTTCCATTGCTTGAGTTCTGTTAATCATTAATTCCTGCCTAGCGATATATCCCTCATTTTGGAACTCGATTTCAATGAGCGCCCATATTTCAGAATTATATAACTTTGAAATTTCATCAGGCAGTTTATCTAAACAATTTCCAGGTTTCCTAAACCACTCATTAATTCTAATACCTTCGATATTTGTTTTTTTACCAAAAATCAAAGCTTGTTCGAAAGCCTTCTTTTTATTCAATGCTTTTGCTAAACGGTCTTTTTGAATCAATCCAATCTTGCCGCCCAACTCAGTTAATCTTAGATCGGCGTTATCTTGTCTTAGTAATAACCTGTATTCAGCGCGACTAGTGAACATTCTATAAGGTTCCGTTACACCTTTTGTAACAAGATCATCAATCATTACACCTAAATATGAATCAGCCCTCGATAATACAAAAGGATCCTCACTCCTACATTTCAGTGCAGCATTTATACCAGCTATTAAGCCCTGCCCCCCAGCTTCTTCATAACCAGATGTCCCATTTATCTGTCCCGCAAAAAATAATCCCCCGACCTTTTTCGTTTCTAAAGTTGGATAGAGTTGAGTGGGAGTACAGAAATCATATTCAACTGCATATCCCGGTCGAATAATCTCAGCATTCTCCAGTCCAGCAATAGATCTGATAAAATCATATTGCACGGAATAAGGCAGAGAAGTCGAAACGCCATTGATATAATATTCATTTGTTTGCCTACCTTCAGGTTCCAGAAAAACCTGGTGTCTTTCCCTCTCGGCAAAACGAACCACTTTATCCTCTATAGACGGACAATATCTTGGACCAACACCCTCTATAATACCACTATACATGGGCGATTGGTCTAAATTATCATTAATTATATCATGTGTCTTTTGGTTGGTATAGGTGATCCAACAAGGTAATTGTTCCACGTGGAACGATGAATCACCCCAATTATTTAAAGTAAATGTATTTTTACCGTTTTCAGAATGATCACTAATGGTTTCAGACATGAAACTGAAACGAGGAGGGGGAGAGTCACCGTCTTGTTTTTCACATTTCTCTAGATTGATGGATCGCCCATTTAACCTACATGGTGTTCCAGTTTTAAATCTATGTATTTCAAATCCCAATTCTTTTAAACAATCTGATAGAGTGGAAATACCGTCACCCATACGGCCACCAGCCTGATTTTGTTTACCGACATGCATCAAACCGCGCATAAAAGTGCCTGAACTGACAATCACACTGTTGGTTTGATACTCAATTCCAAGGTTGGTGACAATTCCACAGACCTCTTCATTTTTTACAAGAATTTTGGCAACGTTACCTTGATGTAAATCCAAATTGTTCTGATTTTCCAATAGGTATTTCATTCTAAATTGATAAGCCTTTTTATCGCATTGGGCTCTTGGTGCTCTGACACTGGGTCCCTTTGATGCATTTAACATTCTAAATTGGATCCCGGTCGCGTCCGTATTTAATCCCATGGCGCCACCTAGTGCATCAATTTCACGAACCATGTGGCCTTTACCCAGTCCACCGATTGCCGGATTGCAGGACATCTGTCCAACAGTATCCAAATTCTGTGTCAATACAGCGACCTCGCAGTTCAACCTTGCCGCTGCCAATGCTGCCTCCACGCCCGCATGACCTGCGCCAATAACTAGGACATCATATTTTTTTGGGAAAATGTAATTACTCACTTCGGTATAGGATTTGAAAAATTGTCATGTTGTTCCACGTGGAACATTTTAAAAGCAACTATAAATTTTACTTATATCGTTTATATTAAACGACTTACAACAAATAAATAAAGTATCACTATTCAGATCAAAACGAAACATAAACCCATAATTAAAATTCTATGCAGAAATATTCAAACCACTGTAGCAGCAATGCAAAAATAGGATACTTTTGAAGCTACTAAAAATGGATCGCAAATATTACTACGTTATCATACTTTTATTTTGCTTTGTTTCAGTGCGCCTTTTACCAGCGTTTTCTGAGACAGCGATAGCTGAAGCATTGGCAAATATTTCCCCACTGGCAGCACTAGCTCTTTGTGGTGCCATGCTGCTGCCTTTACGAATGGCAGCAATACTCACCTTCGGAACATTTTTGATAAGCGACGTTGTTCTAAATATAAAATATGGCTTTGCAATCATAAATGTTTACTCCCTATTTCTGCTTTTTGTTTTCACATTACTTTATTGGTTGGGTCATTCATTAAGAAATAAAAAAAATATTATTGTTTTGTTAGCATCCACATTCTTCAGCAGCATCATTTTTTATATTTCAGCAAATACAGTTTCATTTTTCTTTGATCCAGGATATTTAAAAAACATAAGTGGTTGGTTGATGGCAAACACAACTGGTCTTCCTGGATATCCTCCGGCATGGCTATTTGGTTTAAAGTCTCTACTAAGCAACATAATATTTGCTTCCGCCTTTTACTTTGCCTTAATCCCCAAACATGAGACAGTTAAAATAACTGGTATCCAATCCCAAGAAGTTTAAAATATAACTAGCGATGCTTGATAAAATTGATACATATAAATTTAAGGACCACGCAGCAAATGAAAGCCTAAAAGAAGAGGAGAAAGTCGAGCTTCTCCGAAAAATGGTACGTATTAGGCGATTTGAAGAAGCGTCACTAAAATACTATAACGCTGGGAAAATGGGAGGCTTTCTGCATCTCTATATAGGCCAAGAATCCATAGCAGTTGGAACGGCTTCACTGTGTGGAAAAAATGATCACCTCATAACAGCATACCGAGACCATGGGCATGCATTAGCCGTAGGTATGAGTATGGATGAGTGTATGGCTGAACTATTTGGCAAAGCAACGGGATGTTCCAAAGGAAAGGGAGGATCAATGCACTTTTTTGCACCAGACAAAAATTATTGGGGTGGGCATGGAATCGTAGCTGGTCAGACTCCGCTAGGATTGGGCTTGGCGTATGGATTAAAATATAATGGTGATACAGGTGCGGCACTTTGTTTTATGGGTGATGGAGCGGTCAATCAGGGGTCATTCCATGAATCACTTAACTTGGCTCAACTGATGGAGCTGCCTGTTATTTATATTATTGAAAACAATGGGTACTCCATGGGAACTAGCCAAAAGAGATCTTCAGCATTTACCAATTGTTTAGCTCAACGGGGTGATGCCTATGGCATTGCATGGGACGTCGCTAAGGGAAATGATATTTATGAAGTTAGGGCAAAAACAAAAGAAGCAATAGACAGAGCTCATAACGAGAGCCAGCCAACAATCCTAGAGTTTGATACATATAGATATCAGGGACACTCCGTCGCCGATGCAAATTCGAAAAAATATCGCTCCCCCGAAGAGATAGATCACTACAAAGAAAATTATGATCCCATCAGTGTTTGGAAAAAATGCCTCTTATCTGAGGGAGTCATTGATGAAGACCTCTATAAGAAAATAGATAATGAGGCAAAAGCCGAAGCAAAACAGTCCGTTACTTTTGCACAGGAAAGTCCATTTCCTAAAGTCTCAGATATTACTAAAGACGTTTACTACGAAGTTGATGAAGGCACACAGTCTGGTAAAACTGGGAGACATTTCTTTCATAACTAATAAACAGCTAACCTTTTATTGAAACTATTATTATGGCACAAACGCTATACAGACAGGCACTAAACAGGGCATTGGATGAAGAACTAGCCTATGATGAAAAGGTTGTGATTATTGGTGAAGAGGTAGCCGAATACAACGGTGCTTATAAAGTTACTGAAGGATTATGGAGTAAGTGGGGAGATAAAAGAGTCGTAGATACCCCTATCTCGGAAGCGGGTTTTATTGGTATGGGTATAGGCGCCTCCATGTTAGGACTCAGACCTGTAATGGAGTTGATGTTTTACAGTTTTGCTTATGTGGCGCTTGATCAAATGATCAACAATGCTGCATGTGTAAGATATATGTCTGGTGGATTGATTAATTGCCCGATCGTAATCCGAGGGCCTGCAAATGGTGGAACAAACGTCGGAGCAACACACTCACACACAACAGAGAACATTTTTGCTAATGTTCCTGGCTTAAAAGTTGTTACACCTTCTACAGCGATAGACGCTTATGGATTAATGAAGTCTGCCATTAGGGATAATGATCCAGTTTATTTGATGGAAAATACGCTTCTTTACGGGGATCCATTAGCAGCTTCAGAGTTACCTGATGAAGAAATAACCATCCCGATAGGCACAGCTGAGATCAAGAAAGAAGGAAAAGATGTTAGCCTGATTGCCCACGGCAGGTGTGTGATTGTAGCTCTTGAGGCCGCTAAAAAATTGGAAGAAGAAAGTGGAATTAATGCAGAAGTGGTCGATTTGCGTTCGATTAGACCCTTGGATGAAGAAACGATACTAAAATCCGTCGCTAAAACCAATCGCGTGGTATTGGTCGATGAAAGCAAACCATTTTGCGGAATCAGTTCACAAATAGCCACTATGATTCAGGAGAAAGCTTTTGATGATCTTGATGCGCCAATAAAGCGTGTAACATCTGTTGATGCTCCTGCCATTTATAGTCCCCCAGTCGAAAAAGAACAGATACCAAATGTCAGCCGAATAGTTGATATGGTACAAAGTCTTGGTTAATTATTCCTTTAATAGTATTCATTAATAATTTTATAAAATGCCAGATTTTGTACAGATGCCCCAATTAAGTGACACCATGACTGAGGGAACACTCATTCGATGGTTGGTTAAGGTTGGAGACAAGGTCGATGTAGGTGATCCTTTAGCAGAAGTTGAAACCGATAAAGCCACTATGGAGATGGTTGCTTTTGATGAAGGAACCATTGGAGCCATTTACATGGATGAGGGTACCAAGGCTCCCGTTGGAGAAACTTTAGCGGTTATTATAGAGGAAGGCGAAGAGGTTCCAGAAAAACCAGCTTCAGGTGATCAGTCATCGCCGAATGATGATTCTGACTCAAAAGAAAGTAGCATTCCTGAAGAACCAGAATCCAAAGCGGGTGAAACAAACGAATCTACACCTACCGAGAATTCTGAGGGAAAAAGGATCAAGGCATCACCTCTAGCAAAAAAAATAGCGAAGTCTAAAGGAGTCGACTTAAATAAGATAAAAGGATCTGGCCCCGGAGGTAGAATAGTAAAAAAGGATTTAGAAACAGCTGATAGCACATCAAGCCAAGCAGCACCAATTACTCCGGCACCAAAACCAAAACAAACTTTAACTCAAGAAGATCAAAGAATTTCACTTAGTGGAATGAGGAGCATTATTGCTCAGAGGCTTCTTGAATCAAAGACCCAAATTCCGCATTTCTATTTAAACATAGAAATCAATGCACAACCGTTGATGGATTTACGCAAACAGGCAAATTCAGCAGCAGGTGAACATGACAATAAATTTACGGTCAACGATTTTATTCTTAAAGCGGTAGCTAATGCCGCCGCGTCTGTGCCTCAGGTTAATGCCAGCTTTGATGGTGACTCCATTGTTCAATTTGGATCGGTAAACCTCTCGGTAGCTATAGCTGTTGATGATGGACTGGTTACCCCAGTCATTTCTGGTGCCAATAAAAAGAGTCTTTTAGAAATCAGTTTAGCAGTAAAAGATCTTGCTGAAAGAGCACGCAGCAAAAAACTTACACCAGATGAATTTTCTGGAGGGACAATTACTGTCTCTAATTTAGGTGCCTACGGTATCGACAATTTTGATGCCATTATAAACCCTCCTCAAGCAGCTATTTTATCCATAGGAAGCATAAAAAATACACCAGTTGTCAGTGATGAAGGGAACATTGTACCAGGGCTTATTATGAAAGTGGGAATGAGTTGTGACCATCGAGTTATTGACGGCGCTGTTGGTGCAGAATACTTAGCAGAGCTAAAAAAACGCATCGAAAACCCTGCAAGCATGCT
>CEUH01048305.1_pt1 | contig 10759 bp, 9 predicted proteins | sample 356461 | NCBI WGS metagenome assembly CEUH01 (sample SAMEA2623275, study PRJEB7988) | marine metagenome | isolation source: saline water (ENVO:00002010), including
CGCCCGCGCCAAGAGGTGTACCACAGATAGAGGTTACATTCGATATAGATGCTAATGGGATTTTAAATGTTTCAGCTAAAGATAAGGGGACAGGAAAAGAACAAAATATTAGAATTGAAGCTTCTTCTGGACTGACTGAGGAAGAAATAAATAAAATGAAAGATGAAGCTAAAGCCAATGAGGATACAGATAAGAAAGAAAGGGAGAAGGTTGACAAGCTAAATACTGCAGATGGATTAATTTTTCAAACTGAAAAACAATTAAAGGAGTTTGGTGAAAAACTTTCTGAACCTAACAAAAAAGCAATTGAAGATTCTCTTGAGAAATTAAAGGCCATTCACAAAGAACAAAAAATTGATGAAATTGATGCAGCAGTTGAGGCTTTAAATAAATCATGGGAAGCAGCAAGTCAGGAAATTTATAAGGCGACTCAAGAACAACAAGCAGCAGATGGTGCTGGAGCTGATCCATCAGCTAAATCAGATGGACCAAAAGGTGATGGTGGGGATGATATATCCGACGTCGATTTTGAAGAAGTAAAAGACGAAAAGAAGTAATTTTTTCATTTTTTTTAAAGTTAAATTAAAGGTTATACAAAAAATTGTATAACCTTTTTTTTTCATTAATTTAGTTGCTAGTTATACAGTTTAATATAAATAATAAAATACTTAAAAATGAAAAAGTTTTTAATAGTCATATTAACAATTATTTCAATAAATGTTAGTGCACAAAATGACAACCTACCCTTTAAAGAACTTGGGGCCTATTCTGAGGAGTTTAGTCCTAATAATGTAATTGCTAGAATGATTGAAGGCCTGGGTTATAGATTCTACTGGGCTACAGAATCATTAACAGATAAAGACCTAAATTATAAACCAAGTGAAGATAGTAGATCTAGCTTACAAACCTTAGAACATATATATGGTTTAAGTGTATTTATTTTATACACTTTTGAGGGAAAAGAATATGATTTTTCACAAGATGAAATGACTTTTACAGAGTTAAGAAATGGTACATTAAAAAATTTAAAGATAGTTTATGATATGCTCCATGAAAATGCAGATATATCACAAATGCAAGTTAGATTAAACCTAAATGGTCAGAGTCTCGCTTTCCCGTTTTGGAATGCTATTAATGGTCCTATTTCTGATTCATTATGGCACACTGGTCAAATAGTTTCATTTAGAAGAGCAAGTGGAAATCCAATTAATCCTAAGGTTAACGTCTTTATAGGAAAAACAATGGAATAATATGAAGGCATCTCTAGATAAGGTAGTTAAAATTGCTGAAATCATAGGATCATTAGGAATTGTAATAAGCTTAATTTTTGTTTCAATTCAATATCAAAATAATTCATTAGCGCTTCAAACATCAACGGCAAATTCAGTAAATGCAAATATTGCGGATTGGTACACTGCTTTTTTTGAAAATGCTGAGGCCTCAGAAGCGTTTATGAAATTTGTTTCTGCCCCAGAATCTGTTACTCCATCAGAAAGGTTTAGAGCTATAATGAGACTTCATTCTCTCAATCTTCATTTGCAAAACGCACTCTATCTTGAAGGAAAAGGGGTTTTAGATGAAAATTTAAGAAAAACAATATCTATGGCTGTTTATAGCGGTTTAGGTTCGCCAGGGTTCTATGTTTTTTGGGAACAAAGAAAAGATATGTATACTGAGGAGTGGAGAAATTTTGTAGAGGATTTAATTCAATCTAAAAAAGATAGGAATGAAAATCTTGAACAATTATTCAATGATAATGATAGTATAAACTAAAAATTACAATTACCAGGAGTTCTAGGAAAAGGAATTACATCTCTAATATTTTTCATACCAGTTATAAACTGAACAAGTCTTTCAAGTCCTAAGCCAAAACCAGAGTGAACAACTGATCCAAATCTTCTAGTATCTAAATACCAACTCAGATCATCTTTAGAAATATGCATATCATCCATTCTCTTTGATAATTCACCTAGCCTTTCCTCTCTCTGAGATCCTCCTATTATTTCCCCAACAGATGGAAAAAGTACATCCATTGCAGCAACAGTTTTTTCATCATCATTTGATCTCATATAAAATGCCTTGATTTTTTTTGGGTAATCTCTGACAATAACTGGATTTTTAAAATGTTTTTCAACTAGATATCTTTCGTGTTCAGATTGAAAATCAATTCCCCACTCGTCAACTTTATATTCAAATTTATTTTTTTTATTAGGCTTTGAGTTTTTAAGTATATCGAATGCTTCGGTGTATGTTATTCTATCAAATTTTTTATTTAAAATACCAGATAACCTTTCAATTAGTGGAATTTCATTTCTTTGAATCTGGGGTAAAGATTTTTCTTCATTAATCTCTAAATTTTGAAGAAAAAGAAGATCATCTTCGCAATTTTCAAGAATATACTTTATTACATATTTTAGCATATCTTCAGCTAAATCCATATTATCATTGATATCATAAAAAGCCATTTCAGGTTCAATCATCCAAAATTCAGCAAGATGTTTGGAAGTATTTGAATTCTCAGCACGAAATGTTGGCCCAAAAGTATAAACTTCAGAAAGAGCTAAAGCACCTAACTCAGCATTAAGCTGACCAGATACTGTTAAATTAACTTGCTTTGAAAAAAAATCATTTTTAAAGTCCAAATCTTTTTTATTTAAATCAAGAGATGTCACTTTAAACATTTCACCTGCACCTTCAGCATCTGATGAGGTAATTATAGGCGTATGAATATTAAAAAATCCTCTATCATTAAAAAACTTATGAATTGAAAATATTACGGAGTGCCTTATCCTAAATATTGCACTAAATGTATTTGTTCTTGGTCTTAAATGAGCAACATCTCTGAGAAATTCAAAAGTATGTCTTTTTGGTTGAATTGGATACTCATCAGGATGAGCTTTTCCTAATATCTCCACCGTAGAGGCAAGAATTTCAAACTTTTGACTTTTACCTTCACTTTTTAAAAGCTTACCTACAACCGAAAGAGAACAACCTGTTGATATTTCATCTATAAATGATTCCTTAAAATTACTCATTTCAAATACAATTTGAAGATTATTTATTGTGGAACCATCATTTAATGAAACAAAAGACACATTTTTACTTTGTCTCTTTGTCCTTACCCAGCCAGAAACGTGAACTTCAGTTTCATTATGACTGTCATTTATAGAAATAATTTTGGTTCTTTTTAGTCTCATACTAAATAAGAGGTAAAAAAAGTATAATTTAATCTTATTTCAAAGAATAGAGTAATTATAATAAATTTGTAATTCAAATATTTTTTAATGCAAAAGTTACAACTTAGACAAAATCAGTCCCAAAAGCTTTCTCCTCAACAAATTCAATTTATAAAACTATTACAATTATCTAATTCTAATATTGAGTCAGAAATTAAAAAAGAAATTGAAGAAAATCCTGCGCTTGAGGAAAATGAAAAAAATGAAAATATAGATATAGTTAACAGAGAAAATTACAACTACTATCAAAAATCAAATAGTGATAATTCAAATTTCAATAGAGAAGAAAATATATCAAATACCGAATCATTTAGAGAAAATCTAATTTCTCAACTTAATTATCAGAAATTAGATAAAAACGAGAATATAATTGCAAATCAAATTATAGGAACATTAGATAATGATGGATACTTAAGAAGAGATATTGAGTCAATAATTGATGATATTGCTTTTGCTGAAAATATTGAATTTAAAAATTCAGACGTAGAAAAAGTGCTTTTAAAAATTCAAAAACTTGAACCAGCTGGTATAGCTGCAAGAAACTTAGAAGAATGTTTAATTCTGCAAATTGATTCGATTGAAGACCCTACTCAAAATCAATTACTAGCAAAAAAAATTATTCGTCAGAATTTTAAAGAGTTTACAAATAAAAAATTTGATGTCATATATGAAAAGTATGATCATCCAAAAAATATAATAAATGATGCTTTTGATTATATCAAAACACTAAACCCTAAACCATCTGGAGGACTTGAAGATTCTAATCTTACCGAATTTTTAATTCCTGACTTTATTATAAAAAAAGATAATAATGAATTTATAGTAGAATTAGCATCGGGAAATAAACCATTAAATATTAATAAAAATTACATTTCTATTTATGAGGAACTAAAAAATAAAAAAAATAAAGACAATGAGTCTAAAGAATCATTTGATTTTATTAAGAGTAAATTAGAAAAAGCACAATGGTTTGTTGAAGCTTTAAATCAAAGAAACAACACATTACTTAAAACAATGAACACAATCCTTAAAATTCAGAAAAGATTTTTTGATGATGGTGATGAAAATGATTTAAAACCAATGATATTAAAAGATATTGCTGAAATTATTAAAATGGATATTTCTACAGTTAGTAGAATCGTAAAAAGTAAAAATGTTCAAACTGATTATGGAATTTTTCCTCTTCGATATTTTTTCTCTGAATCAACAATTAAAAAGGGAGATGATTTAGTAAGTAGTAAAATTGTAAAAAATTATTTATCAGATCTAATAGAAAATGAAGATAAATCATCACCATATTCAGATGACCAGCTGGAGAAAATACTAAAAAAAGAGGGCTATGATGTTGCAAGAAGGACTGTAGCTAAATATAGAGAACAGTTAAATATTCCTGTAGCCAGGTTGAGAAAAGAATATTAAAAAATAGAAAAAGATATTCCTACTTTGTTAATATTCGGATTTACATTTTCATATATTGGCAAAGAATTATCGTCGAATAGATTAGAGATATATCTTTTATAATAAATATGAAAGTTTCCAACTCCTAACTGGAAAGAAAGACCATATTTTAAGTCATTGATTCCAAAATCTTTTTTATTCTTAACTTGGTTAGCTGAATTATTAATTGTTTGTTTCAATTTTGTAGAAGAATTAAGTAATAATCCAATTTCACCACCAAAACCAATAAAAAACCTTCTCTTATCGTAGGTACCCGAACCAAAATAATATCTAAAATCAAGAGGAACTACAAGGTATGTTGATTTTAATGAGTTTTTATCTGGAGAAAAAGAAAGGGTATCAATTATTATATTTCGATTACCATCAACATCAAAGGATTCAGAAAGAATAACATCATTTGAAAATGATAGCCTATCATTTGAAATTCCAATACCAGGATTAAATGAAAAGTCTTTACTTAAAAATAGAGGTTTTGAATAATATAAATCTAGTGAACGAGATGGAAATAGATCCGACTTTAAAGAATGTCCTTTATTCTCGACAAGAGTAAAACCAAAGTCTAGTTTTAAGTATCCTGGCAAATTAAAATTTGATTCTAAATTAATTTTATTTTCGGATGAACTTTGGGCAAAAGAACTGAACTGAAAAAATATAAATACTGCTAATATTCTCATGTATAGTTTCATGACGGCAAATATATGTGATTATATTCTATATTCTAAATAATAAGAAAAGCTACTTGTTATTAATTGTTAAATTTGCATAATTAGGACTCGTAGCTTAACTGGATAGAGCACCTGGTTACGGCCCAGGAGGTTGGGGGTTCGACTCCCTCCGAGTCCTCCATATCAATAAATTAATTATTTCTCACTAATTAATATTTCCTTTAATACACCATCAACAGCTGTAGCATCAAAACCAGTTGACATTTTTGGATGGTATAATAATCTAATTAGATCTTTATCTAAATCTGAATATAATAGTGTCTCTGTCCATGAAGATTGAAAAATACTATTTAGGTATTTATCAGAATCTTTAGCAAGACCCAAAGACTGAGTGAATTCTTCTCTAAGTAAATGCTTTGCTTGAATAAAATTAGCTCTATCGGTATCAACATACATGTGGCCTCTATTTAGACAATTTGATGAATTATACCAAAGAAAAAACAAACCCCAGTTACTATTAACATAACTTGAAGCACTTGGAAAAATTTTAGCATAATCATCACCTTTCCCAAAAAAAATATAATAATTTGATAATGATGAGTCACTAACAATTTCCATATTAAAGTTATCTGTAGCAAGTGATGATATTTCGGAAATAATATTATCTAACTCTTCTAATAAAATAGAGTTGGTTTCACCACCAATAAAAACTTTTAAATCAGAGCACCATTTTCTTGTGATTTGACTTGAGGAGCCAAATTCAAAGCCAAGAGCAATTTCTTTAAAGTATGAAATTACCTCTAAATCATATTCATCTAGTTTTGGAGCTATAATATCCTCATCAGTGTCACAAGAGCTTAAAAAAATTATTAAAATAAAAAAGTATAAATATTTCATATATATAAATTTTTAAAAATAATATTAATCAATCATTATCTTCATCATTGATAAAGCCGATTCTTTTCCAATTAATTGAATCCTATCTCGTGGTGTATTGTCTCCAATTTCATATACAATTCCAACAGCTTTATGCGCATTAAGAAACCATCCTTTTGAAACAGGTTGCTTACTTACACTTGGCTGCTCATTAACTTCATAATTAGGAATGTTTTCTTCTAAACTAGAAAACCAATTATCAAGAAAATAAGGCATTGAAGTTGAAGCTCTTTCCTCATTTGTATAAAAAACATCATAAAATGTTGAATGAAAATCAATACCTAAAACGAGTTGTGAATTGTTATCTTTTAAGGTTTTTGAAATAAAATCTACTGTAGTTTTAATTTCTTTCTGGTTGTAAGCTGACCAATCTCTATTTAAATCAATCCCACCAGCATTATGTCTCCAATGACCAAGATCAACACCATCTGGATTCATTAGTGGAAATGCTAAAACCCTAAATTTTTCCAAAAAGGCAGATGAAAGATCGCTTTCATCAAGGATTGTAGATAAATATGATTTAAAAGCGAGATATCCCGTCACTTCAGGAGGGTGTTGTCTTGTAATTAACACAACTACAGGCTTTTCTCTAGGGTTACCTTTATTAATATCTATCACCATAAATGGTCTTTTAAGTTTTGATTTTCCAATCTTATTAAAACTTACATAATTCTCCTTCCCATCAATAACTTCATTAACCCAACTATAAACAATTTCACTGTTATTTAATTCCTGGCCAGAAACAATAATTGGTTTATTATCTAAACTAAGTTTAAGAATACGTTTATTATTTAATTCCTGAAAAGAGGTCGAGTCTGATATTAACCATTTTCCATCTGATAATATTTTAGGAATATATCTATGCTTATACCCTTCGGGATAATTAAATTCAAGTACTATTTTTTTTGGAGTTCTGCTCCATACCTCAAAGGCATAAAATGGACTTGGGTTAATAGGTTGATTTTCTGGTAGAATTGATATTATAAAAGAACTATCATTTTTTTTAATAACATTATTTAATCTAGCGCCTAGAAAATCATTTGAAAAATAAACACCAGCTTGTTCAAAAAAAAATGTTTTTTTCTCCTGTATACTAATTCTTTTGTTTTTAGTATCAACTGGATCCTCAAATAAAATTTTTGGAGTAGTAACACACCCTCCAATAAAAATGTAGATAAGTAAGATGCGTTTATAAAAAAGTAGATAAAAGTTCATTTTTAATTATTTTTTAAAACTGACTGAAGCTCTTTATATTTTTCAATAGCAGATTCAATGGATAAATGAAAAGATTTTTCTAGTTCTAATTTAATTGAGTTTGTAAAAACAATATTTTTAGAAAATTTTAAATAAAAATCTTCAGGATCTATACCCTTCTTTACATTTGTTATTAAAGTAGAATTAATTTCTAAACCCTCAATTGGAATTACACAAATAACAGGATCATAATCTAATAACCCAACCTCTATTTTTTGATTTGTGACATTATCAAAGGCAATAGGAATATTAATTTTTTCTCTATTATTAAAGAAAAATATTTTATCCAGTTTAACTGAAGAAAATATTGTGAACTTTGATGGCTTTGCTTCCTCAAGATTTAACATTATTAAATCATTATTCAAGGAATATTCTATAAATGTATTTTGAGCAGTCTTAATATCATCTTTTTTACTTGTACTCGAGGATTTTTTTCCTCCTACTCTAGATGAAGATTCTGAATCAACTTTAGCTGCACCACCACTATCTACATATGCAGATGAGGAAAGAGGAGGAGGAGCATTAGATCCTACATCATCAATTTCATCCGTCTTATCAGAAACTAAGTTTAAATTATTTGTACTAATTTTTGTTTCTGACTTCACGTATGAAGCTACATAATATAGAGGTTTCTGTGCTTTATTTTTTAGTATAAACTTTATATTATAGGTGTTTTTTTTCTTTGTTTCCTCTACGAGATTAAAAACATACTCTACACTAATATTTTCGTTCTCAATCAATTTATTTTGATCAGATAAAGGAAAAATTAAAAATAGTGAATTAATAAATACAGTTATCATATATACAATCTTATAAAGATTCAAAAAAAATTCAAAATTGATTTGAAGTAGAGTTAAAGAATATATTTTGTATTAATTTTAATTTGTATGAAAATAAGGGAATTTTTTTTAGTTATTATATTTCTTATAGGATGTGCTGATAAAGAAATCAATAATAGAGTAATTATTGAAAATATAAAAGCTGATAGTTTAAATGGTGGATTAATTTTGCCAGGAGGTTTTGAATCATTAGTGGTTACAGAAGGAGTTGGCCCTTCTAGACATTTAGCAGTAAATAATAATGGGGATATTTATGTAAAACTTAGGACAGCAACTGGAAGAAATGGTAATGTTGCCTTGAGAGATACAAATGGTGATGGAAAAGCAGATATGATTGAACGATTTGGAGATTATCCTAATGATGGAAAATTTGGAACAGAAATGAAGATAAATGAAGGATACCTATACTTTAGCTCTGAACTAGTAGTATATCGTCAAAAACTATCAGAAAATCAATTAATCCCTATCGGAAAACCAGAAATAATAGTAGTTGATCCCTATCCAATAAGATGGCATAACGCGAAATCATTAGCTTTTGATAAAAATGATAATATTTATGTCACATTTAGTGCGCCCACAAACGCTTGTGAAGATTGGGATTCAAAGCCAAATACATATTCTACAAGAGATGTAAAAGGTCAATATCCATGTGAACAACTAGACATCCTTGCTGGAATATGGAAATTCAATAAGAATACATTAGGCCAAGATATTTCAGATGGAGAGAGATACGCAACTGGAATAAGAAGTGTCGTAGGATTGACATGGAATAATTTAACTAATAGTCTTTATGGTGTAAATCACGGAAGAGATTTTCTATATAATCATGCTCCACAATTCTATTCAGAATGGGATAACGCCATATTACCTGCTGAAGAATTTATGAAAATTAGTGAAGGTGACGATTTCGGATGGCCATACACCTATTATAATCAGTTTAAAAATGAGAGAATAATTGCACCAGAATACGGAGGAGACAGTAATAAAAAACCTTCAGAATCTTATGCTAATCCTATTATGGGATTACCTGCGCATTGGGCACCAAATGATCTTCTATTCTATACTGGAAATCAATTTCCTGAAAGATATAAGAACGGAGCATTTATTGCATTTCATGGGTCAACAAATAGAGTACCATATCCACAAGCTGGGTATGTAGTTGGATTTATCCCATTTAAGGAGGGTAAGCCTAATGGAGACTTAGAAATTTTTGCAGATGGATTTGCAGGAAAAGAAATATTGGTTGATATGGAAGACGCAAAATATAGACCTATGGGTTTAGCTCAAGGTCCTGACGGATCACTATTCATATCAGAGTCAAAAAAAGGTAAAATTTGGAGAGTATTTTTTTCTGGAGATAGAAATAACTTTGGAGAGAAAGAGTTAGATTCTATGGTTAAGAGAGAAGAAAGAAGTTACACTAAAATACCTGATAAAATAAATGATAGAATAAAATAAATTAATTAGTTTTTTTATAAGAACTAATTATTTTGTCAACAATTTCTGGATTTAATAAAGTTGAAATATCTCCAAAATTATTAAACTCATTTGAAGCTATTTTTCGCAAAATTCTTCTCATAATTTTACCTGATCTTGTTTTTGGTAACCCAGGAACTATTAAAATTTTATCCGGTTTTGCAATAGGTCCAATATGATTTGAGACAGTTTTTCTAATAGAGTCAAAATAATCTGTTTTTTCACTTTCATTATTTATTATAACAAACCCAAATATACCTTGACCTTTAATTTCGTGTGGATATCCAACAACAGCAGATTCAACTACATCACTATTTTGGTTAATAGCATCTTCAACCTCAGCAGTTCCAATCCTATGTCCAGAAACGTTTATTACATCATCGACTCTTCCTAAAATTCTATACATGCCGTTCTCGTCTCTTTTTGCCCCATCACCTGTAAAATAAAAACCTTTAAAGGTAGAAAAATAAGTTTCCTTACATCTCTTATGATCTCCGTATGTAGTTCTTAATATAGATGGCCAAGGAAACTTAATACATAAATTTCCTTCTATATTATTCTCTAAAATTTCATTGCCATCGTTATCTAGAAGGACTGGCTGTATTCCAGGTAAAGGTAAAGTTGCATATGTCGGTTTACATTCTATAATATTTGGAAGGGGTGATATCATAATACCACCAGTTTCTGTCTGCCACCACGTATCAACTATTGGACAATTATTTTTACCTATCTTTTCATTATACCAATTCCAAGCTTCCTCATTGATTGGTTCACCAACCGATCCAATAACTTTGAGGGAAGAAAGGTCTGATTTTTCTAAAAATTTGTCACCAAAAGATTGCAATGCTCTTATTGCGGTTGGAGCTGTATAAAATTGATTAACATTATATTTATC
>CEUH01001628.1_pt1 | contig 10741 bp, 4 predicted proteins | sample 356461 | NCBI WGS metagenome assembly CEUH01 (sample SAMEA2623275, study PRJEB7988) | marine metagenome | isolation source: saline water (ENVO:00002010), including
ATCAACATTATGTTGGCTGCTATAGGAGAAGCTCCTATTAACAGTCTTACAGGAACACTTCCTGTTGATGCTCGTCTAGCACAATCAACTCTTACTGAAGTAAACAAAGAAGTTCAATCAGAAGGTTGGTCTTTTAATACTGAAATAGATGTCACTCTTACAAGAGATGGATCTAATCAGATTGCCTTATCTGTTGATACTTTAAGGATTGATCCTAATATTCATCAGCACCCTACGATTGATGCGATACAACGTGGATTGAAGCTATATGACAGACTGAATAATAAGTTTGAATTTGATGAAGATCTTATCTGTACTGTGGTTTATTTTAGAACTTTTGATGAGATACCAGAACCTGCAAGAAGGTATATAACAATCAAAGCTGCTCGTATCTTTGTTGATAGATTAGTCAGTGATGATGGATTAAGAACATACACGCAACAGGACGAAGTAAGAGCTAGAGCTATACTAATGGAAACAGACTTGGCTAATGGAGATCATAACCTTTTAAGAGGAGATCCATCATTAACAAGTGTCTTTGATACCTACTCACCAGCAAACGCACTAATTAGATAAATATGGCACTTATATCTAAAGCAATACCAACCTTATTAAGAGGAGTTTCACAAGCTGCTGACAATACTAAACAAGCTGATCATGCTGACATACAAGACAATGCTGATAGTAATCCTGTTACAGGTCTTACAAAGCGTTCTGGTTTGCAATATATAACTAATCTCAGCACTTCATCTTTAGGTAATGTTCATATACAAACTATTAATAGAGATTCAAATGAAAGGTATGTAGCAATATTTAGTAATGGCAATGTAAAAGTATATCAATTAGATGGTACAGAACTTACAGTAAATAAACCTGATGGAACTACATACTTAAATACTTCTGACCCTAGAAGTGTAATGAAGACTGTAACTATTGCTGATTTTACTTTTGTTGTTAATACAAGTATTCCAACAGCTATGGATAGTACTTTAAATTTAACTTCTTCTAACATTACACAGGCAATTATATTTATTAATCAGGTTTCAGATAAAACAACCTACACAGTAACAGTTAATAATACTACAGCCACAAAAGATACTGATGGTGATGATCCCTTAAGTACAGATCTTGTGGCAGCAGAGATAATGCTTCAGTTATTAGGTGATGCTGGTAGATCACCTACATCTGGCAATCCTTTACCTCCAGTTTTTAATATTGTACAGAATGGACCTGTCTTACATATCAAAAAAAATGATGGTAGTAATTTTTCTATAGATGGAAGTGATTCTCAAGGTGATACTCACATGACAATAGTAAAAGATAGTATTCAAAGATTTACTGATCTCCCAAAAGTCTCACCTCATGGATATGTTGTAGAAGTAAAAGGTGATGAAGCTACAAACTTTGATAATTACTACGTAAAATTTGTAGGTAATAACGCTACAACAGATGGAATATTAGAAGAAGGGCAGTGGGAAGAATGTGCAAAGCCAGGAATAGAATTTAAATTTGATTACAGCACTATGCCTCATGTTTTAGTCAGACAGGCAGATGGTGAGTTTAGATTTGCAAGAGTTGATGGTGATAGTTATGGAACTACATTACAAGATTCTGCTACGTTCACATCTACAGCACCAATTTCTGCTACGTTCACGTCTGTAACTACAAATAACATAGTTACGATTACTAAAAATAATCATGGATTTAACAGCGATCAATTAATTAATATTGAAAGTAATGATCTAACAAACGGAAACTTTATAATAACAAAAATAGACGACAACACTTTCACTTATATATCTGCTAACAATGAAGGTGCTCATAGTACTCCAACAGCTTGCACAGTTGCCGATAACATAGTTACGATTACTAAAAATAATCATGGATTTAACACCGGTCAATTAATTAATGTTGAAAGTGTTCTACCATCACCTTTAGATAATTTAACAAATGGACAGTTTACAATAGAAAAAATAGATGATAATACTTTTAGTTATGTATCCACTTCAAATGAAGGTGCTCATAGTGCTCCAACAGCTTGCACAGTTGGATTAGGTTTTACTTTACCTAAATGGGGAGAAAGAACTGTTGGTGATTTAAATTCAGCACCTAACCCTTCTTTTATCGGTAGAAAAATAAATAATGTTTTCTTTTTTAGAAACAGACTTGGATTTCTAACTGATGATAATGTTGTTTTATCAAGAGCAGCAGAGTTTTTTAACTTTTTTCCTGAAACTGTGTTGTCTGTTATTGATAGTGAACCGATAGATGTAGCAGCTTCCCATACTAAAGTATCTATACTAAGAAGTGCTGTAACAATAGAACAAGAACTTATATTATTTTCAGACCAGACACAGTTTGTTCTATCTTCATCAACAGATAATTTAACACCAAGAACTGCTAACGTAACAGTCTTAACTGAATTTGAATCTGATAATGATGCACAACCTGTAGGTGCTGGTAGCAGTATTTATTATTTATCAAAGAGAGGATCTTTTGCCAACATAAGAGAATATATATATCAAAGAGATCTTGTTATCAGAGAGTCTAGTAATATCACTGTTCATGTACCAAAACTAATACCAAGTAACATATTTAAATTTGCAGTCTCTACAAGTGCAGATGTTTTAGTTTGTCTTGGTACTGATGAACCTAATAAGCTATATATCAACAGATGGTTGTATGGTCAGCAGTATCAGAAGATATTAAATAGCTGGTCTACTTTTACAATCAATGAGAATAGATCTATTAAGAATGTTGATTTTATTGGTAGTGATTTGTTTTTAGTAATAGAAGAAGCTAATGGTATAACACTGGAGAAGATACCTTTTGAAAATCAGTTCACTGAAACTAACGCTACATTTGAATATCGTTTAGATCATAAGGTTACAGAAGCCACTACTGGTGTTTCTGTTGCTTATAACTCTTCTACTGATACTTCTACCTTTACTGTGCCTTATAGGTTAAGAGCTAATATGAATGTTGTTGGTAGGTTTTTAGGTAGTGGAGAAACAAGTACTTTTGTAAATCAACAAGGCACAACTCTATCTTTAAAACCAGGACAACTTATAGCAACAACCAATACTACAGATGGTTCAACAGCCACTATTACAGCAACAGGAGACTATAGAAATAGTAAATTTATTATTGGTGAGCCATACGAAATGCACTATAGGTTTAGTCAACAGAGATTAACTGCTGGCAGTGGAGGACAGGCAGGTGGTGAGTTTCTTTCTGGTCGTTTACAACTACATAATTTCTATATCAAGTTTGAAGATACTGGTTTCTTTAAGGTAGAAGTCACTCCTGATAATAGAGATACAAGCACACATAAATTTACTGGTAGGTTCTTGGGTGCAGCTAGTAGCACTATTGGATCAGTAAATCTAGAGTCTGGATCATTTAAAGTTCCTGTGATGAGTAGAGCAGATAGAGTTAATATTGATGTAAAAAATAACACATTCTTACCTACAACATTGGCTAGTGCTGAATATGAAGCTATGTTTCACATGAGAAGTAGACGTATTTAATGGGTCATTTAAGAAAGGCTACATTTAAAGATCTTAAATATGTGGCTAAAAATCTAAGAGAGATTGATAAGGTGGAAGCATTTTATCAAACAGGACAAGAACCCCTACAGGCACTACAGTTTACCTATATTTGCAGTAAGGTGAACATGGCTATAGCTGACGATAATGATACCCCTATAGGTCTTTGTGGAGTAGTTAGAGGTGGTGTTATATGGATGGTTGGAACAGATAGCTTATTTGAAAATAAGAAATATAGAATACAACTAATAAGAAAAGGTCGAGAATGGGTAGATAACCTGTTGAAATCTTACAAAGTCTTATATAATTTTGTATATGCAGAGAATCATTCTGCTATTAAATGGTTAAAAGCTCTTGGATTTACCTTTATCAAATATCATGAAGAATATGGTATGCAGGGCAAACCATTCTACGAATTTCTGAGGATCGCATAGATGTGTGTTGCAGCATTTCCAGCAATAGGAGGATTAGCAGCAGGTACGCAATCTGCTTTATTTGCAGCATCTCTTGGTCTTAACTTAGTCAGTGGTCTAGCACAAAGATCAGCAGCACAGGCAGCAGCTAATCAAACATACCAATCAGCCTTAATAGCAAACAGGTCAGCAGAGCAGGCTTTTGCGAGACAACAAGAAGCATTGGCAGCACAGTTAAAAGAATCAAGAGCATCAAAGGCACAGGAAAAACAAGCAGCAACTATCAGGGGATTGCAGGCAAAAGGAGCTATAAAGGCATCAGGTAGAGCAGGTCTTACAGTTGATTTGTTATTACAGGATCAGGAACGACAGACAGCAAACTTTAGAGAATCTATAAACCAAGCACTTGAATCAGCAAGCAGACAATATACAAGAAATGTAGAAGGTCTTGTAGCACAAAGAGATAACAGAAGAAATCAACTACAGAGTAATATAAACCAGGCATATAACCAGATACCATCATTAGGATCAGTTCTGTTGAATACTGCTGTATCAGGTCTTAGCTCGTATGCTTCTCTTACAGGTGGGTTAGGCAACAATCTTACAACAAAAACTACTTCTGCTTTAACAGGAAGAGGGTCTTCTGGTACTGGACCTTATGGTAGAGATTTTGATGATCCTATGTTTGGTATGCCTTTCTAATTATGACTAACAGTTATCAAAGCACAGCTTTTCAATCCTCTGCAAGACCTGTAGATACTTTTGTACGACCTCCCAGTGTTCAACCTAAAACTGGTATTGAACAATTAGCAGAAGCATTACAATCTATAAATCCAAATATTCAAAGCTTTTTAGAAACAAGAATAAAAACAGAAGTAGAAAAAGAAGAAGCAGAAGGAACAGAACTAGCAATAGAAGATGCTGCTAAAAACTTTAAAGATATAAGTAGAGGTGTAAAAAAGACTGATGGAGAAGATGCTGCCAGAAGACTAATCGGTGGAAGTATCTTTGCTGATCGTGCCTATCAAAGAACTAAAGCAGAGATTTTAGGTAATAACTTAAAAAGCACATTATCGAATAGCTACGCAACCACACAGGTAGATGGTAGATCTCTAAATGCTTTTTCTCTTGAATCACCACAGTTTCAAACATGGTTAGAAGGAGAAAGAACAAGAGTTGTTGATCAGTTAGGTGATATAAATTCTACCTATGTCAACAAATACTTTTTACCAAAATTAGCTGAAGCTACAAGTACAGTTACTTCTAGCCATATAGAACAACATCAAGAATACAACCTTGAAAAGTTAAAAAATTTAGCTGTTCCTTTAGTAAAAGGATTGATAGTAAGTGATGATGAAACAGACCTGCAACTAATATCTAACTTTGAACAAAGTATGAATGATTTAGGTCTTGTTACAAAGGACAGAAGCGATCTAAATAAAACAATTGTAGGGGTTCTACTTGATCAAGCAGAGTTAGCAGGTCTTTCTGGAAATGGTGATATAGATGAAACAGAAAAAATATTAAAAATAGCAGAAAAGTTTCCTTACGGAGTTGATGGCAAATTAAACCTTACTGCTCATCCTGATTATCAAGGAAAAGTAAATACATTAAAAAAACAGATAAATGATTATATGTTTACTCAAGAAAGACGCAGACAGATACAAAAAGAAAGAGATAAAAATGATGATATAGTAAACACTATTGGTAGATTTGCAGAAACAGGTGATGCAAGCCTTATAACTAATTTACAGAAAAAATATCCATTAGAAGCACCAAAGATCGGTAATGCTAGTGTTGCTTTAGATGGTAATACAAGAGAAAGATCAGCACAGCTAGAAACAAGAATTATTAGTGATGGATTTGAATCAAAAAAGGATGCTGCGACTGCTGCTTATAATTGGTACGCAGATGTAAGAACTCCTAAAACTCAAGCAAATAGAACTAGATTAAGTCAACTTCTAGGAGTGGCTAATGGTTCTGAAAATGGAGATTTTAATAACTTAAATAAAATGTTGTCAGAACTAAATAGCCAACTTAAAGGTGAGTTAAGTGATGCAACATTTATTGTAGGTACAACAGGTCAACTGAACGATAAAGGTTCTTCTGCTGTCAATGATCTTTTTAACGCAGCAAAACTAGAATCAGTTCGTTACATCTTAGGTGAGGGTAAAGGTGTCGATCCATTAACTGAAATTGAGAAACTAGAACAAATTAAAGAAAAGTTTATTAAAAAAGCTAGAGATAAAGTGAATTTATTAAAACCAAAAAGCGGAGTGACAGAGGGGGAAAAAAAGAAAGGACAAGACTTAAGTGATATAGAAGGTGATTTTGAAGCGGGAGCAGTAACAGAAGTGACAGATGAAGAGGCAAGACGGATTATAGAAGCAGAAGATAAGGAACAAAACAGTGTCTTAGATGAAATTGATATAACAAAACCCTTGGAATACAACTCATTAGAAAGACTTGCAGTAGAAGGTGGATTCACACCAGAGCAAGCTAAGATTATGGCTGCTATAGCTTTAGCTGAATCCAGTGGAAGAGCAAGAGCATTAAACGATAATACAGATACAGGAGATCTTTCTTACGGTTTATGGCAGATTAATATGATTGACTATCCTACCTATAAGTTAGGTGAAGAAAGAAGAAAACAAATGAAACTAAAAGATAATGATGAATTATATGACCCTGCTGTTAATGTAAGAGCAGCTAAAATGATTTTTGATCAGCAAGGTTATGATGCTTGGTCAGTCTACAAATCAGGAGCTTACAAGAAGTTTTTACCTAAAACTAATTAGTTATGACTGATTCAAACCCAATAACTCGTTTGTCTAAATTTAATCAAGAGAGACAAGAACGCAATGAAAAGTTTCGTGCAAGTCAAAAGGAACTTAGTAAAAAATTAAAACAAACTAAAACTTCTAAAGTTATCAGAGGTGCTTTATCTGGTCCTTTGAAAGCTGTTAATGAAACGGTTGAGTTTGTAGATGATATTTATGATTATGCTGTTGGTAATCCATACGATAATAATGAGCTTATAGATTTACAGGCATTAGGTCTTGAAATAAAAGGTGATAAGGAGGATTGGGCATATACCGTACCACAGGCTATAACACAGTTCTTATTACCTGCTGGTGTTATTAGTAAAGGATTGAAAGGTACAAAGCTAGTAGGAATGAATAATGCGTGGGTAAGAAATGCTTTTGCAGGTTTTATCACTGATGCTGTTGTACAAGATCCTTATGAAGAGAACTTGTTCAATATGATCGACAAGCACCCAAGACTAGGGGGTGTTATTACTGACGTTTTAAAAGCAAAGACACCAGAAGAGATAGGTGTTGCAGATGCACGTTTTAGGCAGGCAGCAAGTGGATTAGTAGCAGGTGAAGCTCTTACTGCTTTAGGTCTTGGTGTCAAAGCTATAAAGAAAACACCTGAGTTATATGAAAGAGTAATAAAAAGGTTGTCAAGACGAGATGAAATATTAATGACAGATAATGTTGTTGATAATCTTGGTGATGAAATATTAGATCTTGGTATTGATAAACAACCTACTAAGGTAACACCAAAAAATACAACACCAGTAAAGTTTGATTTACCTGATACTAGAGGTCAAGGTAAGTTTTATCATGGTACGTCACAAGAAATAACACTTCAAGAAGGTGGAGAAGCAGTATCATCACAAAATATTTATGGTAATGGATTCTATACAACAGATGATTTAATTACTGGTAGCAAATATCAAAAGAAAGGTAAAAAACAATTCTTAAAACCAGAAATACCTATTGCTAAAGGGGTTAAAAGAATTGGCGACTTACCTTTTGGAATACAAAGTGATTTAGCTAAATTAGATATAACAGATGCAGAATTAAATCAATTAGTAAGACCTGGTATTGAAGTTCCGTCTGCTGATCGCTTGAGAGATCTTGCTAGACAGGCTAGACAATTTCCAATAGATAATAAATTTTCTGGTGGCTCAAGAACTAATGTTGATGCTTTTAATAAAATAGCTGATCGTTTAGATGAGTTAGCAGATAACCCTCCTCAAACACCAGATTTCAGACCAGTTACCTATGAAATTGCAGAAAAACAACCTGTAAATTTCTATGACTTAGATCAATCTGTTGATGCAGAATTAAAAACTTTTATAAATAATTTTGATGATGAACCTTATGAAAATATAGTTTCAGAAGCAGTTAATGATTTAGGTGACAACTACACATTATCTCAACTATTTGATGAAATAAGAGATTATGCAAATGGACGAGGTGTAAGTTCTAATACAGTTATTGATGAAATATTTGGTAATTTTCAAGATTACTTTAAAGGAAAAGGTTTTGGTGGGTTTACTCATCAAGGAGGAAAGAAAGCAGGTAAAGGTAAAAGATTACATCAGGTAAGAATATATTTTGATCCTACAAATCAAATTGATATTAATAAAGTAGATCTTGACGCTTTAGCAGATCCAAAAGTACAAACAACATTTAATCCTAAATTTACAGGTGGTGGTGATCCTGATGTGCAAAAACTAATTCTTGATGAAGCAGACAAATTAAAAGAACTTGATGCTAATAATGCTTGGCCTTATAAAAGAACATTTAAAGATATGGTTCAATCTGCAAATAGTTTATTACCACAAGAAACCATAGAGTCTGCAAGATTATTTAATGCTAGATATGGCAGAGGAGGAGAGGAAGACCTACCTGCAGTATTAATTGCTATGAATAAATTAATGAATAGAAATGCTATTAATTTAGCATCATTAGCAAAAACTATAGATGAAACTTTAGCTACAGGTAATAAAAGTGGTTTAACTGAAGAGTTAAAAGAACAATTCATTACAGAAGCAAAAGTATTAGACGGTCTTATTACTCTTAACAAACCTTTAAAAACAGTACCAGCACAAACATTAGCTGCTAATAGAGTAGGTGGTGGAGTAGGTAATGTAGCAGCTTCTATAGATGATTTAGCAGGTAGAACACCAGCAGAAAAAGCAATAGATCAAGCGACTGATATTAGAGGAACTGTAAAAGAACCTACAGATCCATTAGTTGAATTTTCAATGCAAGAAATATTAGAAGCTGCTGAAAAAGGTGATAAGGCATCATGGAAAAGACTAAGAATAATTACAAAGAAATTACAAGCTGCACAAGGCAATCCTCAAGCCTTACAAAAGATGGCTAATGAAAGTAAATTTATGAGAGGAGTAAAAATACAAAATGAAATTTTTATAAACTCAATATTGTCTGGCCCAGAAACACATGCTGTAAATATAATGTCCACTGCTTTAAATACATTAGCAAGGCCATTAGAAAACACATTAGGTTCTGTTTCTCGTCAAGGTTTTGATCAAATGCAAGCTATGAGAGGTGGTAAAGAACTGTATTATCTTATGGCATCTATTACTGATTCATTAAAAGCAGCAAAGCAAGCATTTCAAATTGAAGATAATATTGTTAATCCTGGTGCAATGATACAAGAAGCTGATCGTTTTCAAATAAGAATGGAAGGAAATGGAAATTTAGCAAATATTGTAAATGGATTAGGTACTATTATTCGTTTACCAGGTAGATTTTTACTTGCAGAAGACGAGTTCTTTAAACAACTTAACTTTAGAGCTTATGTAAAAGCAAGTGCTTGGGAAGATGGCATGAGAAAAGGTTTGCAAGGTGCTGATTTACAAAAACATATACAAGAACAATTTGATGGCACTATTGAAATTGTCAATAAAAACAGCATGGCAAATATAAAAGACAAATCTGTTATAGATCTATACGATAAAGCACAAAAATATGCTGCTGAAACAACATTTACTGCTGATTTGCCAGAGGATAGTTTAGGTGCTGCAATACAAGGAGTTTCACGACATCCTTTTGGAAGAGTGGTCTTACCTTTTGTGAGAACACCAGTAAATATATTTAAAGCACAAGTAAGAAGAACTCCTGGAGTTAATATGGCTTTAAAAGAATATAGACAAGCACTTAGAAGTGCTGATCCATCTGTGGCCGCAAAAGCAAGAGGTGAAATGTATTTGGGGGGTGCAATATGGTCAATAGCAGGTGCTACAGCATTTTCAATAAATGATCCAATGTCTGAACTAGCAATTACTGGTGGTGGCCCTTCTGATTTCAATATGCTTAATCAAAAGAGAGCTACAGGTTGGCAACCTTATAGTTTTAGATTTCTTTTAAAAGACGGAGATGGCAATGTAAGAATGGGTAAAGATGGCAAGCCAAGGTATAAATATGTCAGCTTTAGGAGATTAGACCCTTGGGCTTCTTTCTTAATGATGGCTGCTGATGCAGCAGCTATTACAGGCGGTTTAAGTAAACAAGATCGTGATGATTTTGGTGTAGCTGCTTCTGTCGCATTAGGTCGTAATATTACAAATAAAACTTATTTACAAGGTATTACTGAGCTTGCTGATTTGTTAGGAAAACCACAATTTTTTCAAAATTGGTTAGCCAGAAGAGCAGCAGCTACTGTCAATCCATTCAGTGCGCTTGGTAGATCAGTAAAAAGAAACGTAACCTCTGATAAAGAGATATTAGATAAAAAAACAAGAGCAGGTGATGATAATTTTGTATGGTTAAGAAAGTTTCATAACGAATTAGCAACAACAATACCTGGATATAGTGGTGGTCTTAGGCCAATGAGAAACTTTATAACTGGTTCTATCATTGAATACCCAGTTGGCTTCGGTCCTGATAATATGAGTGTTCTTAATCCAATTAAAGAAACAAGTAGTATCAATAACAATGTTCTTACAACACTTGATGA
>CEUH01308749.1_pt1 | contig 10730 bp, 10 predicted proteins | sample 356461 | NCBI WGS metagenome assembly CEUH01 (sample SAMEA2623275, study PRJEB7988) | marine metagenome | isolation source: saline water (ENVO:00002010), including
AGGAATTTCTGCTGGTTACTCTGATGGGAACTATAGAGGTCTTGTTAAAATTGGTAAAAATGCAACAAATTCTCGTAATTTTTCTCAGTGCGATTCTCTTTTGATGGGGGATAAATGTGGGTCTCATACCTTCCCATACATTGAGGTTAAAAACAAATCTTCAAAAGTAGAACATGAGGCCACAACTTCAAAAATAGGAGAAGATCAAATCTTCTACTGTAATCAAAGAGGTATTGATACAGAGGCCGCAATTGCTCTTATTGTTAATGGATACTGCAAAGATGTCTTAAATCAACTTCCAATGGAATTTGCTGTTGAAGCGCAAAAATTATTAGAAATTAGCCTTGAAGGTTCAGTTGGGTAAAAAATATTAAAAATGTTAAAAATAAAAAATGTTAAAGCTGGCATAGAAAATGTTCAAATTTTAAATGGGATAAACTTATCAGTAAATTCCGGAGAGGTACATGCAATAATGGGTCCGAATGGATCAGGAAAAAGCACTCTATCTTCAGTAATTGCCGGCAAGGAAGATTATGAAGTTTCAGAAGGAGAAATTTCTTTTGACAATGATGACTTATTGTCGCTTGCCCCTGAAGAAAGGGCTCACAAGGGCATCTTTCTTTCCTTTCAATATCCAATTGAGATCCCTGGTATTTCTGTTTCAAATTTTATTAAAACATCTATTAATGAAAAAAGAAAAGCGATAGGTCTTGAGCCTATGAAAGCAGGTGAAATGCTTAAAAAAATGAAGGAAAAGATGAACCTTTTAAATATTAGTCCTGGATATCTTTCAAGAAATATGAATGAAGGCTTTTCTGGTGGAGAGAAAAAAAGAAATGAAATTTTTCAAATGGCAATGCTAGAACCAAAGCTTTCAATCTTAGATGAGACCGATTCTGGTCTTGATATTGACGCTCTTCGTATAGTTGCAAATGGAGTAAATAAATTAAAAACTAAGGATAATGCTGTTATTGTTATAACGCACTACCAAAGACTTTTAGAATATATTATTCCTGATTTTGTTCATGTTCTTCATAAAGGAAAAATTATTAAATCTGGAGGTAAAGAACTTGCGATTGAGTTAGAAAAAAGGGGGTATGATTGGCTAACAAAATAATTATTATTGTGGGATTACTAGAAAACTTAATATCATATAAAAATACCCTAGCTTTATCTGAACAAAAAGAGCTTCTTTTTTCTTCTTTTTTGGAACAAGGTATACCCACGACTAAAGATGAGGAGTGGAAATATACATCTTTAAAAAATATAGTTAAACATAATTACGTCATAGAGCCTAAACAAGCTGCTTTTGACAAAAAAAATATCACTATGTTTTGTTTAGGATCTCCTCACAAAATTGTATTTGTAAATGGAGAGCTTATTTCTCAGCCAAATATTCAAGGAGTAAATATATCTGGTTTTAAATCTTTTGAAAGTAAAAATATTACTGCATTAAATAAACTAAATGCTGCTATTGCATCATCAGGCTACACAATTGAGGTTGAAAAAAACACAATACTAAATAATCATATTGAAATACTTTTTTTTAATACTGTAAAGAATTCATTTTCTCAGTATAGAAATAATATTTTTGTTGGTAAAAGCTCAGAAGTTAAAATAATTGAAAGCTTTAGGGATTTAACAAATTCAACTAATTTTATTAATAGTTACACAAAAATTGATTGCGAAGAAAATTCAAATATAGAATTTAATAAAATTCAAAATAACTCATACGAGTCTAAACTAATTGATTGTATGGACGTTTATCAAAAAAAAGATTCAAGGAGTACAGTAAATACTTTGATTTTTGGAGGAGGGTTCATAAGAAACAATTTAAATTTTGAGCAAAATGGTAAAAATTGCGACAGTACTATGAATGGCATTTCACTTTTAGATAAAGATCAATTCGCCGATAACCATACCTTTGTGGACCACAAAACAGAAAATTGTACTAGCAATGAACTCTATAAAGGAATTTATTTAGATTCTTCTAAGGGGGTTTTTAATGGCAAAATAATGGTTAGAAAAGATGCTCAAAAGATAGATGCTTTTCAGGCTAATAATAATCTTCTGTTAAGCGACAGCTCATCAATTGATAGTAAGCCACAGCTAGAAATATATGCAGATGATGTAAAGTGTAGTCATGGGTGTACAATTGGCCAGTTAGATGAAGAAGCCTTGTTTTATATGAGAAGTAGAGGAATTGGTTATGAAGAAGCTAAGGCTGTTCTTACTTTTGCTTTTACTTCAGAAGTGATTGAGAATATTAGCGTTTTAAGTCTTAAAGATTTTGCTAAAAAAATCTTATCGAAAAAGTTAAAGGTTGACATAGACTTGTAACTATGAAGAATTTACAAGACATAAGAAACTTATTTCCTATTTTCCAAACAAAAGTAAATGGAAAAAAATTAATTTACTTTGACAATGGAGCAACAACGCAAAAACCTATTTCGGTTATTAATTCAATAGAAAATTATTATGCGCATGTTAATTCAAACGTTCATAGAGGGGTACACTATTTAAGCAATTTAGCAACAGATAAACTAGAGGCTGTGAGATATAGCGTTCAAAAGTTTTTAAATGCTAGATTTGAACATGAGATAATTTTTACAAAAGGAACAACTGATGCAATAAATCTAGTTGCTTCCTGTTTAAGAGGTGATTTTGACGAGGATTCTGAGGTTATTATTTCAGAACTTGAACACCATTCAAATATCGTGCCGTGGCAGCTTGCCTGTGAGGAAAATGGAGCCAAACTAAAGGTTATACCCCTAAAGAAAAATGGAGAGCTTGACTGGAATGTTTTCGATAATCTCTTGTCAAACAAAACTAAATTAGTTGCAATTTCTCATATTTCAAACGGATTAGGCACTATTAATCCAATTAAATATGTTATTGATAATGCTAAAAAAGTTAATGCCAAGGTGTTAATTGATGGGGCTCAAGCTGCTTCACACATACCTGTAGATGTTCAAAAACTTGATGTTGATTTTTATTGTTTTTCAGGACATAAAGTGTTTGGTCCAACCGGGGTTGGGGTTTTGTACGGAAAAGAAAACATTTTAAATTCTATGCCGCCATACCAAGGCGGAGGAGAAATGATAAAAACTGTTAGTTTCAAAAAAACTACTTTTGCAGAACTGCCTCATAAATTTGAGGCAGGAACACCTAATATCGCAGGAATAATTGGATTAGGAACTGCACTTGATTTTATTAATCAAATTGGACTAAACAACATTTTTGAACGTGAAAAAAAATTAATGGAATATGCAACTGAAGAATTGCTAAAAATTAATGGCTTAAAAATATATGGAACAGCTCGAAAAAAATCTGCAATTATTTCATTTAATATAGATAACCTTCATCATTACGACATAGGTGTTCTTTTAGATAAAATGGGAGTGGCAGTTAGAACTGGACACCACTGCAACCAGCCAATTATGGAGAAATATAATATTGAAGGAACTGTTAGAATTTCGTTGGCTTTTTATAATACTAAAGAGGAAATTGATTGCTGTGTAAATGCAATCAAAAAATCTATAGAAATGCTATCTTAAAATGAAAAAAATTAAAGATATACAAAATGAAATTCTTGAAGAGTTCGATCTTTTTGACGACTGGCTTCAAAAATATGAGTATATTATTGATCTTGGAAAAGATTTAGAAAAATTAAATAGTAAACATAAAAATGAGGATAATCTCATTAAAGGTTGTCAAAGCAAGGTTTGGCTTCATGCTGAGAGCAGAGATGGATATGTATACTATTTTGCTGATAGCGACGCAATAATGACGAAGGGTATTATCTCTTTACTTATTCGCGTTTTGTCTAATCAGCCTGCAAAAGAAATCATCGATGCTAAATTAGATTTTATTGATAAAATTGGTTTAAAAGAGCAACTTTCTGCAACCAGAGCAAACGGTCTTCTGTCTATGGTAAAACAAATGAAAATTTATGCTTTAGCTTATAAAAATTAATACTGTATGAATACTGATGAAAAATTACAAAAAATAGGCGAACAGGTTGTTGAGGTTATTTGTGGAATTTATGACCCCGAAATACCAGTTAACATATACGATTTAGGGCTAATTTACGATGTTAAAGTTAGTGAAAAAATGGATGTATTAATAACAATGACACTAACTTCTCCTAATTGTCCTGTCGCTGAAAGCCTTCCATTAGAAATCGAAGAAAAAGTAAATAAGTTAAATGAGGTGAAAAAAACTAAAGTTGAAGTAGTATTTGAGCCTCCTTGGACAAAAGAAATGATGAGCGAAGAAGCAAAACTTGAACTTGGAATGTTATGAGCGGTGAAATAATAAATAGAGTAGCTAAATCTAGCGTCATAACGCTAGACTTAGAAGATTTCTGCGCAAAACATAAAGTTATTGAGTTTGATATTAAACAATTTTTATTTGAAGAAACTATTTTAAAAGAAAAAGAGTTTCGTTCGAATATAAAAAACTTTGATTTTTCAAAATACAAAGACAGTATAGTTTGTATACATTGTAGTTGTGATGCGATTATTCCGATGTGGGCATATATGTTGGTAGTTAAATACTTGGTTAACTCTTGCTTTAAAGTCTATTATGGAGATAAGCAAACCGTCATAAACAAAATTACTCTAGATAATATTCAATCTTCAGACATTAGTATTTACAAAAACAAAAGAGTAATCATTAAGGGTTGTGGAAAATTTTCTTCTCCAGAAGCTTTATATATTGCTATTACCAACAAGCTTATTAATCATGTTAAAAGTTTAATGTTTGGAGAAGCTTGTTCAGCTGTCCCTATTCATAAAAATAAATAAATTACTATAAATAATGAACAAAAATATTTTAAACTTAAGTAAAGTCATACAGCCATATAAAGACATGGTTGTTAATCATGATTTGTATAATAAACTAAACAGCGCTGATGACATTTCAGTTTTGATGAGCTACCATGTATATGCCGTTTGGGATTTTATGTCTTTGTTAAAGTCATTACAAGGACACCTTACCTGTACATCTTCTCCTTGGAAGCCTAAAGGAGATTCAGAAACAAGAAGGTTGATTAATAGTATTGTTTTGGAAGAAGAAAGTGATGTGGATGCAAACGGAAATCCATCATCGCACTTTGAAATGTATTTAGACGCCATGAATGAATGTGGTGCCGACACAAAAGAAATTAATGACTTCGTAAAAAATGTTAACAAAAACTATATTCCTACAGTAAATTTAGGTGTGGATAATTTTTTAAAAACAACATTTAATATAATTAACAGTAATAAGCCTCATATAATTGCCTCTGCTTTTACTTTTGGAAGAGAAGATTTGATTCCAGACATGTTTTCGGAAATAGTAAATCAATACAACAAAAACAATAAACTTGATAAGTTCGTGTATTATCTAGAAAGACATATTGAGTTAGACGGGGGTGATCATGGTCCTCTGGCCTTGCAGTTAATTTCTAATTTATGTGAAAATGACACACAAAAATGGAAAGAAGTTGAAGAAAGCGCCATAGAATCTTTAATCGCTCGAAAAAATTTATGGGATTTTGTTTCTAAACAGCTAAACTAATATTAGTTAGCAGTTTTAGATGAATTTGTAAGCATTTTATTCAAATTTATTAGTTCTTGTTTTGTTAGTTGCCTATGTTCGCCAGAGCTAATATCAAGATGAATATTCATTATTCGTATTCTTTTTAGTTGTTTTACATTATAACCTAAATACTCGCACATTCTACGAATTTGTCTATTTAAGCCCTGCGTTAAAATAATGTTAAACTTTTTGTTATTTATCTTTTTTATTTTACATTTTCTAGTTACTGTATTTAAAATTGGTATTCCATTTGACATTTTTATCAAAAAGTTTTGTGAAATCGGCTTGTCAACAATAACTTCGTATTCTTTCTCATGCTTATTTTTTGCTCTTAATATTTTATTCACAATATCTCCATCATTTGTAAGTAATATTAAACCCTGAGATGCTTTGTCGAGACGGCCAATTGGAAATATTCTTGACGGGTAATTTATATATTCGATAATATTATTTTTTTCTCTTTTAGTATCTGTTGTACAAACAATTCCTTTTGGTTTATTGAAAGCAAGATAAGTGTTTTTAGTTCTTTTTTTGTGAATTTTTTGATTGTCTACAGTTACCTCGTCTTCTGTATTAACTTTTGAGCCAAGAGTGGCGATGTTCTTATTAATTTTAACTCGACCACTCTCTATCAGCTTATCAGCTTCTCTTCTAGAGCAATAACCTGACTCTGATAAAAACTTATTAATTCTTGTTTCTTTTTTATGATGCATACTACAAAAATAAACTAAAATTCTTGTTAACACTGACACTTAATAAATAGTAAAGACAAATTTATTATTGAATAGAATGATTATTTAAATTTGCTTATCTAACATAAAAAAAAAACAATGAAAAATAGAGTTTTATCAATCGGACTTTCTTTATTATTTTTTATAAACGCAATCGCTGATGAAGGTATGTGGCTTCCTCATTTAGTTGGCTCTATGAATTTTGAGGAAATGCAAGAAAAGGGTCTTAAGCTAAGTAGTGAAGACTTATACAATATAAATAGCTCCTCTTTAAAAGATGCCATAGTTTCTATAAATGGAGGAGGGTGCACTGGAGAAATGATTTCTGCAGAGGGCCTTATGTTAACAAACCACCACTGTGCATACGATGAAATTCAGTATCATTCAACAGTTGAAAATGATTATTTAAAAAATGGCTTTTGGGCTATGAGCAAAGATGAAGAGCTACCAAATAAAAACCTGACAGCTTCCTTTTTGGTTAAAATTGAAGATGTAACAAGTAAAATACTTTCCGAACTAAGTCGTGATATGACAGAGTTTGAAAGAAGAACAAAGGTGAGCGAGCTTTCAAAGAAAATAATCGAAAAAGCTATTGACTCTTCACATTACGAAGCCAGAGTAAAATCATTTTACGGTGGAAGTGAATATTATCTTTTTGTTTATGAAATGTTTAAAGATGTTAGATTGGTTGGTGCTCCCCCTTCTTCAATAGGTAAATTCGGTGGCGACACAGATAATTGGATGTGGCCTAGACATACTGGGGATTTTGCTCTATATAGAATATATTGTTCGCCTTCTGGAAAACCGGCAGAATATTCTATTGAAAATATTCCATACAAACCAAAACATCACCTTCCAATACAACTTGATGGAGTTGAAAATGGTGATTATACAATGATTTTTGGCTATCCAGGGTCAACAGACAGATATTTAACTTCTTTTGGTATTAGACAAGCTCTTGAAATCTCTAACCCAACAATTGTTGATATCCGATCTGAAAAACTTGCAATTATGAAAGCTGGAATGGATGACGACCCTAAGACAAAAATACAGTATGCTTCAAAATATGCTAGAACCTCAAACTATTGGAAGTATTATATTGGGCAATCAAAGGGGCTTAGAGCAATGAATGTATACCAAAAGAAGCAAGAAATTGAAGATAAATTTACTAAATGGATTGAAAGTGACACTGCTATTTTTAATAAATATGGCAAGACGCTTGATTTAATTGAAGATGCATACAGAACAAATAAATCAATACAAACAAATAGACTATATCTAAACGAAGCTATATTTAATGGTGCTGAAATAATGTACTGGTCCTTCGCAATGAGTCGAGCTATAAGCTCTTTGCCTGAGGGAGATGAGAAAAAAACAGCGTTGCGTGAAATCAAAAAAGAGGCTGTAGAGTTTTACAAAAACTATGATACAGATATAGACAAAGAATTGTTCGCTTCTATGCTTGAAATGTATTATTACAATGTTCCAAAAAAACAACACGCACCAGTTTTTACAAAAATAGAAAATCAACTTTTTGGGTTCAAAAAGCTAGATTTTGATTGGTATGCAAAAAATGTTTTTAAGAGATCCGTTTTTTCAAATAAAGAAAAGTTTTTTAAATTCTTAGAAAATCCCTCTTTAAAAAAAATCGAGAGAGACCCAGCTTACAAAACAATGATGTCAATTTACAATGAATACCTCAAACAAATTTCTCCTATTCGATCAATCGTAAGAGAAGAGTTAAGCGAAGGAAAAAGATTATTTATTAGTGGTTTGAGAGAAATGGATACAACTAAAAACTATTATCCTAACGCAAACTCAACAATGAGGGTGACATATGGAAATGTTGGAGATTATATTCCGGGAGAGGCAATGCATTTTGATTACTATACAACTCTTGATGGAGTTATGTTAAAAGAAGATGCAAGTAACGAAGAGTTTATAGTGCCAAAAAAACTAAAAGATTTATATGATTTGGGAGAATATGGAGAGTATGCAGACGAAAATGGATTATTAAGAGTTAACTTTATTTCAAATAATGATATAACAGGAGGAAATTCTGGATCACCAGTAATTAATGCTTGGGGTGAAATTGTTGGAACTGCCTTTGACGGTAATTGGGAAGCTATGAGCGGGGATATTGCTTTTGAAGAAGATGTACAACGAACAATTTCTGTCGATATTAGGTACACGTTATTCATAATTGATAAGTTTGCGGGGGCAAAACATTTGGTAGATGAAATGACAATCGCTCCAAGAAGAGCAAAAGTGTTAGCTGTAGATGAGAACAATCTTGTGCCAGAAAGCCCTAACACAATAATAAAAGAGTTAAAACTTAAAGATTATTTAGGCGTTCCCTTGCCTGTTTTTGACATGCACTCATTTGGTTCAGCATTTGATATGGCAGTTGAAAAGTATGGTTCTTCAAAAGAAAAACGCTTTTGGTGGAGGGGAAATGTTTATACTACAGAGAAAAAATAAATTAATTAGTAAGCCCTTTCATTTATTCCATTGTAATAATTAATGTAAGCCTGATTAACTACTTTATTTCCTCCTGGTGTTGGATAATTTCCTGTAAAATACCAATCCCCTTGATGATTCGGGCATGAAGCATGTAGATCTTCAATAGATTGGTAAATTATTTTAACTTTAGCCATGGTGTTTTTTGGTGTAAGTAGTTCAGATATTTTTTTTGATATTTCCTCTGCTTTAAAACTTTGGTAAATTGTTTTTACACAATTCACCATTTCTTCCTTTGGCAGTCTAATCTGTTCAAGGCATTGTTTATAAACCTGGGTTAAAACATCAACCTTTCCTCTTTCTTTGAGTAGTTGAACGGCGGCATTAAACGCTATAAAATCTCCCATTTTGGCCATGTCAATACCATAGCAGTCCGGGTATCTTATTTGTGGAGCAGAAGAAACTACAATCATTTTCTTAGGAGAAAGACGGTCAAGAATTCTTATAATTGATTTTTTTAAAGTCGTTCCTCTTACAATACTATCGTCTATCATGACAAGATTATCTGTGTTTTTTACCTTTCCATATGTGACGTCGTAAACATGCTCTACTAGATCATCCCTGCTTTTATCAGAAGTTATAAATGTCCTAAGCTTTGCGTCTTTAATAGCAATCTTTTCAGCCCTAGGGGAAATGGTCATTATTTTTGATATTTCTTTTGGACACGGGTAATTTCCAAGCTCTTGTATTTTCCTTGTTTTCACCTCATTTAAATACTTATTACACCCTTTCAACAAACCAAAATAACTAACTTCTGCAGTGTTAGGAATGTAAGAGAAGACTGTATTTTTAACATCATTATTAATTGCATCAAGAACTTTGGGGAAGATTCTTTTTCCAAGCTCAAGTCTTTCTTGATAAATATCCTTGTCGTTTCCTCTGCTAAAATAAATTCTTTCGAAAGAGCAGGATGCTTTGTTAAGAGGCTCTCTGACTTTTTTTTCAGAAATTTTGCCGTCTTTTTTGATAATTAAAGCATGACCTCTTTTAATTTCTTTTACTTTATCACTTTTAACATTAAACGCTGTTTGTATTACTGGTCTTTCTGATGCAACTACTAAAACTTCATCATCCTTGTAATAAAACGCTGGTCGAATAGCATTTGGGTCTCTTAAAGCAAAAGCGTCACCATGACCCAATAGACCACATATAACATATCCTCCGTCCCAATACTTTGCAGATTGAGTTAATATTTCTTGAATATTTAAATCTTTCTCAATTTTTTTTGTTATTTCTTTTTTTGTGAATTCTTCTTTGTTTTTATAATATATCTCATCATTAGCCTCATCTAAAAAATGACCTATCTTTTCTAAAATAGTCACTGTGTCTGCCTTCTCTTTGGGGTGCTGGCCTAACTCTACCAGTTGGTCAAAGAGTTCGTCAACATTGGTCATGTTAAAGTTCCCTGCTAATGCTAAATTTCTTGTTTTCCAATTATTTTGCCTTAAAAAGGGGTGGCATTGTTCTATTGTATTGCCTCCAAAAGTCCCATATCTTAAATGTCCTAAAAATAATTCGCCAGTAAACGGCAGGTTTTCTTTCATCCATTTGGAATCTTGAAGCTTTTGCGGCTCACTATGCTGCAAATCAATAAACCTTCTGTTTACTTGATCAAAGACATCTTGTAAAGGGTTTGGAGATATTGATCTCTTTCTGCTTATGTATCTTTTTCCAGCTTTAACATCTAACTTTACATTTGCAATACCAACTCCGTCCTGGCCTCTGTTGCGCTGTTTTTCCATTAACAAATACATCTTATTTAAGCCATATAGTGTAGTTCCATATTTTTTATAGTAAAAATCTAATGGTTTTAGTAATCTTAAAAGTGCTACGCCACACTCATGCTTAATAAAATCGCTCATATGTTAAATTTAAGTTTGTAAAAATAATTTTATT
>CEUH01018632.1_pt1 | contig 10705 bp, 16 predicted proteins | sample 356461 | NCBI WGS metagenome assembly CEUH01 (sample SAMEA2623275, study PRJEB7988) | marine metagenome | isolation source: saline water (ENVO:00002010), including
TCAGATAAAATGATAGAAGATTTTGTGGCCTACAAGAGTTTCCAGCGGGGTTGAGCACTTAGCTCCTCTCTCAGCTCCTCCGCTGGGAAACCTAAAGTCGAGTGAGTATAAACACGGTTAAGCCTGTTAACGACTATAAATAAAGATACGGGTGGGAAGAAGGCAATCCCTCAGTAGAAACCTTCACAACAAATGGAGATGCACCCAGCATTTATACACTGGCTCTGCTTTATACTAAGGGTGATGCCTTAATACATCCGCGGTGGTCAACGGTTAGCCACCACTTAAACTAGGAGATTTAGATGCTAGAAGGCACAATAGTATTCATGTGGCTGTTCAGTATGGCAGAGCGTGAATTTTTAGAAGAAAAATTAAAGTGGAATGCACTAGGATATAATTACTGGAATCAGATTGTGTGCCGTGCACCAGATCCAAATACAAAATACATTGCAATTGAAACACCTATAGGAAACAAATACGTATGCTTCAAGCAGACAAATCAGAAACCCCAACAATAAAACTATACGACCTCATGATCTTATCTCCCTTTGCATGGGTAATGAGTCAATCAATCATGCAAGGTGATCTCCTTTGGTTTTGTATAGCATATTGTTTTTTTCTACAATACGCATATAAGAGGAGAGAATATTATGTCTGATGATTTTGATTTTGATTTCGGTTTTACAGCAGTTGATGAGTCTGAACTCAAAGCTGTAAAAGAAGCAAAAGATACTGCACAAAAAATGGCAGTTGGTGTTGATGCGACACAAGACAAGATCGATAGACTATATAACGCCATTCAACCATTGCTCATAAACTTAAAAAAGAATCCTGAAAAGGAATACATTTTATGGCCAAATCGCATTGAGAAGGTCGATCAGTTTGAAGATATGTTGAGAAAAATTTATAATTCTTGAAAAAAACTGTGTACATTTGCGTGAAAATGTGATAGAATATATAGAGCTTTATTTTTTGAGGAGTATATTATGGCACAAACACAAGCACAACGTATGGCACTCATACGTAAGGCATCAAAAAAGTTTACTAAAAAGCTAAAGCGTAATCAACGTGTGCGTAAGACTGAAACAGAGTCTTATTTGCCGTACGGTTATCCTGCATCTAAAGGTTACGATGATGTCAATATTAATGCGTGGACAGATGCACCACAATATGCAGAAAAATATTATGGCGATCGTATGCGCGATACTGTTTCTATGGATAAGGATTGGGACTAATGTGGGGATTTTTACTTGGTGTTGTTGTTACTGTGGGCGTAATGTATTTTCGTCCAGATATTATTGCTAACTTTATGAGTTGTGTATTATGATGGGAAATATGTCAGGTGATCGTATGACTGCTGTTCGCGTATTCGAAGGTGAATTACATAGAATCAAAATGCTACGTAAATATCATCTACAAGAACCTTACACCACCGAAGAAAAGATCGTTAGGCGATATCTGCAAGAACGTATTAATAGCATGACTATGAAAGGATACAAACATGACTATGCATTTAGTGAGGGGAATGACAACAATAAGCACGAAGAAACGGAAGGCTCGTAAAAAAACAGCTGCCATTCTTGAAGAAGAACGTAAGATGGCTGTATTGTTACAGCGTGTAGGTTATCAAAAAGGTTCTACATATCGTGCACCTATGCCAAACTACAAAGTCAGTGAGCCTCTTGCACCAACATCAGATAAAGTTGGCAACGGCTATGCAAAAGCTGCTAAGCAGTATACAGGTGATGAGCTTGCAGGTATCGGCACTCTTCACAAATCAAATATGGTACCAATTCGCAAGGATAGCAATGCGGCTAAAGAAATTGCTACTATGCGTAGAAATTAGCGGGTATAGTATAATGGCCATTATTGCAGCCTTCCAAGCTGAGGATCGGAGTTCGAATCTCCGTACCCGCTCCAATGGATGAACATTTCATCTTAGAGCAATTTATGAAGAGATGTGAAAGATACATCTGTATCAATAACTATTCTATAGCACATGCTCGAAAAATATTGCGAGAAAAACGAAATTAACTGTGTACATTTACGTGAAAACATGATAGAATATATTAGGCTACATTTTCAAGGAGAGTTATTATGCCAATGGTGAAACGTAAAAAGAAAAAAATTCCAGCTCGTCGTAGAAGCGGTATCGGTGCTGCACCTTTCGACAAAGGTATCGATGCAGTACATTCTTATTTTCATTACGAGATCGATCGTAAAGATTTGATTTCGTCTTTAAAGTCTTATGCAAAAGCAAATACTTCGAAAGAAGATTTTAAATTTGTCAGTGCTTGTCCTGAATATAAATTTTGGGCATTAAGCTATCATTGTGCAACAGCTGCATATGTCACTCATACAAACGATATGAATGATCGTGTACAGTATTGGAAAGATGCACTTGACAAATTTATTTTAAAGCTTGTTGAAATCGGTAAACCTCTTTACTTCGAGAAGCAAGCAAAGTTAAAAGACTCTGATCGTGTTGTATCATTGTCTCCAATGCAAAGACTACAAAACAAAATTCAATCTACAATTATGCAAGACCTATTAGATCTTGAAGATGGTTGGATTGAAGGAGAAAAATCCTATATTGATTTGTATGCTCTGTTTAAGAAACATGGACTGCCTGCATCTGCGACTGCATCAGTTCGTGAGGTGATTGAGGGATGGTTGCTTGATTATGAAGATTCCTATCATAAGCGTTGTCCTGATGCCGTTGAAGGTTATTCGCATTTGAAAAGACCTGAACTCAATCGCCGTATCAAGGCGTGTCAAGATATGCTCTCCGATCTTGATCGTCTAAAGTCTGCAGCAAAAGCGACTCGTAAGACTCGCATTAAAGCTCCTCGTTCTGCAGACAAACAAGCAGCTAAGATTCAGTACAAGACTGAAGACAATGATTTTAAATTGGCATCGATAGCGCCAATACAAATTATCGGTAAGTTTAGGTTGTACACCTTTAATACCAAGTCTAGAATGTTGACTGAATATATTACTACAGCTGCTGTTGGGTTTGAAGTCTCTGGTACTTCCATTAAGAACTTTGATAAAGTGAGTAGCCGCACTATCAAGCTTCGGAGGCCAGATGACTTCTTACCTATCGTCTTGAATAAGACACCAAAACAAATTGACGGTGAGTGGAAAAATCTTACTACTAAAGGTAGTATACCAAATGGTAGACTCAACAAAGATACAATCTTATTAAGGGCATTAGACAAATGACAGTCGAAGAGCAATTTCTGAATAAAGCAAAGTTTTCAAAAATGATCGAAAACACTGTAATCGAAAAATCAATTGGGTATATGGAAGCAATTCTACTGGTTTGTGAAAGCAATGCAATCGAACCAGAAGACGTAAAAAAGTTTGTCTCACCTGTAATTAAAGACAAACTTGAGGCTGAGGCAATGGCCTTAAACTTTTTGCCAAAAACTAATTCTATTGATTCTTCTCTTTTCGAATAAGAGGAATATAAATAGATGTACAATACAGCTATACTGTGTTATAATAAAAAACATATTTCAGCACATACAAGGAATAAAACATGTCATTCGAAAACTTAAAGCGCAATCGCGATCAAATCTCTAAACTCGTTCAAGCAGCAGAATCCACCGGAGGCGGTGAAAAAAAGTCATATGTTGATGAACGTATTTGGAAACCGACAGTAGACAAAGCAGGCAATGGATATGCAGTCATCAGATTCCTACCAGCAATGGAAGGACAAGACTTACCATGGGTCAGATACTGGGACCATGGATTCAAAGGACCAACCGGTCTATGGTATATCGAAAACAGCCTTACTTCTATTGGTCAACCTGATCCAGTTGGTGAACTCAACTCACGACTCTGGAACTCAGGCATCGAAGCAGACAAAGACAAAGCAAGAACACAAAAGCGTAGGCTACACTATGTAACAAATATTCTTGTTCTTTCTGACCCATCGAATCCTCAAAATGAAGGTAAAGTATTCCTATACCAATTTGGTAAGAAGATCTTTGACAAGATCATGGATGTAATGCAGCCTTCATTTGCTGATGAAACACCTATTAACCCATTTGATTTCTGGGATGGTGCAAACTTTAAATTAAAAATTCGTAATGTTGAAGGATATCGTAATTATGATAAGTCAGAATTTGAAAGCGCTTCTTCTCTCTATGAAGCAGACGAATCCAAATTGGAATCAGTCTATAACCAACTACATCCAGTCGGTGACTTTACAGACCCAAAGAACTACAAATCATATGACGAATTAAAAGCGAAGTTGATGCGTGTTCTTGGCGAAGAAGTAGAAATGGGTGCACCTACAGTTGTTCAAATGAATCAGGTTAATGATCCTGCTCCAGCACCAGAACCAGTACAGGCTGCTCCTGTTACTGCCGAGGAAATGAACTCTGTAGATGATGATGACACTATGTCATACTTTGCTAAGTTAGCAAATGACGACTAATTATGAGGATTTGATGTAGGAAGCATTCTGCTTCTTGCATTATCATTCATATCTTGGCTCCCTCCTGCTGGCAACACTAGGGGGGAGCTACTGTTATTAGTCACAATATTTGTATTGCTAGCATCGACTGGTGCAATTACACTTCCTGTAGAACGAGAACCATATTGAGCCATAATATCTGCATTTGGACCGACCGGTGGTCTATCAATACTTGTAATTCCAGTCGGCGGCCTTACTGACGGTGTTTGTCTACCAGCTATCGCTTTGTCGAGTGCAGCAATTTGTCTACGTAATACAGCAGCCTCTTTCTCGGAACCTTCAACTGATGACAATGCTGATAGATTATCTGCCAAATTTTTTCGAAGATCTGCAATCTCTTGATTTGATTTACCGGCAATCATTCTCTGAATATCTGCAGCAGGATCAACGATGGCATCAATATCGTCTTGATAACCAGTTACCATACTAGCAAGTGCAGTCGCGTTCTGTGAATGTCTCATCATTCCAGTGGTTCGAAGACCATACCTTTCTGCAATTTCATCTCGATTTCTACCAGCCATATAAGATCGATAGTCTTCTCGAGCAATACTTTGTTGCTCTCTAAGACGTGCAACTTCCGCTCTATCTGCTTCACTTAGCGAGGCTTCACCGCGACTTTCCATTTCTGTAGTTGTAAATATATTCTTGCCGATAGCTTTGTTTACGGCTTTCTTAAATTCATTCGTATATGTAGTTATGAACTCACCGATTTTATCAGTGAATGCTTTTTCTGCTTCAAACATGGCATCACGGAATGGCTGTGTCTTTTTATCAATCTCAGCTCTGAACTTATCGTCAGTATAATATTTGAATGCAGCAGTTGCTGTTAATCCTGCGGCTACAACAAGTAAACCAGTAGGAGAGAATAAAAATCCAAGTAGACTCGGTAAAGCGGCTTTAATTGCAGCAGGAAGTAAAAGAGCAATTGCTCCAGCTGTGACAAATGTAGCAGGATCGGTTGCGTCAATTTCTCTGCCTAGAATTGTTTCTAACCCATCAGCAATTTTTTGTCTTACCATCGGCGAGAACATCACACCGAATAGCATACCATACAATCCGCCTTTTACTCCGCCAAATAAGAATCCACCGAGACCACCTACAACAGCTAATTTAATTGCATCAAATACATCGCCAGATATATCTTTTTCAAAATACTTATTAATTGCTGCTCTTATGCCATTTAACAACTCATCACCGAATAAAAGACCGAGAGCTACCGGTAATAAACGCTTCGCAAATCCAGCTATGTAACTACCCACTCCGCCTACAACTCCGCTCATACTAAAAGCATTGGATATTCCGGACATACCTCTGCCACCTTCACTTCTTGATTCGGCTTCGGCACGTCTTTCGTCTTGTAGATCATCCATTTGATTGCCGGCTAACATAGTCAAATAATCTTTAAATGCAGTAGTTAACTTTTCTTGTGATACTGCAGTTTGTGCTAAGACTTGATTTTGCTCAGATAGAATGCTAGCAATGTCAGATAGTCCAACATTCATTCCAGTTCTGCCAGTGGGTGTAATTGTAATAGCCATATCGTTACCTACTATTTGCTGCTAACTCTTTTTCCCTTAATTCATTTACGAGCATTGCAAGATATATTTCCCTTTCCCATGGTATCATACTATCAAGATCAGCTAGAGAATAATTAAAATTTTGCAACAACTGGTAATTAGTCTGGTAAAAATTCTCAAGCGTCTCATGAGAAAGGTTTAGGAAAAAAAATCGTTTAAGCCCTCCAGTGTTCGTTTGTTCTTTGCATTACAAGCTTCACATTCAAATTCTACATCTAAACTAATCTTTGGTATCTCATCAACAAAGTTTCTTAATTTCTCAAATTGCTCTGCGTTTAAAGAGTTAATAAAATTTTCAATCTCTTCTGGTGTTTCATCTTTAATATCAATTCTCTCTTCTTCATTTAATATAATTGCAGAGATACATGTACCCATTAATGAAAAGACCATATCGACAGCAGAAGACTGTTCATTCGTATTTCTTAAAAACTCATTGTAAGTTGGATATTTTAATTCAACAGAAATATCCTTTGTTAGATTTACAACTTTATTTTTTATTTTAGGTTCTTCGTCAAGTTTTACCTGCTCAAGATCGATAGATACAGTTTTGTCTGCACTACATTCTGCACATTTCATTACAATTTTTGTAGTTTCACCTACAGATTTTGTACGAATCTGCGTAAACACATATTCAACATCAAACGTTGCAAGTTTATGTACATCAACATCTTGAACACATGCATTAATTGAATTTAATATTGCGTTCAGTTGCTGTCTCTGATCTTGAGACTCTAGTGCCATAATCAAAACTTTTTGCTCTTTTACCAGAAACGGCCTGTATTGTACTAACTGTCCTGTTGATGGTATCGTTAATTCATACTGTGGCTGTTCATTCAATCGCGGTAGTGCCATTATAACTCCTTATAATAATCGGCCAAGGGAAGATCCAATTCCACTTCCCAAATTCACTCCAAAGTTTGGTGCAATCAAACCACCAAGGAATCCTGTAGATGCAGGTTTCCAGTTTGTGTAAGAAAGTTGTACAGTAAGTTGTACAAGTCCATCTAATTCGTTACTTAAATCAATTGCTTGTATTGTGGTTGGAAATGCATCGATAAGTTGACATGCATATGCAGTACCACCTCCAATATCTGCACCAATATTTATAGGTCCAACATTAAAAGACTTTGACGTAATCGGTCTTCTTAACTGTAATATCTTAATATCACGTGCATATTCGCTTTTATATGGCGCTACACTAAAGTCGTCAATTACAACTGAACCATACCAATTATCAAAGTAATCTTTAATTCCATAATCGTTTAACACATAAAAGGTTAATGATACATCATCAACTGCATATCCATTTGCAACCTTCTGATATTCCATACCAATACGACGATCTTGTACTAGTACTTGTTTGCCTGGCAATGACGCTTGTGTGCATAGAATATTTAGATCTCCACCACCCATTTGTCCTGTTAAAGCAAATGATGTGATCGAAGAAAGAAGATTACCACCTGCAAATTCAGATGGAAGTTGTACAGCAAACTGATTTGTTCTTGCAAAGCCAAGTTTGCCTGATGCCATACTTTTAAGGTCATTGATAGACATTAAATCGCCTTCCTTGATTCTCGATATACACTAGTAGCAGAAGCTTTTGCAAAATCTGCTGTCGGTAAAAATGTAGCAATCTCCCATTCAGGTGCATGAACTCTTGCAAGTCGCGACTTTACCTGAGAAAAAAGATAATGCTTGATACAAGGTTTAAAGTATCTCATCTTCGTTGTCGCTTGTAACATTTTATATGATATTTGAAAGCGTGTAGTCTCATCGTATTTTTTATTATTTGTAATATTCAGAAGTTCATCAAGAAACTTTGCGCGCAATATCGGTGCCAAATAATGTAGATTTAAACCCATAAATCCACCCTTAGCAGGGCCCACAATGATAATTAGCGGGAATCTATCGTAGTATGGCAAAGTCTCTTTGTGCTTTGGGTCATAGAAAAACATATTCATAGAACCAATTAATGGATTCGATTTATTTACAAGTTTTAGTTCATCTGATTGTAACAATTCTGTTCGATTGATACGACGAAGACTTTGTACTCTTTTACGAAACCAATCGCGCGACTGACGTGTGCGCGGATTAATACCAGCACGAAAAGCATCATAGCCAATTTTTGTGAATAGATTACTCATAACAGTATTTATATCACTTTTTCTTCTTTTTGCGGTATGGTTTCAGAGGTTTCAGAGGTTTCAATCTTTTCAGTATCTTCATGCTATATAGAGTTTCTTCTGTCCATATCTGAAACTCCCAGCCTCGATCCTTTGCATATTCATTTGCTGCTTCCCACTTATTCATGTTCTTGACGTATGTCATTGCTTCACCGATATATCTCTTTGATTTATCAGGTCGTTTCGGTAATTCTGTTTCTTTTTGTGGTTTAATTTCTACTAAGATTGTTTTACCGTCGTTAAACATAATTTTGAGATCTACAAAGTATCGATGCATCTTCTTATCGACTTCCCAAAGATAAGGTATTACAACTTCTTCTGATGACCATCCTTTTATATTTGGATTCTGATCACACCATACAAAGCAGGCCTTTTCCCATGAAGATCGATATACAATCTTATCAGGATCACCTCTATACTTCTTCAGATTCTTCGGTTTATATCTTCCAGAATATGCCATTTTTTCATATAAATAGTTTTACGAATTTTTATTTATAGAGGATTTTAATATGGCCTTATCTACAGCAGCGGGTTCAAGAGCCGCTAAAGCAAAAGCTGATTTAGATCCATTCGGTGGTGCAGGAGATCCGGTTGTTCCAAATACAACCAATGCAACACAACAAGGAGATGTAAATACAAAGCAAATTGCTAAACCTCAAGGAGCAGACGTCGTTGCTGCAGAGCCTCAAGGCGAATTACTTCGTTATCCTATAAGTCAAAACAGCTATTTTGCCAGTATGACATTTCGAATGAAACAAATTAATCCATGGGATGTAGATGCAGTTGCAGCAAAACAAGTCTTTGAAAAAAATCTTTTGATGGATGCATATGACATTCTAAATAAAGAACAAGAAGGAAAAAATGCACGTGTATCAGATGGTGGAGATCGTTTCTCTTCACAAAATATAAGTGAAGGATTAAATGAAGGACAATCTACTGCAGACGCTGAAGCTGCAGCACGTGCTCGGTTAGCCGATGACGAAGACGCCATGTCTGCAGCAGGTGGCGAGGCAGCTAATTTTTCTGAGAGAAAGAAAGAAAGAGAAAAAGCGGAAGCACAGGCCGATAAAGGTCTTCTCGGCATTCGTACATCATATGTACCTGGTGCAAATCAAATCAGTCTTTATATGCCAATGGCTTTGAATATGAATGACATGGTTGATTATCAAACACCTGAGCTTGGAGCTGCAGGAGCTGGTGTGTTATCTGCTTTGAATAATGCAGGCGGATTAATGGATGCGGCAAAGGCTGCTCTTGATAATACATTTGCACCTTTGACAGATTTATTTAATACTTCGAGACCACAGGCTGCACAGCTTGCTGCTTCTCGAGCGGCTACAATGTTACCACAAGGAATTGAAGCTGCAGCTCAAATTGGTCTACAAGTAAAAATAAATCCTAATCAGCGTACAGTGTTTAACGGTGTTAACATTCGTATGTTTACTTTTCAATATGACTTTGTTGCAACATCTGCAGTTGAGGCAGAGCAAATTAAAAGAATCATAAGACATTTTAGAACAGAATTATATCCTTCGACATTCGGTCGAGAAGAAGCATCGATACCGATTGGTTATAAGTTTCCAAATCTTTTTGAAATTAAATTCAGATGGGGTGATGCAGAAATGCCGATACCTCAACCAATTCTTTGTCACTTAAAAGATGTTCAGACTGTTTATAATCCTGGTAGTATGGCATTTCATGCAGACGGAAATGCTACACATATTCAAATGACTTTGATATTCCAAGAGTTCAGAGCTCTTACAAGAGAAGATATCGAGAAGGGACACTAAGATGGAATACTTTCGAAATTTCCCGAGAGTCGATTATAAATTCGGCGATGAATTTGAAAAGAGTGGTGGTGGAGATACTATATTTGAGATTACACATGATCTCGGTGCTTATGTAGATATTATTGATAACATAAGACAAAATGCTTCTTTTTATAGTAAGTATTATATTCTTGAAAATGATAGACCGGATATTGTGTCACAGAAGATTTATGGTACGCCTGCATATCACTGGACGTTCTTTATGATGAATGATAATATTAGACAATTCGGTTGGCCACTTTCTGTAAATGAGCTTGATGATAAAGTGAAAAGAGATTTTCCACATCAATATATAGAAACAAGAGCAGATTTAACAGGAATCTTTTTGGTCGGTGAAAGAGCAGTGGGTGCACAGTCAAGCGGTAACGGTATTATTCTTAAGCGTAATCTCGATATTGGCACAATTGTTGTTGATTCACCTCAACCATTTCAGCAAGGTGAACAGGCTTCAGTAGCTACATATTCGGGTATTACACAAGCAATATCAGTAAACGCTACAGGCTTTGAATATAATATGCCACGGTATTATAAAAATAGTAGCAATGAGCAAGTTGATATTGATCCTGCTGTAGGACCAGGTGCATTACTTACAGAAGTAACTCAATACGATCATTACATAGAAGAAAATGA
>CEUH01147263.1_pt1 | contig 10680 bp, 5 predicted proteins | sample 356461 | NCBI WGS metagenome assembly CEUH01 (sample SAMEA2623275, study PRJEB7988) | marine metagenome | isolation source: saline water (ENVO:00002010), including
CTTGTGACTGTTGGATCCTTGGGTAATGGTGGGTTCAATCCACAAACTGGAGAAAACCCTCTTGGTGATGATTTTGTTATTGGTACATCTGGAAGTTCGCCTGTTAGTACATCTTATTTCCGAGATGGTTCGGACCTAAGTTGGGGTTACGTTACAGGAACACCTATGGTAAGAATGAATTTTAATCCATCAGTAGGTATCAACGAAACAGCCTCGAATACATTTGAGGTATATCCGAATCCAACTAGTGATATTGTGAATATCAAGTTTACTGATGCTACGAATGCTTCAATAAGCGTTATGAGCTTATCAGGAAAAGAAGTAATGACTTCAACTGTAAACGGAACACAAACTTCTTTCTCTACAGAAGGTCTGTCAAACGGAGTTTACGTAATTAAAGTAAGCAACGGAATAAATGTTCAAATGACAAAAGTTGTTGTTAGAAAATAATCTTTTCTAAACATTTAGAAACCGCTCCTCACGGAGCGGTTTTTTTTTGCCCTAAAATTTATAGCTTCTACTAACGCAATAAAAAAGCAAGAACGCTTTCTACAAAAAAATCGAATGAATCGGCATGTACCCAATGTCCAGCATCTTTGATAGACTGAATTTCACTGTCCAAAAAGATACTTTCGATAATTTCATAATCTTCCTCTAAAATATAATTTGAATTCGCACCTCTAATAAAAAGTGTAGGATTTATAACCTCTATATGCGGTAAAGCAGACAATATCAAATGCATATTGGCCTCCAAAACAGCTATATTCATTCTCCAAGAGAGCTTTCCTCTTTCAATCCAATAAAGGTTTTTTAGTAAAAACTGTCTGACGCCCTCTTCTGGAATTCGATTTGACAAAAAAGTATTGACTTGACTTCTAGCGCTCATCGTTTCAATAGGTACTGCTTTAATCGCTTCAATTAAATCTTGATGATGCATCGGATATGATTTTACGCCCATATCTACAACTACTGTTTTCAATATGCGCTCCGGATAAGTCTGAGCTAAATGCATCGCAACTTTACCACCCATAGAATGACCTATTACATGAAATTGAGACAGATTTAAAAAATCCATGGTTTCAATTACATCATTGGCCATAGTTTCATAGCTATGCAGATCAGCCCATTCAGATCGACCATGATTTCGAAGATCGACCACAATTACCCTGAAATAATTCGCTAATACTTTTGCCTGAGATTTCCAATTATCCGAAAAACCGAATAAACCATGTAAAATAATTACAGGTTTACCATTACCGTATTCTCTACAAAAAAGTTGCAAACGAAGGAGTTAAATTAGATTTAAAATGGATTATTAAGCCGCTCTGATTTAGTAGCATCGATTGTAAATTGTCCATTATTTATTTTTTCTAATTCTGCATAAATTTCTTTTTCATTTTGTAGGTGAGAAGTATAGTAAACACTTATCATTTGAACTTCACGATTATCTTCATAGTCTATTATAACTTTTGTGACCCCTTCAAGGTTATTTAAACCCTTACGAATAGCACCCCCACAGCCCATTTTACATACCATTCCTGATACCTTAGCAACACATTGATAATCTGCCTCAGGCTTTTTCTCTTCGGCAAGTTCTTCTAAATTTTGTACATCACTATTTGCATTGTGAGATGCATCACGTTGACATGATAAGATAAACAAGAGTATGAATGGTAAAATAAATTTCATCTTTTTTCTGTAAAATTAAGAAATCTAGCTTCATAAAATTGATTTCGATAACAAGAATGCCGATCTATTTATTTCTCATGTTGTGCAGGAGATATGAAATAAAACTCTTAAAAAGAGACATAATTAGCAGGCCTAACTTCCTTGTTTCAAATATAATTTTGTAGTACATTTGGAAAAAAACAATTATGAAATTTTGCTTCCTTTTTTCCTTTGTTATAGTTTTCCTACTTTCAGCTTGTAATAAATATAGCGAAGGTCCGGCTTTCTCTCTTTTAACAAGAAAAGCAAGAATTTCCAATGATTGGACTTTACAAAGTTATACCAAAGACGGTACCGAACTATTCGACGTAAATGCTGAAGAGCAAAACCTCTCGATCGAAAAAGATGGTAGCTATTCGGGAACAATCATTACTAATGTACTAGGACAATTGCAATCAACATCGACTAATGGAACCTGGACATTTGAAAATTCTCAGTCCGATGTTAGCTTTTTACCTTCAGAATCATTATTAGGTGTGACATATGAAATAGTTTTGCTCAAAAACAAAACATTGAAAATTCGTCAAACTGATTTCAATAATGTAGTTTACGATTGGACATATGTCGGTGATTAGGTAAATCTAGGATCAGCCTCCATAACCTCACCAGAGATAGGGCAAGTTCTTAATTTCTCGTCATTGTAAAACTTCTTAAATACAGGTATAAAGTCCTTTTCGATATTTGTTAGATGAAAATACTCTTCATATAACAGCGCATTTTCTTTATCAGAAAACCACATTAATCCATCTTTATGGTGGGGTTTTCTTTTTCTTTCAATAACCAAACCAATTGAGTTTTTAGGTCTTACGGGTGAGTGAGGAACTTTGGCAGGAAGTAAAAACATTTCACCTTCTTTTATTGGAATCTCGACAGCTTTTCCATCTAACTGAATCTTCACACATATGTCACCTTCAACTTGATAAAAAAGTTCTTCAGTTTCGTTATAATGGTAATCTTTTCTGGCATTCGGACCTGCTACGACCATCACAATATAATCCTCTGAAAGAGGATACATATTTTTATTGGCAACGGGTGGCTTTAACTTATCTTTATTGTCTTTGATCCATTGATCAAAATTGAAGGGTTGCATCATGGTTTTCTTTTTTACTAAAGATACGTAAAAATGGTTTTTGAACACAAGCTGGAAAAAGAAACTCTACTGTCAATTATTTTACAATATGTTTGATTGTATTCTTAATATTTTCACCGCCAATACAATTTATATAGTACACTCCGGGCTCTAAATCCTTCTCGATCGTCCAAACATTCATTCCTATTTGACTTTGAAAAAAAGCACTTTTGACCATTCTACCTTGACTAGATAATATTTCAAAGGATAAGTCATGTTTTATTGGACTTTTATAAAACAATTGAAATACCCCACCATTACTAGGACAAGGGGCAGAGTAAAATAGATCTTGAATCAATGCGTTACAATCAACTGTGACAGTATGATGATCAAAAACTTCCAGATTACCATCAAAATCCATCTGTTTTAAACGATAATAAGTCATTTCCGTATGCGGGTAATCTTCATAGCTATAATGTATGGGTTCATTACTATACCCAGCAGCGTCAATTTGAGCGACCTCAATCCAATTATATCCATCAGTAGATCTTAAGAGATTAAAATAATCACTATTATGTTCCGAACCCGTTTGCCAGTGTAATGAAACCACGCCATCTGAGCAATTTCCCGAAAAAGAAGATAGTTCGACTGGCAGTGGCTGTGAACCCTTACCTACTGCGAAATAACTGAAACCATTTGTGATGGATGTTATTTCGAAGTCACTTATTGTTCCAATTGAAGATATCGAATTGAGTCCTGACCATTCAACATGATTTAATGATGGAATGTTTGAGCCTGAACTTTTCAATATTCTTGTGTAATTTACATCTGATAAATCCGACATACCATTCATATGAAGTGACAAAATATAATTCGGAGTGCAAATTGAGCTACTGTAATCTCCATTAGTCGGTTCAATTTCCCAATACCCTTCCAGGCTGTAATCAATGATATCAAAACCTGATATAGAAATCGGAAGGCCATTTGTTAGTATTCCTCCACCATTTCCATCTTGAGGGATCCCTGGATTAAACGATATGGTAAGGAATTGATCTATACCAGGAGAAGAAAAATTAAAATCAATATGTGCATCTCGAATAAAATCACTTGTTCCAACAGGAAATAATTTTGACCCAGGTGAATTAGCAAAATAACGTTTTAACTTACCTGTTATGACACCTGAGGTGTAGGCAATATTTCCTGTATTTTCGCTACCAGTACCAATAGTAATAACATTGTCACCATTTTCAAGAACCCCTCCCTTCATATCCAAAAGATTTGATACTTCAATTGGGTCACTACAAACAACTGAATTGGTACCATTAGAAATATTCAAATTATAAAATTGGTTTGTTCCTCCACCACTAATGCTTTGATTAGAGGTCCCTGTTAACCTCAACTCACTATTTATTCGTCCAGTAATAATCCCCTTATTATTAATATCCCCAGAAACCTGAACAATCCCATTTAAATTTGCATCCGCCGAGTTGCCTAAAGTTATTGAGGTTAAACTTCCTGAGATATCAACAATATTATTTTCATCTATACAAAGTCCTGCTTCATTATTACTCAAGATAAATAAATCACTTGCACCATCAGGTACTTCGAAATTTGATAATTCCCAGTACGAACCCGTCCATTTATACCAATTAGAAGCTTCAGTATAATTCTCATTATTTAAACCACCCCAAAGCCATGACTGATTAGGCCCCAACTGATCATAAATTGATGTCGTATTTGGTTGATTAAATCGAATCACAGCATTCGCGACAGAACCCTCACAAACCCCTTCATTTTCGTTTGCAGTCCAAAAAACATTAATATCTTGATTGAATACGCCAAGTGTTGTGAAAGAATTATTTGCCTCACCCAGTAAGGTACCAAAAATACCAAGAGCATCTGTATCCCAATAGCCATCTCCATCTGCAGCATCTACAGAAATAGGATATGTAATTATGCCACATGTAGAATTATCAACTAAAGGGGAAACCGTTGTAATCTCAGGGTTCTTGATTACAACAACAGAATAATCCTCGATTTCACCCCATGTAACATTATCACAAGCAGTTGGATAACTACCATTTGGACCAATATAGGCAACCACAACACGCATTTTAATAGTTGAAATCGCTGCATCTGCGGGTACCGAAATGGTCTGCGGTGCATCTGTTTCACCGTCTGTAACATTTGTTGCATATCCCAAGACATATGCCTCTGAGGCTTCTTCATAAATATCATTGTTGTTCCAATCAATCCAGGCCTTGGTCAAAACAGAATAATTACCTCCTGTATTGACTCGAACGTTTAGGTCATAGTCTCCTCCTCGACAAACTTCTGTATACAACCCAGTGCTTACGATAGACGAAGTAGCACTAGATATATGATCAATATCATTAAACGATACATAGGTCAAACCCGTGTCATCTGCATAATTAACACTGGGGATACTTGTAGCCGAGCAATCTGGTGGTGTAAAGGTAATGCTCAAGGTAACATTCACTGCAGCCCGCCACCTTAACTGACCAGAAGGATCAGGTGAGGCGGTTAGCAAACCCAACGAAAAGCTTTGATTAGCATCCTGCCCGTTAAATACATCTGTCGAATAACTATAATACCCATCTGAACCTTCACCAGCATTTACAAAATATGTTCCATCAGAACCATATAATACGGGTTTTGTGGTTCCCTCAACAACACAAACCTCATAGTAATCATACCAAAAAAACTGAGAAGTTGCGAAATTTACTGTTCCCAAAAAATAATCATAATCAATCGGAATATTGTAGTCGATTGATGACCCAAAATTACCAGAAAAAACGAGCTCATCGACTTCATTGATTATATTAAACGAAACCTCCTCAGTACTCGTTCCTGCTGTCCATACTGCTGTTATTGTGGCACCATGTCTCACTGTAAAAGTTCTCGACATATTAGAGCCTGATGGTAGTGTGGTGCTCAATATCTGACTTCCATTTGCAAATATTGCAACCTCGTTCCCATTCCATCCATCGGCACCAGAGTCAAACATTTCAATTGTATAGGTCAAATCTGCGGGTTGCGGAAATAAATATGAGATATCAATTGATACATCGTCAATGGTAGAACCTACAGGTGCAACTGGAGAAGAGGTCAACGCGGTGGGCTGATAAGGAGGAGAAGGCCAGCTTTGGTCAAGAATGTAACCAGGCTCGGTACCAAACACTAGGTCAGGATCAACGATTATGGGAAAAGTTCGCTGGGAAGAACGAAGCCATGACATATTGACCTTTGTTCTTAAAAGATAGGACCCATTATATTCCAATAGCTCAAAAAATATGAGCTTGCCGCTATATTTCTCATGCGCGTTAATTCCAGACACATCCCCTAGATTATTTGGAGATGATCTTCGGGCATTGGATTCAATTAATATGGGTAAGTCATATCTCGCAACAACTGAATCCGCTCCCTCAATGAACAAAATCACACCCTCCTCAAGTTTGGCCTTCCATGAATTTGGAAGCTGAAGCTCTTCCTCAAAAACCAAATATTCTGCGTCTTCGGGAAAGTTGTCAAGTGCATTTAGTGATCGAATAACATAGTCAGTTTTTCTTCGTCCATAATCCATCTCAACAGCAAGATTTATCAAGTCATAGACATTTTTATACAAAGCCTTATTTTCCTGAACCTCAACTATAGAAGTTTGCATATTTTTCTCACCATAAAACTTACCTTCTTTCTCAGCGTAAATTCGTGGATTAATTAGATCTTTCAGGTATTTTCCAGATGCAAACTCAGCCACAAAACCTTTTTCTATTTGTTGAGGTAAAAAACTCTTGAAACTATTACTTGCATTTACATATTGGTAATCGGAAAATTTAACATTATCATTTTTTGAAATACGTAAATCAATGGGTAACAATCTATCCATAGTCTGATAATAGATTGGATGAGAGTACGAGGTACTTGTGTAAGACCCATTATTATTTTTCTTAGTATAAGAGTAGGTGGTCCGCATAGCGAGTACATCAGACTCGCACTTCGAAGTGATTATTTGGCCATGAGAATGAATCATAGACAAAAGCATCATTATACATGGTAATGGCTTCACAAGTTTAGATTGTGCGACCATTTTCAAGAAATTCATTCTTTAATTTGAGTTTTAGTTTTAGTCTTTTAAAAACCTACCACATCTTGACGGATACAATTTAACGAAGGCAGGCTCATACCTACACGCTTCTAATAATCTAGCAATCTGAAGTATAGTTTTTTATCAATCTATTTGCGTAGATTGACATGAGTTGTGCAAAGATAATAAATTTTCATACAGTATTGGCCGCATTTCCATTAGCGCGTCAAAAAAAGAACGCAAACTTGATTCAAAAAAAAGCCCTCGATTTGAATCGAGGGCTTCATATCCATTATTAAGCTTATAACTATCTAATGATATGTTTTACAATAGATGTAGTTTTCGAATCGTTTTCTACATTGATATAATAAATACCAGGAGCAAGGTCTTGCTGTATCACATACATATTGATGCCTGAATTCACTACTATAGATTTTATAAAGACTAGATTACCTTTTGTATCTACAATATTCAAATCAGCAGTTCCTTCAATCTCCGGATTATTCATAATGACCTGGAAACTTCCAGCACTTGGATTCGGGAATACCGAGAAGTATCCATTTGCTGTAGATTGACAAGAAGCATTGATAATTAAGTTGTCATAAACAACAGACGAACCATCAATATCATTTTGAGTCAACCTGTAGTAATTGTTTCCTGAAATCGCTTGGTTATGCTCGAAGTTATAAGTTATCAACTCTGTACTGAAACCAGCAGCAGGCTGAGTATGGATTAAACTCCAATCAACACCATCACGAGAATATTCTAATTCGAAGTCTTCACTGTTATTTTCTGAGGCTGTCTTCCATTCAAGGTTAACTAATCCATCCTCACATTGACCACTGAACGAGACCAGTTCTACTGGAAGTGCGTTATCTTCCTCTGTTCCAGCTCCAAAGAAACTAAAACCAGTTCCAGAAGCAGTAACAATGAAGTCAGCATCTGTTCCAACTACCGACTCATGAGTGAGCGACTGCCAATGAGTGTGTTCAGGTCCTGCACTCTTAATCACTCGTACTTTCGATCTATCCATATGAGTAACATTATCAGCACCAGTCAAATCATTACAATGGATACTCACATTATATGCTTTACCATTAATTCCAGTAGAGTAACTATCTCCGGTTGAAGCTGAACCAGGTATGATTTCCCAATATCCTTCATCATCGTAGTTCTGAATCACTTGGTCGTCACTGGTTACAAGTGGAAGACCTGAATACAAGTCAGAACCATCACTCGCTTGCGGATATCCTACATTATAGGATGCCGTCAGATATTGATTGTCTCCAGGCGCACTCGTGAAATTAACCTCGACATCCCGCTGGATATTTGAATTTCCAACTGGGAAAAACTTTGAACCACTTGAATTCGGGAAGTATTGTCTCAACTTACCAGTAACGTGACCTGATGTATGATTCAATGTTCCTTCACCCGCAGAAGATCCTACGGTCAAGATATCACTAGGATTCAAAATATTACCAGATGTCATATTCAATACTCCATTCACATTAATTGGCGTAGTCATGATCAAATTACCATCTGCTTTGTTGACTTCTAGATCATTCAATGAAATTTCATTACCTGAAATAGTCTGGTCACTTGCACCATTTATCATCAACATACTTGCGCCTGTCGCTTGAATCGTTCCATTATTTGTGAGATTTCCTGAAACAGAAGCCGTACCAGAAAGATTCAATGTTGCATTATTGGCTACCATTAAGTCAGTCATTGATGCTCCTTCTACTGTTAAAGCAGAGTTGGTTGCACTAACGCATTGACCGGCATCTTGATTCGCCATAATATATACCTTATCCGTGGCGGTTGGCGTATTCGTAGTTTGTCTTCTCCAAGCGAAGTTACCAGCGCCATCATTTTGGTATTTGTACCAGTTTGACGGCTCTGTCCACGTATCATCTGTCAAACCACCCCACAACCAAGATTCGGTATCCATGCTGTAAGCGTTGTCAATCATATCAGTTTCAGGTTGTTCGAAAATCGCATCTATTGATGTTGTCTCGTCGTTACAAGCTCCACCATCATTAGTCGTCCAAGTAAGCGTTATCGTAGAACCAAATGTATTTGTTGTAAACGTTGTAGAAACATCTGTCACAGAACCAAATGAACCTTCACCGAAGAGCCCTGTCGACCATGCTCCTGAACCAGATTGAACTCCATTAACCGAGACTGTAATTTCAACCTCACCACAAGTGTTCGTTCCAGTAGTGAAAGAAATGGATGTCTCCACCTCCGCATTTTCTTGAATCGTTGCTGTAGCAGACACATTCTGAGTGGTTGCTGCCTGAGCAGTACATACAATATCCCCTGAGGCATCTGCACCATCTTGACCCGCAATAATTCGTACATATACCGTAGTAGAACCTACCGTTCCATCTGTAGCACTTATATTGACTGAACTAGAATATGTAACATCGTCAAGAGAAACTTCGAGTCCTGCAGGAGGTGTCACCAAAATACCCGTATGAGATGCACTAGCAGCTGCAGTGTTATCGTCATTCGCAATATACTGACCTGAAACAGTAAACGTCTCACTCGCTGAAGCATCTCCTCCTTCACAAACCTCAAGTGTATTTGAAATTGTTGAAACAGTAATAACTGGCTGACGAAGCAACACATCAAAGTCCATAACGGAATTCGCTGTACAGTTTGTACCAGTAGCAACATAACGGACAGTTAAGTTAGCATCTCCTGAAACTACATTTGACCCTACATTATCACTCCAAGTTGCTGGATTGATATTGTTTTGCCAAGGAGCACTGAAAGAAGATCCTCCATCCCAGCTATACTCCCAATGGAACGCATCTCCAAATGCATCTGTTGGAGCTGTCCATTCGATATTATCGTTTATGGTCATTTCATCACCATCCGCAATAGAGACATTGTTCAAAGTAGCTGTAATATCCTCCGAACCTCCATAACAAGTGATCCAATTAATAGCTACTGGATCAGAATTAATTTGATTAGAACCACATGAAACTTGAGCAACAACATAAAGTGTTGAACCAGCATTCAATGTTTGACCGTCTCCCCATGACCAAGGTATGGTTGAAGCATCAGAACCCCAAGCATTACTGTAACCATTTGGATCAGTAGCGTCCCATTGGAATGCAAAATTATCAAATGTACCTGTAGGTCCACCAGAACCTGGCACTGTTCCACCATCTGTAGTTGCTGTATTACCCGAAGACAATGTTGCTCCCGTTGGGTCATCTATTGTCCATGAAATCTCACTTGGATAACTTCCGTTGACCCACGTTAATGTGATTACATCACCTGGATTAGCACTGAATGTAGTAGATCCAATTGAACCATTCGTAAGGGTGAATCCTGATATGACAGTTGAACCATCAACAGCGATATCAACAGAACCACCGTTCCATCCATCACCATAACTGTCAGCTCCATTAAAAGTATACAATACACTACTACCAGTAACATAATTCCAGAACAGCGGACTTCCAACTTGGGCAATTTGAAGTTCCGTTGAATAAGTTAACTGATTATCAACAGAGGCTTCTACACTACCTGCAGTTATCGCATTCACATTGGCAGTGACACTTGTCGTTCCAACACAACCCTGCGAACTAGTTACAGTAACCGTATAGGTTTCTGCAGTTGTATTCGAAGCAACTGGTGATGCACTTGTCGCATCATCTAAATCTGTACTTGGAGTCCATGCATATGTGTAACTCGCATCTGTGTATGTAGTTGTACCTCCATCTGTATCTGTTACACCTCCTGAAGATAATGTCGCTCCTGT
>CEUH01048271.1_pt1 | contig 10611 bp, 9 predicted proteins | sample 356461 | NCBI WGS metagenome assembly CEUH01 (sample SAMEA2623275, study PRJEB7988) | marine metagenome | isolation source: saline water (ENVO:00002010), including
TTTTGATATAAATTTTTCCACCAAGTTTTATTGTAGCATTTTTCACCCGTTGCAAATGTAAAAATTGAGATAACTGGTTTTTGATCTCTAAACATTGATTTCAACAATTTTTTACCATTTTTTATCTCATAATCTCGTAATTTAATATCCAGTTTTGGTATAATAATTTCAGATCTATTTATTTTGTTTTTAACGAGAAGTCTTAGGTTATATACTGGATTTTTTGCATTATGTGAATAATCATCTATTAATTCTGAATTTTCATTTAAAATATTATAAAATTTGTAATTCGATCTAGAAAATTTTGTAGCTAATTTTCCAGATGAAGAAACCCTATTAGCATTTATTGAAATATCATATTTTTCTCTTAAAACTGAAAACCAACATGAAAAATATTTAATCAGATTATTGAAAGGTTTTCGGGGTAATTTTATTAATCTTGTTACATTTTTATAATTTTCAAATACAACATCAGCTAAGCTGCCTTTTGTGAAGATGTGTATTTCCGCATTTGGAAAAATTTCTGAAATTTCTGTTATTAGCGGAGTTAACAATAGATTATTTCCTAATCTGTGATTAGGCCTTGAAACTAAAATTTTTTTTACCTGAGTAATATTTTCTGAAAATTCATCCTCTGAAAGTTTATTACTTACAAATATTTTTGAGAAAAATCTTGTTGTTTTTCTTCTTAGGTAGTTTATTCTCCCCTTAGGATTCAAGTTTAATCTGATTTTGGACTATACACCTGCATATTACGATCATATTTACAGCACATTGGTAATGCATCATAAGCTGATTGATTTGCAGTAGAATTCATTGTTTCATATCCTGATTCATTTATTGCTGAATTTAATGATTCAAGATCAGAATCAACCAAGTCAATAAATTCAACATCTAAAATTTTTGTTTTAATCCCCCACTCTGCATCTTTAACAAAATCTAAGCTTTTAACAGCATTTTCAATCGTAGTTTTACACATACCACAATTTCCTTTAACCCCAATACTGTAATCAGCTTGAAGTTCAGTTGTTATTTTAGTTTCTATAGCATCAGTCTTTTTTACAATGACCTGATCATTACAACTCACAAACAACACTATAATAGCCCCAAATATTATCCCTTTAATAAATGAAACCCATAATCCTTGATAATTAGATAAACCAAACATGTTTAAATTATTTTTAACTTGTTTTTTATGCCATTTTATAAAATTCATAATCTAAAATTAATAAATTATTTTTTCTTTTTTATGTAATTAAAATTTTCCCTAATATTTGTTCGTAATCTTTTTTTATAATCCTGGGTTAACCAAGAAAGAAAGTTATCTGTACTTTTACTTATACATTTGGAATAACGTTTTATTACATAATCAATATCATCATTCAACTCTTTTACTAAGATTAAGGCGTCGAATTCATCTTGGCTATTTTCTACACACATGTGAGAGTGATGGTTAATGGCTTTTTCGAGTACTGTTTTAGATGACTTACCACTTTTAATTGAATCTACGTAAGTTTTATCAACATCAAAATATATAGATTTTGAGTTACAAAACATTTTTTTAATCTCATCCGGCATCACATATTTAAATCTACCTTCGATTTCTTCATCAGATTTAATGCTGTCCAAATAGTTCATAGGGTTTTTAAATATTTTATGCCAGTCAATTTCAGCTCCCCATTCTCCAAATCTGTAAAAGTTATTTCCTAAATCTATTACTTCAAATGAATTTTTTTTATGTAAAACCCTTGAGCCCCTACCTATCATTTGATAGTATAAAGTTAAAGATTTAGTTGCTCTGTTAATCATAATACACTTAACACTAGGTTCGTCAAATCCTGTAGTTAAAATACTTACCGAAGTTAATATGGCATTATCTGTATTCTTGAACCAATTTAAAATTTCAAATCTTTGTTTTTTAGAAGCAGTATTATCAAGATGTTTAATCTCATATCCAGCCTTTTTAAAAGTATCATAAACAATAAGAGATGTATTTATTCCATTATTAAATATTAATGTCTTTTTATTTAAACACCTTTCCTCATAAGCAATTAATAATTTTGACAGCATATCATTATTTGTGTAAAGTTCTTCTGAAGATTTTACGGTATAGTCACCATTTGCCCCCACAATAAGACTAGTAAGTCCAACATTATAGGAGTATAGATTTGCTTTAGCTAAAAAATTATTTTTTATCAATTCACTAATTGATTCCCCAACAATTAACTCATCATAATTATCTGTCATTGGTAAATTTATATTTGAACTCAAGGGTGTTGCAGTTACACCTAGTATAAAGGATGAGCTAAAAAACTTTAAAAGTTTAGTAAAAGAATTATAGTGAGCTTCATCAATAATTACCAATCCAACATCTGAAATATCCAATTTATCATCTAGCAATCTGTTATTAAGTGTTTCAACCATAGCAACAAAGCAACTATATTTATATTGATCTTCTAATGAAGCTTTACTATTTATTATTTTATTTAAAACTCCAAAACTTGACAGAACCCTAGATGTTTGGTTACATAATTCAATTCTGTGTGTTAAAACAACAACTTTTTTCTTCTTCAATTTTAAATACTGTCTAACAATTTCAGAAAAAATTATTGTTTTCCCACCACCCGTGGGTAGTTGATAAAGTAGGTGATAGTCATTTGGACAATCTTCGAACCTTTCAAAAATCTTATCAATTGCACCTTTTTGATAGTTGTATAAATCTATTTCAGTTTTTAAACTCATTTAAAATGATCAGATTTGCAAAAGTAGCAAGAATTAAATGTTTAATCTAAATTTTACAAAATTTTTAATCTTTATTTCTTTTGAAAACTGTAAAAAATAGGATTAATAATTTAGAAGATTAATTATTTCAATTTCAAATCTTTCAAAAGGAAGGTATTGTTTTTCTAAACTCTCTTCAAAAGGAATAGGTGTATTTAGACTTCCAATACGTTTTACTGGAGCATCTAAATTTTCAAAACAGTTCTCCATGATAATTGACGAAATTTCAGAGCCCAGTCCTCCAAACAGACTGTCTTCATGTAATATAATCGCTTTTCCTGTCTTATTAACAGAGCTGATAATAGATTCGGTGTCTAGCGGGGATAGCGTTCTTAAATCAATTAAATCACAGCTAATTGAATTTTTATCAACCACTTTAATAGCCTCATGAACTCCAGCCCCATAAGTTATAACTGTTATATCATTTCCAACTCTTAAAAGCTTAGCTTTTCCTATTTCAATATTATAGTAACCTTCAGGAACTTTTCCCCGAATGCTTCTGTATAAAGCTTTATGTTCGAAAAATAAAACCGGATTTGGGTTTTCAATTGATGATATTAAGAGACCTTTGGCATCATCAGGAAAAGCAGGATAAACAACTATTAACCCAGGGGTTTTGGTAAACCAAGCTTCATTAGTCTGTGAATGAAAAGGTCCTGCACCTACTCCTGCTCCACACGGCATTCTAAGTACAACATCAGCGTTTTGTCCCCATCTATAGTGAACCTTTGCTAAGTAATTTACTACAGGGTTAAAACCTGAACTAATGAAATCTGAAAATTGTAATTCAACAATACTTTTTCTTTTACATATTGATAGGCCCATCGATACTTCAATAATTGAAGATTCACAAATAGGCGTATTTCTAACCCTATCTTTCCCAAACAACTCTACAAAACCCTCAGTTATTTTAAAAACTCCACCATATTCAGCGATATCTTGACCCATTATTATTAGATCATCAAATTTCATCATTGTTTCTTTTATTCCATCTGAAATTGCATCAATAAATCTCTTTTCAACAATCTTCTCGGATGGGGCGATTTTTTCAAAATTAAAGTCTTTATAAACATCCGAAATTTCGTTTTCAATATTTGATTTTATTTTTTTTTCTTCAAAAGTTTTTGAAAGGTTTTCATCAATTTTCTTAGAGATCTCTTTTTTTATAACTTTTACGTCATCAATATTTAAAATTTTAGAATCTAGAAGAAATTTTTCATAATTTAAAATTGGATCTCTTTCTTTCCACTCACTTATTATTTTTTTTGGCACATATTTTATTCCACTAGCCTCCTCATGCCCTCTCATTCTAAATGTTTTAAACTCGATTAGAAATGGTCTCGGATTTTTAAGTATTTTTTTTCTAATTTCTTTAATACTTGAATATACCTCAATTATATTATTTCCGTCTAATGTCATTGATTCAATACCATACCCTGCTCCTTTATCAGAAATATTTTTACAATTATACTGCTCATTGGTGGGAGTCGAAAGCCCATAACCGTTGTTTTCAATTATAAAAATTACAGGTAAATTCCATACGGAGGCTACATTTAATGCTTCGTGAAAATCTCCTTCGCTAGTTCCTCCCTCTCCGCTAAATACTGCGGTAACTTTTTTATTTTTTGAAATTAGGTTGTGTAAAGCAATACCATCTGCTACCCCCATTTGAGGACCTAAATGTGAAATCATACCAACTATTTTGTAATCATTGGTTCCGAAATGAAAAGATCTATCCCTTCCTTTTGTAAATCCGTTTGATTTTCCTTGCCATTGAGAAAATAGCCTATTTAACGGAATTTCTCGACTGGTAAAAACCCCAAGATTTCTATGCATTGGTAATATATATTCGTCAAAATTTAATGCTTTTGTTACTCCGACTGAAATTGCTTCTTGACCAATCCCTGAGAACCATTTTGAAATTTTTCCTTGACGTAAAAGAATCAACATCTTTTCCTCAATCATTCTTGGAGTAAGCATCCCTGTATAGAGATCAATATGAGTAGAAGTACTTATTTTAGAATTTGAATAATTCATTTCTATTAATTAGCAAATTATTAATTTTTCGTTACACGCAATGCACCCTAATTAAACTAAAAATTTAAGTTATTAACATTTATTATCTTTGACTAACTAAAATTTTAATAAAATGAATCAAATACCTTCAGTAGATTTAAGACATTTTTTAAGTGATAATGAACAAACAAAATCTACGTTTGTTCAAACAATCGGCAAAGCTTTTCAGGAAATTGGATTTTGTGCTGTCAAAGGACATTTTTTAGATGATGACTTGGTAAACAGGTTGTACAGCCAAATTAAACTATTTTTTGACCTGCCAACTGATATTAAAAGAAAATATGAACATCCAGAATTTTCAGGTCAAAGAGGATATGTTTCTTTTGGAAAAGAAAGTGCAAAGGGAAGTAAACACGGGGATCTTAAGGAATATTGGCATTTTGGTCAATATATTTCAAATAGCGAATTAAATAATTATAATTACTTTCCAAACATTACTGTTAATGAACTGCCTGAATTTAATTTAGTGGGAGAAGAAGCATATAAAGCCCTTGAAAAGACAGCTAAATATGTTCTTAGGTCATTAGCCCTTTACCTAGAGATAGATGAAAACTATTTTGACAACTATATCAAAAACGGTAATTCAATTTTAAGACCCATACATTATCCACCAATAACCGAGGACCCCAAGGAGGCAGTTAGAGCGGCAGCTCATGGTGACATAAATTTAATCACTCTTTTGATGGGAGCTCATGGTAAAGGCCTTCAAGTTCAAAATACTAATGGTGAATGGATAGATGCTGTTGCCAGTGAAGACGAGTTAATGATAAATATCGGTGACATGCTCTCAAGACATACGAATAATATTTTAAAATCTACGGTTCATAGAGTTGTTAACCCAGACAAAGAGCTTCTTAAAAAGTCTAGATATTCAATTCCTTTTTTCATGCATCCAATAAGTGAAATGAAATTAAATGTCCTTGAGTCTACCATATGTGATGAATTTCCAAAAGCATATGAAGACATAACAGCTGGTGAGTTTCTCGAAGAAAGATTAATTGAACTAGGTTTGCTTAAAAAGTAATGGATTTACAAGATCAATTAAGAAATTTTTTTCCGGATCATAAATTTTCAGAGAATACTAGCTCGGTTCATAAAAAAGCTTCAATTTCACACTCCCAGAAAAATCCTCTAATATGTAAATATGAAAAGAGAAATGGAAGACCGACTACTATTATTGAAGGTTTTGAAAAAATAAAAAAAGAAGAAATAAAGTTAATTGCTAAATCAATTAAACAAAAGTTTTCTGTTGGTGGATCTGTTAAAGGATATTCTATTATAATCCAAGGAAATATTAGAAGCGATGTTATGAATTTTGTATCGTCTATGGGATATAATGTAAAACGAGTTGGAGGGTAATTATGAAATCATCAGAAATTATTACAAATGACGATGGCAGTATATATCATTTATGTCTTAAGCCAAACCAGGTTTCAAAAGAAATAATTTTGGTTGGTGACCCATTCCGGGTAGATATTATTTCCAAGTATTTGGATGATATTGAATTTAGTATTCAAAACAGAGAATTTAAATCTGTAACCGGTTATTTTAATGATAAAAGAATTTCGGTAATTTCTACAGGGATAGGTGGAAGTAACATTGATATAGTTATAAATGAGTTAGATGCTTTATTTAATTATGACTTTATTAATCGTTGCTATAAGAGAAAACATGTATCAATAAATTTTATAAGAATTGGTACATCTGGTTCTATCAGTATAGATATTCCAGTTGATTCATGGCTCATTAGCGAATATGCGATTGATATAAATTCGCAATTATCTTTTTATGATTTAAACAACTTTTCAAGTGAAAATATTGAAGCAATTTCATTTAATAAAAAAAGTCTTTATTGTTTTAAATCCTCAACTCAACTATTTCAAAAATTTTATTCAGAGGATATTTTAAAGGGTTTAACGGCTACTTGCAATGGATTTTATGCTTTCCAAGGAAGAGAAACCAGAATTCCTTTAGAAAGTACAATTGATTTTAATGATTTGAAATCAATTAAATTCGATAGACATAGTATCACAAATCTTGAGATGGAAACTGCGATAATTTACGGTTTATCTGATTTCTTAGGCCATAACGCAATATCTTTAAATGCAATTTTAGCTAATCGTATTAATAATTCATATTCAGAAAATCCCTCTGATGTAATTGAATCTTTAATCTTTTTTGTGCTAAGTAGAATATAATCATCTCCAATTAATTTCAACTATATTGTTTTCTTTTAAATATTTATTTGCCTTACTAAAATGCTTATTTCCAAACCAATAACCTCTATTTGCACTAAGTGGAGATGGATGACCCGAGCTTAAGACTAGATGTTTGTCGTGATTAATTAATTTGCTTTTATTCTTTGCATAATTTCCCCACAACATAAATACTATATTATTTTTTTTAGATGAAACTATATTTATAATTTCATCAGTAAAATCTTCCCATCCCTTATTCTGATGACTTCCAGGTCTACTTCTTCTTACAGTTAAAGTTGAATTTAAGAGTAAAACACCTTGGTTTACCCATCGCATTAGGTCTCCGCTTGACGGATATTTAACATTTAAATCTCTTTCAACTTCCTTAAAGATATTTATTAATGAGGGAGGATGAGCTGTATTTTCTGGAACTGAAAAAGCAAGCCCATTAGCCTGAAATGGATTGTGATAGGGGTCTTGACCTAAAATCACCAACTTAACATCATCAAATTTACAATTATTAAGAGATGAAAAAATCAAACTCCCTTTTGGATAGCAGATATTATTTTTATACTCAGTTTTAACAAAATCAACTAAACTTTTAAACCCTTTAGAATTAAAATGATGATTTAGATGCTTTTTCCAAGAATCATCTAACTTAATATTCATTTTTTTGAAACAATTTTATCAACTATTAAGGAAACAGTTGCATCGCCTGTAACATTGACTACGGTTCTTAACATATCTAGGGGTCTATCCACAGCAAAAATTAGAGCAATACCAGCTTCAGGTATACCTGCTTGAGATAAAACAATAACTAATACTACTATGCCGGCACTAGGAACAGCAGCTGCACCAATAGATGCTAAAGTTGCAGTTAAAATAATACCTAGCTGGGTAATTAAATCTACGTTATCTCCTATAAGTTGAGCAAGAAAAATAGCAGCAACTGCTTGATAAAGAGCAGTTCCATCCATATTCATAGTAGCACCAATTGGAAGTACAAAACTTGTAACTTCTTTATCAACATTTAAATTATTTTCAACTCTATCCATTGTTACCGGAAGAGTTGCAGCACTAGAGCTTGTGGAAAATGCAACTAGTTGTGCTGGCAAAATTCCTTTAAAAAAAACAGATGGATTTTTACCAGTAAAAATCTTAACAAAAAGAGAATATAAAATAATAAGGATAAACAACCCGAAAATTAGGGTTAAAGAATACATTAAAAGACTTTTGAGTAAATCATATTCTGGCACTTCGCTAACCACAGACGCCAGCAAAGCAAAAACGGCAAATGGTGCAAATTTCATGATTAATTCTATAAATTTTAAAACTATTTCGTTGAGTGAATCAAAGAAATCCTTTACTGGTTTAGATTTTTTTTGTGGAATTAAAATTATCGAGATAGCTAACATCATTGCAAAAAATATCACTTGAAGCATATTTTTATTATCACTTGACGCTGAAACAATATTAGATGGAAAAATATCTATAAGTGGTTGTAGTGGCCCCAGCCCTTCTCTCTCTTTAGCTATTTTATTTAGCTCTTTCAATTTCTCTTGATTTTGTTCATCTTTCTTTTTAGCCTCTGGTAATTTATTTTTAAATTGATTTTTTATTTCATCTATTTTCTTACTTTTTTGTTCTTCATCCTTTGTATTTAAAGCTCCAGCTCTTGTGACTTTTTCTGAATAAAAGATATTTATTTCATCTATTGCTTTATCTCTTTTTTTTTCTAATCTTTCTACATAAGATGTGCTGCCTTTAAGCTCATCTCTTGTTTGTTCTGAAATGGAGTTTCCAGGTTTAATTACGTTAACGATTACCAATCCAAGACTAACCGCAATAACAGTTGTGATTAAATAAGTAGTTATTGTAATTCCTCCCATTTTAGACAATTTAGAAATATCCTTTAAATCAGAAATTCCTTTAACTAGTGATGCAAAAATCAAGGGGATAGCAATAAGCTTTAAAGAATTTATAAAGATTGTACCAAACGGCTTTATCCAATCGGAAATAAATGCCTTTCCTATTTCAAAATTAGACATTAAAAAACCAAATAAAACCCCTAAAACCATCCCTATGATGATTTTCCAGTGTAGTTGTAGTTTATTTAAGTTCATATAGTTTTTGTTTTATTAATTAAATAATAATCTAGTATTACCATAGCAGCCATAGCCTCAACAATAGGGATTGCCCTTGGCACAACACATGGGTCATGTCTACCTTTTCCTTTGATTACAGACACATTACCTGTTGAGTCTATGGTTTGTTGATCTTTCATCACTGTGGCAACTGGTTTAAATGCTACATTAAAATAGATATCCATGCCATTACTTATTCCTCCCTGAATACCACCAGAATAATTGCTTTTTGTTGTTTCATCTGTCTTTATGATGTCATTATGTTCTGAGCCCTTCATCTTAGTTCCGTTAAATCCACTACCATATTCAAAACCTTTAACCGCATTAATTGATAGCATTGCTCTGCCTAATTCGGAATGAAGTTTATTAAAAATAGGTTCACCTAAACCAACAGGTACATTTTTAATTATGCATTTTACAATACCACCCAGGGTGTCACCATTTTTTCTGGCATTTTTTATTTCATTAATCATATTTTCAGAAACAGATTTTTCTGGACACCGAACTATGCTATCTTCAATATTCTTTTGATTATCTAAGATGTAATTATTATCGAGAGAAATAGTTCCAATTGAAGATGTGTAAGCATAAATATCAATGTTTTTTAGGATTTGTTTAGCAATAGCACCAGCAACAACTCTACAAGCAGTTTCTCTAGCAGAGCTTCTACCACCTCCCCTATAATCTCTAAATCCATACTTTTTTTCATAAACAAAATCTGCATGACTTGGTCTAAATGAATCTTTTAGGTGATTATAGTCTTTGCTTTTTTGATCTTTATTATTTATTAAAAAACCAATCGGAGTTCCTGTTGTTTTACCTTTGAATATTCCAGAAATAAATTCAACTGTATCATCCTCTTTTCTTTGAGTAACAATTTTAGATTGACCAGGTTTTCTTCTTTGCATTTCATAAGTAATATGATCTAAATCAATTAGATGCCCAGCAGGACAACCATCAATTATGCCACCAATAGCTTTTCCATGCGACTCACCAAAAGTTGTTAATCTGAAGATATTTCCAAAAGAATTATTCATAAGTACCAAATAAGGTGTTAAAAATATAGTTTATTAATAACTTCTAAAAATTATTAATAATATTTAAAAATATTGGTTTTAAATTTATAATAACCTATTGCGTTATATGAAAAGTTATTATTCGGTTATTAATGATTTTACAAAACTTATCGGAGGCAAGTTTGTTATCACTGGTAAATGGCAAAAACAACCCTTTGTAAATGGATGGAGATATGGAAGTGGGGATGCTTTGGCTGTTTTAAAACCTGCCAATCTCATTGAACTATGGAGAGTTTTAAAGATCTGTATCACGCATGACTTTATAGTCATAATGCAGGCAGCCAATACAGGATTGACCGGTGGATCTACACCATATGGAAACGATTATGATAGGCC
>CEUH01127690.1_pt1 | contig 10610 bp, 8 predicted proteins | sample 356461 | NCBI WGS metagenome assembly CEUH01 (sample SAMEA2623275, study PRJEB7988) | marine metagenome | isolation source: saline water (ENVO:00002010), including
TATCGATTCGAGCGTTGGGAAGGCACCTGCTTGGTCCTGTTTTATGCCATCTTCCTGGTCGTTTTGCAACTCAATCGGTGAGTTGAAGCAAAATCAAGACTTATGTCCGACCTTCCACTGGGAGAGTCATGGTCGACTTCCAATTGGACGAAATGCAGGAGATGCTTCGTGAACTTGCTCAAGAGTTTGCACGTGACGAGATACGCCCAAATGCCGAACACTGGGATGAAGAATCCGTGTATCCAAAAGAAACCATTCAACTCGCCCATGAGATGGGTTTGCTGAATCTTCACATACCTGAAGCATACGGTGGACCAGGACTTGGCTGCATGGAAGAAGTCCTTGTCAATGAAGAACTTGCATGGGGCGACCCTGGTTTCGCTACTGCGGCTTACGCAACGGCATTGGCATGCGCCCCAATCATTACAGGTGCAACCGAGGAACAGAAGAATGTCTGGTTGCGAAAAGTCGCTGAAGAAGGTGCCCTAGCATCCTATGCAGTCACTGAACCTGGCGCAGGTTCCGATGTTGCGGCCATTCAAACCACAGCGGTTCGTGATGGTGATGAATATGTGATCAACGGCTCCAAAATGTGGATAACTGGTGCAGGATATGCTGATTTCTTTTTCGTCTTGGCCAAAACAGATATCGATGCGGGTTATCGAGGCATGTCTGGATTTATTGTAGAAGCAAATGCTGAGGGCCTTTCTCTTGGCAAAAAGGAGACCAACATGGGCCAACGTTGCAGTGATACACGCAGCATCACCTTCAACAATGTCCGCGTACCTGCCAACCAATTGGTCGGTGAAAGCGAATCGGGAGGGTGGATGAATGCCATGAATGCCTTCGATTTGAGCCGTCCCAATATCGCAGCTCATGCAACCGGGCTTTCGCGTGCAGCATACGAACACGCACTTCAATACAGCAACGAGCGTCAAACCTTTGGAAAGCCGTTGCATAAGCATCAAGCCATCCAATTCATGCTTGCGGATATGAAAACAAGCATTGAGGCGAGCCGAATGCTTACTTGGAAGTCTGCTGCAGACGCAGACGCTGGCATCAAGAACACAGAATCTGCAGCTCACGCTAAGCGGTTCGCAGCAGATACGGCCATGCAAGTTTCAACCGATGCAGTTCAAGTGTATGGGGGATATGGATACTCTGAGGAATATCCAGTTGCTCGACTCATGCGTGCTGCAAAGGTCATGCAGATTTACGAAGGGAGCAGTCAAGTCCAGCGTATGATCATCGGTCGAGAAATCACCAAGAATCTTTGAATAGAGAATAATCAATCGAACCTCTGCATGATATCGTCAGATACGTCCTGCAACCAATTTGTTTCTATCGAATCCAAATCAAATGCCTCTTCATCACCATCAACGTGCCAAAAGCCTGGGAGAAAATCGATAAATTCTATTTCCCGGTCTTCTTCCATGTATTCCAATACATGTCGAGGATTACCCTCGAGAGCGGTATCATCGATCATATCCTGTGTAACCACCATTTCTTCTTGGAAGGTGAAGACGTGATACAATTCTTCACGCGGGCAAACAATGAATTGTGCAACAAGCGGTATTTCCATGGCTAACTTGACGTCGTTATGCAAGCTTAGAGCAAGGGATGCGAGGCGATCACCAACGGGAAGGTGCTCTTTGTTTTCATGAATATTGAGGCATAATTTAGCTGTATATGCTCGTGCTTTTTCGGTATCAAAATCTCGTTTCCTAGCAGCCCCTACCACTTCTGTCGTCCATGAATTCTGCATGAACAGTCCGATTGGTCGAGAGGCTTCGACCTCATAATGCCTTCCTGAACGGCCACGAACTCGCACAACAATGTTGTAAATTGAGTTTGAATCAACCAATTCAATTCCATCGATGTTGCAAACCTCTTGAAGAAACTGCATGGATTTCTCATGCGGATTCAGTTTACATTCCATCGACACGCTCTTTTCTTCATTCCACGGTTTATGAACCGAAATTCTCAATGTCATTCCGTCTGTGGCTGAACCATGGGAGTCATCGATGTCATTCTCTTGGCGGCAGGTCGCTCTTCTCGGCTTGGTCGGCCAAAATCCCTTGTCGATGTCGATGGTCAGCCTTTGATACAACGAATCATCAGCAGGTTGCACCAATTGGGCCAAGCAGAGGTGACGGTCGTCACAAACACTGACCTTCTTGCTGACATCATGCTGTTTTGCCCATCGGCTCATGTTGTGCTTAATCCTGACCCGGAAAAAGGTCGGACTGGGTCCGTTCAGTGTGGACTTGCGAGCATTCTTGAACGAAATGGTCGTTTGCCCAAAAAGGTGCTCTTAGTCCCTGTCGATCGACCGGGTTGGAGTGTTAAACTGGTCAGTAATCTCCTGGAATCAGAAACGAGCGCTTGTCCTGTTTGGAACGATCGTGGAGGCCACCCGTTGTTGATGGTTGGAGACGATGTCAATGCCGTATATTTGGCTGAACGTGACCAACCTCTTTCCTCTTTGGTTCAACGAAAACCTATGCCTGTCGACTTCTCTTGGCTTCATCTTAACATTGACACTGAAGCCGATTTGGCCGATCTTCTCGCAGCTTCCAAAGAGGATTGGTTCTAGGGCAAATCGTATGTGTATGGTCATCGAGGCGTCGTTATGACGGCGAGGGTTCTAACATGGGTGTTGAAACAATTGCAACACAATTCGCCTGTTGTTCTGGCTACTGTCGTTGGAACGAAAGGTAGCGTGCCTGGAAAATCAGGAGCACGCTTAGCAATGAATCGGTTTCGTGATTGGGTAGGGACGGTCGGCGGAGCTGGTTTGGAACATCGAATTCTCAACCGTTGCAAGGAATTACTTCAAGAATCCAAAGCAACATCTGAGGTGCACACGTTTGGCCTCAACAAAGGGGCGAAGGGCTATGAAGTACAACCACTCGACTCACTTTGTGGTGGACAAGTCACCATTTCCTTGGAGTTGATGTTGCCGATGCCACATATTTTGTTGATGGGAGGAGGACATTGTTCAGAGGCCATCTCCAAACTGTTGCCAAAAAAAGGATGGAATTATTCTGTTCAAGACACACGTGAAGCGTTCACGACCAATGAACTCTATCCAGAAGCGATTGAACGCTCTCATTCAACCGTTGAAGCATTCTTTACCAACGAAACTGTAGAATCGCTCTCACGTTTTTCGGATGTTCTTTTGCTCGGCCATGATTATTCCGAAGACCTTGACAGGCTTCAGAGGTTGTTGCAACTTGCAGAGGGAGCAGATGTGTCACCTGATGGCAAAGCCTTCCCTCGGATTGGGGCGATTGGCAGCCGTTCCAAATGGAAATCCTTCACAGAATCGTGCACCAATGTAGGAATTCAGCCATCCTCCCTTGACCGAGTGCGATGCCCAATCGGATTGAACATTGGTGCTGAATCGCCTGAAGAGATTGCGATTGCTGTTATCGCAGAAATTCTGTCGATGCACAAAGATGCTGATGTTCGTGCTTCAAATTGGCGAGATCAGTGAGGCCATCTTATGCCTTCGATGGATGAGTCATGGGAGATGCGAAACGGTTTGGTGATTCCAAATCGTAGCGTTCTTGCAGCGATGACCAACAAACAAAGTCATGCTGATGGAACGCTTTCGGATGAAGAGATGCGATTTCTGCTACGTCGTGCTGAAGGTGGATTTGGACTCATCACAACAGCAGCATCCCATGTGCAAGAAACAGGTCAAGGTTGGGAAGGTGAGTTTGGAGTATGGGGTGATCACCATCTTCCTGGATTGACTTCACTTGCGACGCAGTTGAAACAACACGACTCGAAATCGTTTGTTCAGATTTTCCATGGAGGCATGCGTGCACCCTCTTCGATTACAGGTCAACAAGCCTCCTCTGCAAGCGTGAATTTCATTTCCGAAAGCGAGGGCTCTTCAAGAAGCCTTTCCACAAGCGAGGTCGAAGAGACCATTTCATGCTTTATCAAAGCAGCACAACGCTGTGAAGCAGCAGGGTTTGATGGCGTTGAACTGCATGGAGCACATGGTTACCTTATCGCTCAGTTTCTTGGTTCGAATACCAATCGACGCAACGATACGTTCGGGGGAGATATAGGGCAGCGCTGTACGTTCCTTCTACGCATCATTCGTGGTGTTCGAGAGGTTGTCAGTGATGATTTTGCCATCATGGTCCGTCTTTCACCAGTTTCTGATGAAATTGGAATCACCATGGAAGATACGAAGCAGGTGATTGATTTGCTCATCAAGGAGAAGATCGATGCACTCCATATTTCGTGCTGGGATGTATTTGAGAAACAAGACAACAATCAAACCATCACGAGGGAACTATGTTCCATCTATTCCGATTCCATTCCAATTGTATCGACTGGTTCGGTTTGGAATGCAGAGGATGCTCAGTTCGTCCTTGATCAAGGGGCCCAAGCAGTCGGCGTTGCTCGAGTTGCGTTGCCCCATCCCGATTGGGCTTCATTGGTCAGAGATTTGACCTATAATCCGAAGGCAGCCCCATTTACGCCCGAAGAACTTCGTTCAGCAGACCTGAGTCCAACATTCGTTGATTACATGCGACGATGGAGAGGATTTGTCACGGACGGTCGGTGAAGATTAGTTCGCGGAAGTGAACCAATTCGTACACAGACTCGCGAATGTCATCCAAGGCGAGGTGCGCCCCCTTCTTCTCGAATTTTGGTAGCCCTGGATACCAACGTCTTGCAAGTTCCTTGATGGTCGAAACATCAACCATTCTATAATGCAAATACTTCGCAACGCTTGGCATTTCTTTGACGAGGAATTGACGGTCATTCCATACCGAATTGCCACAGAGTGGTGCGGTTCGCTCGGGTACGTGTTCTTTGATGAACTCGAGGGTCTGTCGTTCAGCCTCTTCCAAACTGACCGAATCGTTCCGCACTCGGTCGATTAATCCACTTCCAAAGTGGTGTCGAGTATTCCATTCGTCCATGCCTTCGATGAGCTCTTCAGAAACAGAAATGGCAAGATTTGGGCCTTCGGCAATGATGTTGAGTTCGGAGTCGGTAATGATTGTTGCAATTTCAATGATGCTTTCGTGTTCCAAGTCCAAACCTGTCATCTCGAGGTCAATCCATACCATTCGCTTGTTTGGGTCGTCCATGGTTTCCCGACAAGACAGCGGTTCTTGAAGTCGGCGTAGACTTCTTGATGGTGATGTTGCAGGCTTGGACATGGTCGATGCAGGTGATGTTGCAGTTGCCGTCGGCTCTGAGGTCTTTGACCTCTGGCTCGTGATGCTCAAATTCCGCGCTTGGCTGGTTGTCATGCTTCTCCTCGTTGTTGGAATGTCGTACTTTGCTATCTCTGATTGGGGCACTGACGATGAGGGTCAGAAATCCACATCATCAATCAATTCTGATACAGGATGGAGACATTATTCTGTTGTAGCGCCAGTTGATACTGGTATCAACGTCTATCACGACCATTTCCGAACTGACGAGGTCTATCCAAACTGGCTGCTCGAATCGCTCGGCGTGACCAAAACATGTGAAATTACCTTTGATGGTTCATGGCAGGAGCGTTACGAGGCCGACAAAGAATCTTGCTGGGATAACATCACGACGTCCGATATTGTGTATTTCTCTGGAACAAAAATCATTGGAACATCACCAGATGGACAAACGGATATTCACATTCTCGATGACCCTTCAGATGGACACGGAACGGCCGTAACGGGCGCAGTCTTAGACGCAAATCCAGATGCAGTCATCTTCTTTGTCGAAGGCTTCTCCACAGACGCCGTTCTTGCGGCTTCCAATCAACCGCTTGTCGATATCATCTCCACCTCGTTTGGAGCCATTGGATCACTTCCAGTACCTGGAATCGAGACTGGAACGTACGAAGCAGTCGTTGGAAACAACAAGATTCACACCGGAGCAGCTGACAATACGCCTTCTCCTGCTGTTCAAGATGCTACAGCAGGCCCACCTTGGTCCATCGGTATCGCAGGATACGCTGAGGAAGGAGACGATCAGAAGGAGACGATGAGTGGTTCCTATCCCGATATTGCAGCAGATTGGACTCAAGTTTTGCCGAACCACGATGATACGGACGGCTACCATGAAACCTCAGGAACCTCCTTCGCAACGCCCCGTACGGCTGGAATTTTGTCGTTTATTCTGCAAGAGTTGCGAGAAGAATTCAACGATGGAGGTTCTGGGGCATCCACAGAGCGTGGCGGTTATCTTGTCAATGGAACGGCCAGTGATGGTGAATCCTTTACCATCCGTAACTCAGAGGTTCGTAACGCATTGAATTTGTCTGCTTGGTATCCATCGTTCACAACGTGGGATCCATTCTCTGGTACGACACCTGTTTCACCGGTTGCACCTTGCACACAAGTCGGTTGGGGCGTTGTCAACATGTCCAACATTGAACCGATGCTGATGCACTTGAATGGAACACAACCTATGGACAACCGTCCCGGTGATGTCGTCCTGTGCATGAACATCAATCAAGAGGCTCGTGAGGCTTATTGGGGCGTTTACCCTTCAGCACCTGATGATGTTCTTGTCTCAGACCGTGAAGCCATCTTCAGAGAAGAATGATCACAATGGTTCGAAGTCAAGGACGATCTGTCCGAGCATGTTGACACGGACAACCGGCTTGAAGCCTTCATGCGGTGTCATGGCAATGGTTCGAGTAATCTGTTCAATTGATTCCTTTGGCAGACGGACATCGAAACCTTCCGTCGTTTCGATGTAACCGATGTTGTTCGTCGTTGCGTTGCCAATTGGCTTGACGATTTCATTCAACTCTTCTTCAAGTTCCTCGCCCAGTTTGAGGAGTTCCATTTCTTCAGCATTCGTGCTGCCTTTCTCTTCAACAGTGGTTGACTCGGTCTTGATTTCATGCTCCTGGATATCGTCGTTTTCTTCTTCAACATCTTCTTCCATGTCGTCCTCATCATCGACAACCGCTTCAGGAACTGGTCGTTGAGGACGAACTGTATTTCCAAAGACTTGAGGGATGACAACATCCTGTACGTCGAACATTGAGCGGCGTTGCATGTACATGAATCCGTAGCCAAGAGCAAGCAAACCGGTGAGAACAAGCGTCAGGCTTCTGAAGAGGACATCATCTGATGCATCCAAGTACATGTAAAGGCTAAACATCGTCAAAACGGACCCAAACACACCAAGGCCACGTCGCCACCGAACTTGTGCTTGCGTCTCATCAAAGCCAGTAATGGCAAGCGCTGTAAGGATGGCTGCAGTCAAGAAGAAAGCAATCTCAGTTTGATCTTGACCGAAGGCGTAAATGACACCGGTCAGTGCTGCGACGACTCCTGAGAAGCCCATGTACTCAATGAAAGTAAAGAACTCGTCATCGTCTTTCCAAGTGAAAATCTTCGAGTCATAGATTCGGTCGGTCTTCGATGAGAGGTAAATCATGATAGCACCTTCGACAAAGAAGATGCCACCGATGAGGAACTGTCGCAAGGACTCTGTTCCAACCTCAAACTGATGGATGAGATTGGCTGCTGTCAATCCGTCGATGAGAGGAAGGAAGAGAATCGAGACCTTGTCGCCCTTTTGCACAGCTTCGTAGGTGGCCCATCCACTACCAGCAAGCATTCCGAGTCCATTGACAACATCGAATGAAAGAAGCAGCGTTGAGATGGCCAAAAAGCGTAATTGGGTATCCAATGAATACGGCATGAGTTTTTCCAGTCGTTCTTCATCTGTGACGTTCATGCGCATGATGCCATAGGCTTCTGCCAACCATAGAACGTAAATGACTACGCCTGAGAACAGCATCGAGTATCCAAAGATGTCGCCTGTGAAGTAGCCTCCATCGGCAAATCCGATCATAAAGGAGAAAATGACTCCAACCGAAAGAAGAGGCATGAGGTTGATGTCTCCACGTACCCATGCATTGGCGATTCCGAAGATACAAGCGACCAGTGGCAACCAAGATGCCGAAGGAAGAACGGCCCAAATCGCGAACAGGAACCAAATCATCGGTAGGAACCATGGGAAAGGATTGTCCACGTATTCATTTCTTTGGACATCTCGAACGCTCCATGCAAGCGGCATCAGCATATGGGCTGCGACAAGCATTCCCGTCACTCTTGTGAACCAAAGAATTCGGATTTCGGTAATCTCCCCAGGATTATCGAAGAACGAATCGAGGAAGGCATGAGCAAGGCCATGGTCGTAGGTCCAATACATTGAGATGGTTGCAATAGGAGCCAACAGTGTAACGCCATGGTGTCGATACTGAATGGCAGTTATCGTGACAAGCCCGTACATGCTAAGGAAGAGTAGACCGCCGGATTGGTCGAGCATTCCAATAACCAATAGAACACAGAGCATAACTTGGTCCGCTTGGCGACTCAAATGATCTCGATCAAGACCTCGCTTATTGATGAGAACAAACGCCCCAATCGGTGCAGAGAGGAAGATGATATCGTATACGATGCCTGCTTTGAATAAGCCATCCGTGTGTTCAACATTGAACATGAGTGGAATGGAAGAAGCTGCAACGATGAGGAGCATGAAGGCGCCAATCATTCTGCTTTGAGAAGAGATGACATCCATGGATTTGATTTCCCACATGACGATACCAATCGGAATAGCATACAAACCGACCAGATAGAACGCATCTCCGACCAATACATCTGGGTTCAGCATGCTGATACCAATCGTGATTGCGAGAAGCGAGAATGCCACCGATATACGACCAATGGACCCAATTGAACTGTCTGTGAAAACATCGGCATCATCAACTTCCTTGATGTACCAAGCATTTGTTTCCGAATCGTAGGTGTAAGCACCAGCTGCTTTCAACTCGAGCAATGACATCAACTGCCCGATGTCCACTTCAACATCACGAACGGTATTGAACAGGCCGTAAACGATGAGGCCAAGCAGGACGAACTCAAGCGATACTCCATTCAAGGCCGAGATTTGGTAAGCATCCGGAATGTCGAGCTTGCCGGTCAAAAGCAACCCAGTGCTCACGGCTAGGGCCGTGATTAGAGCCAATGTCGAATTTCGACGTTCGATGTCGTCCTTGCCTCTTGCACGTAGCATCGATTCGTAGACCATGCCGAGGAGATAAATCACGAAGATCCAAGTGACAAACCAATATTCAGAATCCAAAATGGTCGAGCTAAGTGCAATGAATGTGACGGTTTGAACACTGTTCCAAATCGAGATCTTGTCCAATCTCCTTGCTGTTTCAGCGATAACTACGATGCCGATAGCAATCGCAATATCCATCTCGACTTGATCGACACCATATCCTATCCGATCCCCAAAGAGGTATGAGAAGGAGAGTGCTGACATGGTGAAATTTGCGACCCACTTTCGTGTTGCTTCTGCTGCAAACAGCATGTAGGAAATCATGACCAATGCGATGACCCAAGGGATAATGGCCTCATCACCATCGAGTGTCCACAACGAGAACGCAAGTCCAATCGGCATTGCCGGGACTCTGTTTCTGTGTGTTGCAGGGAAGTAGGCGCAGAGGACAGTAATCCAAAGTGCGACAGGTAACGTCAACAGCGTCGCAACATTTCCGTTTCCTATTTCAGTTGGCTTCAGTGGGCCAATGATAAGGTTGAAATTTTCCAAGCTCGCAATGAGCATAGCGACAACAACAACACCGATCATGAAGAAGGACATTTTCTCCGCCAACGTTTGCTTCAATCGTTCATTTCCTGCTAAGTATCCCTGGATGATGATGATGAAGATGAGGAGTGAAAGCGCTCCACCTTCTCCTCCGGAGGGTGCATTTTCATTGAGAATCTCATAGATGATTGGAATGACGCCTGATACGACGCTGACGACAGCGAAATTGATCGATTTGTTCGACATCAATGCGCTGTACATGGCAAGTCCACACAACCCAACGATTGCAGTTCCAAGAGGATAGGATACTTCGTACTCAGCCCACTCAATCCACGTTCCAACACCAACGAGCAACAACCCGAGCGGAATGTAGCTAGCAACAGCCCATCCAAACGATGTGTCACCTTTGTAACGCTCGAGGATTTTGCGGTGAGCGAGCCACATCCCGAATGCACCAAGACTCTGTGCATAGATTAAGTTCGCACTTGCGATAAATTCACCAGTCGTATCATCCACAGAACCAAGCATGGTGAATTTGCTTCCATCAAACTCAAATTCAGACAGCGTGAAGTAACCTGCAAGATATCGAATGCCCCAAAGTGTTCCAACAGCCATGAAAAAGAAAGACATGCCAAGTAGATAGTTCTGTGAAATCATCAGTTGGTAGTCGTTCTTTTTAGCCTGCAACTCGACCATGAACAGAGCAATGCTTGCCGAGAGTAGTCCTCCTCCGAAAAGGTATGCGAATTTCTCTTCCCCAACGCCATCTGCAAAGGCAATTCCAAACAACCCTCCCCATATGAAAAGCATCGCAACGCCGAACATCGTTATCTCAGTAAATCGTTCGAGAGAGTCTCCGTTGGTATGTCCCGGGGCACGAACAATCACTGGCTTGAATGGAATTTCTTCCTCTTCCTTTGCAAAAATTGCATCGTTTGCAATCGAAACCATTTGTTTTGGTTTTCTCTGTGGTGCAGGCATTTGTATCATTGATAGTTGGTATCATTACC
>CEUH01122859.1_pt1 | contig 10587 bp, 11 predicted proteins | sample 356461 | NCBI WGS metagenome assembly CEUH01 (sample SAMEA2623275, study PRJEB7988) | marine metagenome | isolation source: saline water (ENVO:00002010), including
ACTTTTGCAAATCTTATGACCTTATCATTAATCATGTAGCCTTTTTCTATAACATCAATTACTTTTCCCTTCATTTTTTTGGATGGTGCTGGAATTTTAGTGATTGCTTCATGGATGTCAGCGTCAAAAGTTTCTCCGCTAGCATTCATTGGTTTTAGTCCTTTATTCGTTAGTGTTTTATAAAGCTTGTTATAAATTAATTCAAAACCTTCTTTTATGGTTGATGCATCTTCGACTGTTTTGTTATTTGAAATAGCCCTTTCAAAATCATCAATAACAGGGAGAATGTCTTTTAGGAGGTTTTCACTTGCATTGGTAATGATATCAATTTTTTCTTTTGCTGTTCTTTTTCGATAGTTTTCATATTCAGAATAAAGTCTAATAAATTTGTCTTTGTGATCTAAATTAATTTCATTTATTGATGTTTCATCTTTATTTTCTTCTCCTTCATCAGTCGTAGGATTCTTAGAATTTGTTTCGTCATCATTTCTGTCAACATCATTTGAACTTTTTGATGTTTTCGTATCAATTTTTGTAGATTTTTGCTTTTTTGTTTTCATTGCTATTAAAATTCATTGTAAACATAATCAAAAGATGAACCAAAATTAAAATAAGACATTGTGTCATTTAAAATTTAGTTCGAACTGCCAAATATTTAAAGTGATCTAACGTGTTTGTCTAGTTCTTGGTGAAGATTTACACCTTTTAGTTTTTTAGAAATAATAAATCCATTAGCGTCTATTAAGAAATTTGTTGGTATGCCTGAGATATTATAAATTTTTGCGGCTTCACTTGACCAATATTTCAAATCACTGACATGATTTTTCCAATCTAGTTTGTCTTGTTCAATTGCATTTATCCAAGCATCCTTATTTTTATCTAAAGAAACACTGTAGATTTTAAATCCTTTTGCATTTTTAAATTTACTGTTTTTGTATTTTTCGTAAGCTGCAACAATATTAGGATTTTCTCTTCTACAGGGCGCGCACCATGATGCCCAAAAATCTATCAGCACTATATATCCTCTTAGAGAAGATAACTTTATATTTTTACCATATGGGTTAGGAAAATTTAGCTCAGGGGCAGTATTGCCAATATTAATCCCAATTTCGTGGTCGTTATTTTCTTGACTTAGAAACGAAGTGAAATAAATACAAAAAGAAAATACTAGTAATAATCTCATTATATATTTTATTATTGATAAATTTTTAATTATATCTAATTAATCTATTCTTTTGATTTGTGCACCTAATTTTAATAATCTTTTCTCTATATTTTCATAACCTCGATCTATTTGTTCGATATTCAGAACTGTGCTCTTTCCTTCTGCTGATAGAGCAGCAATAAGCAATGATACACCTGCTCTAATATCTGGAGAAGCCATTGTAATTCCCTTAAGATTAGTTTTTCTCTCTAATCCAATTACTGTGGCACGATGAGGATCACATAAAATGATTTGTGCTCCCATATCTATAAGTTTATCCACAAAAAATAATCTACTTTCAAACATTTTCTGATGAATAAGCACACTTCCTTTTGCTTGAATAGCCGTAACTAAGATTATGCTTAATAAATCAGGTGTAAATCCCGGCCAAGGGGCATCAGATATTGTCATTATAGAACCGTCAATAAATGATTCAATTTCGTAGGTTTGTTGGGACGGGATAAATATATCATCATCTATTTTTTCAATTCTAATACCAAGTTTTTTAAAAACTTCAGGAATCATGCCTAATTTATCGAAGTGAACATTTTTTATTCTAATTTCTGATTGTGTCATTGCAGCAAGGCCTATAAAGCTGCCAATTTCTATCATGTCAGGTAAAATTGTATGTGTACATCCACTAAGTTTTTTTACTCCTTTAACAGATAACTTATTGGAACCTAAGCCGGATATATTAGCTCCCATGTTATTTAACATCTCGCATAACTGTTGAATATAAGGCTCACATGCGGCGTTATATATAATGGTCTCGCCTTCCGCAAGTACAGAGGCCATAATAATATTTGCAGTACCAGTTACAGATGCTTCGTCCATCAACATATAGCAGCCTTTTAACCCATTTGGAGAGTGGGCTTTGTAAAAATTTGACTGTGGATTATAGTCAAATTCTGCACCTAATTTTTGAAATCCAATAAAATGGGTATCAATTCTTCTTCTGCCAATTTTATCTCCACCGGGTTTTGGAATATAACCTTTGCCAAATCTTGCTAATAGTGGTCCAACAACCATTATGGATCCTCTAAGACTTGACCCTTTTTTTTTGAACTCATCAGATGTCATAAAATCAACATCAATATCATCGGCCTTAAAACTGTAAGAATTCTTTCCTAATTTTTTAACCTTTACACCTAAAGTTTCATGTAGATTTATTAGTTTGTTAACATCAATAATGTTTGGTATATTTTTGATGATAACTTCTTGGTCAGTGAGAAGAACCGCATTAATTACTTGAAGAGCTTCGTTTTTTGCACCTTGTGGAGTTATATCTCCTTTTAGTTTTTTACCGCCAATAATTTCAAAAGCCCCCATAGTCTTTTCTTCTGTTTTTATTCTTCGAATAGTTTTTGTTATTGTTGCTTTTCTTCTTCTTAAAAGTCCTCACAATGTCATTTGTTTCTCTAAATTGATCAGCTGATATGGTTAATTTTCCATCAGATAATTCTTCTAAGTGTTGTATGATTAATTTATCATTTACAGAATCTCTGTTCCATTGCAAGTAAGAAGTTTTAAGAAGATTTGCAATGTGTTTGACTAACTTTTGTTTTTCTTCTCCTTCTTTAAATTCAGTAGCTGCTTTAACCATATCTTCCATTATTTTTCCGTAGTGGCCATATTTTATTGCATTGCTTGGATAGGGAACGTCTTCGGGACGAGATTGGTAGTTTTCTTTAGTTGGGAGTTCATAAGGTGAATCAACGTTTAATTCAAAATTCGAAATTATATGTAAGTGAGACCAAAGTTTTTGTAAGTGTTCCTCAGAATTTATGTTGTGTTTAGGTCCTGGACTTATTAAATCCATAACTTTTATTATGACTTTTACAGCTTTGTTTCTTTCTTCCTTATTTTCTATTTTTTTAGCATGTTCAATCATTTTTTGAACATTTCTCCCATACTCCGGGATTGTTAATTTTTCCATATCTGTATTGTATGCTAAATCAAGTGATGATGTCATAAAGTAAAGTTGAGTGAAAATTTTCAGCCAAATGTAATAATTTATAAGAACTTAACAATTAATTATTCAGTATTTGAAGCTTAGCAAATTTCAATAAAAGTTGTTTTTGTCCTGCAGAAGGAAAAAACACTGTTGCTTTAGTATTGGGAAATTCGCCGCTTAGTTCTATTATTTTGCCTTTTCCAAATCTTTGATGCACCACATGATTACCAACAACTAAATTTTTAATTTCTTCACTTGATGGAATGGCAGCTTTGGTATTATCTTCTTTATTGATTTTTTTAAATCTTTTAGAATGTGGAGTGAAATTATTTTTTAATGGGTAATTATGTTTGAACTTTATTGTCGAAGGTTTAAAAATATTTTTGTGTTCAAAGTCTAAAAATTTAGGGTCTATTTCTTCAATAAATCTACTTGGTTCACATTGAATCATGTTCCCCCATCTGAATCTGCTAATAGCATAGGATAAAGTAGCACTTTTTTTTGCTCGTGTTATAGCCACGTAAAAAAGTCTTCTTTCCTCTTCCAGTTCGCATCTTGAATTTTTGGAGAGCTGAGAAGGGAAAAGATCTTCTTCCATCCCAACAATATAAACATTTGGAAACTCAAGGCCTTTTGCAGCATGAATTGTCATTAATGATATTTTATTTTTATCATCCTTTTTATCGTTATCTGCATCTGTTAATAATGCTACATCAATTAAAAAATCACCAAGAGTTTTTAGTTCTAGTTCTTCAACCTGTTTTGAGAACTCTTGAATACCATTTAGTAGTTCTTGGATATTTTCAAATCTTACAACTCCCTCTGGGGATCTATCACTGCTCAAGTCTTTAATTATACCTGTTTTTTTTGCTATTTCAAGCGCAAGTTCATATCCATCAGATTTATTAACTCTGGAATTGAAATTTAGGATAGTGGATGTGAAAAGTCCTATTTTTTGACTTGTGCCTGAGTTAATATTAAATCCGAACTCGCTTGGACTACAAAGTACGTCCCACAATGAAACATCATTGTTATTTGCACAAATAATCGCCTTATTTATTGTTGTTTGGCCAATTCCTCTTTTAGGGTAATTAATAATCCTTTTTAGAGATTCTTCGTCATTTAAATTTGCAGATAGTCTAAAATAAGCTAAAAGGTCTTTTATTTCTTTTCTCTGATAAAATGATAATCCTCCAAATATTTTATAGGGGAGGTTAAGTTTTCTTAATGCTTCCTCAAAAGATCTAGATTGTGCATTTGTTCTGTATAGAATAGCAAAATTAAAATACGATGTTTTTTCGTTCTGTATTTTTTCAAAAATATCATTGGCAATTATTTTGCCTTCTTCATTGTCAGAAAAACTTTTTAAAACTTTAATTTTTTCTCCTTTGTTGTTATCTGTCCAAACATTTTTTTTTATTTGTTCTTTGTTAACTCTAATAACACTATTAGCTGCTTCAACGATATTTTTTGTTGATCTGTAGTTTTGTTCTAGTTTGAAAAGTTGGTAATCAGGATAATCTTTTTTGAAATTGAGAATATTTTGAATGTTGGCTCCTCTAAATGAATAAATTGATTGAGCATCATCGCCGACAACACAAATGTTTTCAAATCTTGCAGCTAATGATTTAATAATAAGATATTGTGCATGATTAGTATCTTGGTATTCGTCAACTAAAATATACTTAAATTTATCTTGATATTTGTATAGTACTTCAGGATGGGTTTTTAAAAGTACGTTAGTCTTGAACAATAAGTCATCAAAATCCATTGCGGATGATCTAAAACATTTTTTTTGGTAGGCTTCATAAATTGCTGCTATTTCAGGTCTTCCTGAAGATTTATCTGATTGTGTAATTTCAATATTGTTTTTGTAATCTTCATAGCTTACTAGGCTATTTTTTGCAGATGAAATACGATTATATAGAATACTTGGTTTATACAATTTGTCATCCAGTTTTTTCTCTTTAACAATTGATTTTAAAACACTCTTAGAGTCTTGAGCGTCGTAGATTGTAAAGTTTGAAGGATAACCAATTTTGTTGTGTTCAATCCGAAGAATTCTTGCAAATATAGAATGAAATGTTCCCATCCATATATTTCGTGCTTGTCTTTCACCTACAATTATGGAAATACGCTGCTTCATTTCTTGAGCTGCTTTATTTGTAAATGTAAGAGATAAAATATTAAATGAATCTATATTATTTTCAATAAGATGTGCAATTCTATGGGTAAGTACTTTTGTTTTGCCCGAACCGGCACCTGCAATCACCATAATTGGGCCGTTAATAATTTTAGCTGCAGCTTTTTGAGCTTCATTAAGTTCATTTAATGCATTCATTATTCAAAAGTAGAAAATTCAAAGAAATTTTATTGATGAGTCTAGAGATATTTAAGCAAATTATTAGACTAATTAATTGCTTACATTCATTATTTTTTTTTTTGTATTTCTATCTGTATTTAAAAATTGTCTTTTTACTATTGGAATATTAATTTATTATTTTACATTTGCAAGCCCAAAAATAATTAATAGAAGTACTATGCCAACTATTCAACAGTTAGTAAGAAAAGGAAGACAAACAAAAACCAAAGTAAGTAAATCAATTGCTTTAAGTTCATGCCCTCAGAGGAGGGGTGTATGTGTAAGGGTATATACAACTACCCCTAAAAAGCCCAATTCTGCTATGAGAAAGGTAGCAAGAGTTAGGTTAACTAATGGCAAAGAAGTCAACGCATATATTGGTGGTGAGGGACATAATTTACAGGAACATAGTATTGTATTAGTAAGAGGAGGCAGAGTTAAAGATTTACCTGGTGTTCGATACCATATAGTGAGAGGTGCTCTGGATACGGCAGGAGTTGAAGGTAGATCTCAAAGAAGATCCAAGTATGGAACAAAAAGACCTAAAAAGAAATAATTTTTTTTTAAAATGAGAAGAAGAACCGCAAAAAAGCACATTATTTTACCTGATCCTAAGTTTAAGGACACTGAGGTAACTAAATTTGTTAATAGTTTAATGATTGATGGTAAAAAGAATATTGCCTTCAACATTTTTTACGATTCAATTGATATTGTCTCAGAAAAGACATCAGAAAATGGTTTGGATGTTTGGAAAAAAGCTATTGAAAACATAACCCCTGCAGTTGAAGTTAAAAGTAGAAGAGTGGGTGGAGCTACATTTCAAATTCCAACTCCAGTAAGAGATAGCAGAAAAAGATCATTAGCAATCAAATGGTTAATTGGGTATTCTCAAAAGAGAAATGAAAAAACAATGAGTGAAAAGCTAGCTGGAGAAATCATGGCAGCTTCAAAAGAAGAAGGAGCAGCTTTTAAGAAAAAGGAAGATACTCACAGGATGGCAGAAGCAAATAAGGCATTTTCACATTTTAGGTTTTAAGATATGGCAAGAGATTTAAAATATACAAGAAATATAGGAATTGCGGCTCATATTGATGCTGGTAAAACAACAACTACAGAAAGAATTCTATATTATGGTGGTGTAAGCCATAAAATTGGCGAAGTTCATGATGGTGCTGCAACTATGGATTGGATGGAGCAAGAACAAGAAAGAGGAATTACTATTACCTCTGCTGCAACTACTCTTAATTGGAATTACAGAAACCAAGATTACCATGTGAACATTATTGATACACCAGGCCACGTTGATTTTACTGTTGAAGTAAATAGGTCACTTAGAGTATTAGACGGACTAGTTTTTTTGTTTAGTGCTGTTGATGGTGTTGAACCTCAATCTGAAACTAATTGGAGATTAGCAAACAATTATAACGTTCCAAGAATTGGTTTTGTAAATAAGATGGACCGTCAAGGTGCTGACTTTTTGAATGTGTGTAAGCAAGTAAAAGAAATGTTAGGTAGCCATGCTTTACCCTTGCAAATTAACATTGGTTCTGAAGATGGATTCAAGGGAGTGGTAGATTTGATTAATTTTAAAGGAATAGTGTGGAATGAAGCAGACCAGGGAATGACTTATGAAGAAATTGAAATACCTGCTGATATTTTAGATGAAGCAACTGAATTAAGAGAGCAGTTACTTGAAGCTGTGGCAGAATTTGATGACTCAGAAACATTAATGGAGAAATTTTTTGATGCTCCCGAAACTATTACTGAAAGAGAAATATTAGATTGTCTTAGAGAAGCTACAATTTCTGGAAAAGTTGTTCCAATGATGTGTGGTTCGGCATTTAAAAACAAAGGTGTACAAGCTATGTTGGATATGGTTATGGAAATTTTGCCATCTCCATTAGACATCGAAGCTATAACCGGAACTAATCCTAATACTGGTGAAGAAGACAGTAGAAAACCATCTGTTAGTGAACCGTTCAGTTCGTTGGCATTTAAAATTGCCACTGATCCATTTGTGGGAAGACTTTGCTTCACAAGAGCATATTCTGGAAAGTTAGAATCTGGATCTTATGTTTTCAATACTAGAACAGGAAAGAAGGAAAGGATTTCTAGAATTTTTCAAATGCATGCTAATAAGCAAAATCAAATTCCATCATTAGATGCTGGCGACATTGGAGCCTTAGTTGGTTTTAAAGATATAAAAACTGGAGATACACTTTGTGATGAGAAGAAACATATTGTGTTAGAATCAATGGACTTCCCAGATCCAGTGATCGGTTTAGCTATTGAACCAAAAACTCAGTCAGATGTTGATAAACTAGGTTTAGCTCTTTCTAAACTAGCTGAGGAAGATCCTACTTTTCAGGTAAAGACTGATGAGGATTCTGGACAAACTATCATTTCTGGAATGGGGGAACTTCACCTAGACATTATAATTGATAGACTCAAAAGAGAGTTTAAGGTTGAGTGTAATCAAGGTGCTCCTCAAGTTGCTTACAAAGAAGCAATTTCTGCTTCTACTGACCATAGAGAAGTTTACAAGAAACAATCTGGTGGAAGAGGTAAATTTGCCGATATAGTATTTACTATTGAACCCGGTGATGCTGAAAAGCCAGGGTTAATTTTTGAAAATAAAATTAAAGGAGGTAATATTCCTAAAGAATATATTCCATCTGTTGAAAAAGGCTTTAAAGATGCCATGAATAATGGTATTCTTGCAGGTTATCCTGTTGATAATATGAAGGTAACTCTTACAGATGGTTCTTTTCATGCTGTAGATTCTGATTCACTTTCTTTTGAGCTTTGTGCTAAGTTGGCATACCGAACTGCTCTTCCAAAGTGTAACCCGGTTATCCTTGAACCAATGATGAAGATTGAAGTTGTTACACCAGAAGAAAATATGGGCGACGTAGTTGGAGATTTAAATAGAAGAAGAGGGTTAATAGAAGGGATGGACGACAAAGCTGGATCAAAAGTCGTCAAAGCAAAAGTGCCACTTTCGGAGATGTTTGGGTATGTAACTCAACTAAGAACAATTACATCAGGAAGGGCTACTTCAAGTATGGAATTTTCACACTATGCTGATGCTCCTAAAAATATTTCTGAAGAGGTAATTGCTAAATCAAAAGGAGTTTTAACCGCATAACATTTTTTAAGATGAACCAAAAGATTAGAATAAAATTAAAATCCTACGATCACAACTTAGTTGATAAGTCAGCTGAGAAAATCGTAAAAACCGTGAAAACTACGGGTGCAGTTGTTAGTGGTCCAATACCATTGCCAACACATAAAAGAATTTACACTGTTTTGAAATCTCCTCATGTCAATAAAAAAGCAAGGGAGCAATTTCAATTATGTGCATATAAAAGACTTATGGATATTTATAGCTCTTCATCGAAAACTATAGATGCCTTAATGAAATTAGAACTTCCAAGCGGAGTAGATGTAGAAATAAAAGTTTAAAAATATAATATAATACAATGGCTGGTATCATAGGAAAAAAAATAGGGATGACTAGCGTTTTCAGTGCCGAGGGTAAAAACTTACCATGCACAATTATCGAAGCAGGACCATGCGTGGTTACTCAGATTAAAACGCAGGAAAAAGATGGCTACGAATCTATTCAACTAGGATTTGAAGACAAAAAGGAGAAGAATACTCCAAAGGCAATGCTAGGTCATTTTGCTAAAGCAAAAACAACTCCAAAAAGAAAAATTGTTGAGTTTAAGGACGTTCAAAACGTAAATCTTGGTGATTTAATAACTGTAGATCAATTTCAAGAAGGTGAATTTGTTGATGTTGTTGGTACATCAAAAGGGAAAGGTTTCCAAGGCGTTGTTAAAAGACATGGATTTGGTGGAGTTGGTCAAGCAACACACGGACAGCACAATAGAATGAGAGCTCCTGGTTCTATTGGAGCAGCGTCTTATCCAGCAAGAGTTTTTAAAGGAATGAAAATGGGTGGTAGAACAGGCGGTGACAGAGTTAAGTCTATTAACCTTCAAGTTTTAAAAGTAATTCCGGAGAAAAATTTATTAATTGTGAAAGGGTCTGTACCTGGATCTAAAGGTTCTTATTTAATTGTTGAGAAGTAATGGAAGTAAAAGTTTTAAATAAAGAGGGAAAAGAGACCTCTAAAAAGGTCAAATTATCACCATCAGTATTTGGTGTTGAGCCTAATGATCATGCTATTTACTTAGATGTTAAGCAGTATCTTGCTAACCAAAGACAGGGTACTCATCAATCTAGAGAGCGTGGTGAAATTATTGGAAGTACAAGAAAAATTAAGAAGCAAAAAGGTACAGGAACAGCTAGAGCTGGTTCAATTAAAAACCCTTTATTTAGAGGTGGAGGTAGAGTTTTTGGACCAAGACCAAAAGACTATGGTTTTAAGCTAAATAAAAAGGTTAAAGTATTGGCTAGAAAATCTGCATTAACTTACAAGGCAAAAGAAAAAAGCATCCTTGTTTTGGAAGAGTTATCATTTAATTCCCCAAAAACCAAAGAATTTGTAGCCATTTTGAAAAACCTTAATGTAAATGATTTTAAGACCCTTTTTGTAACTACTGAAAAAGATAAAAACACAATTCTTTCATCAAGAAATATTCAAAATACTAAAGTGATTTCTGCAGATAAATTAAATACATATGACATTTTGTATTCAGGTAAACTTATAATTTCTGAAACTGCAGTTAGTCAAATTGAAAACCAATTTAAGCCTTAAGAGATGAATAACATAATTATTAAACCAATATTAACTGAAAAGATGGCTGACCTAGGTGAGAAACTAAATAGATATGCTTTCGAAGTTAATACTACTGCAAATAAAATTCAGATCAAAAATGCTGTTGAAGCTGCTTACAGTGTTAATGTTAAAGCTGTAAATACTATGAGACAGGGTGGTGGTAAAAGAAAAATGAAACAAACTAATAAGGGTGTTTCTTTTCAAAGAACAAAGTTGGTGAAAAAGGCTATTGTAACTCTTGAAAAAGGCGATACCATTGATCTTTATGAAAACATTTAATGAATAGAAGAAAAGAACAAAAATGAGCTTGAAAAAATTTA
>CEUH01016358.1_pt1 | contig 10559 bp, 23 predicted proteins | sample 356461 | NCBI WGS metagenome assembly CEUH01 (sample SAMEA2623275, study PRJEB7988) | marine metagenome | isolation source: saline water (ENVO:00002010), including
AAATAATCTTTGATGAGAGGAACAATTAAAGTTGCATCACCTATATCTTTTACAAGAGGTTTTAATTCAGAAATCAACCCCGAAATTTGGTTTTCTTTCTTTTTTTGGTTATCATAAATTTCACCTAAAATATCCGAAAACTTCTTTTTTCCAAATACAATGTTATCCAGTGCCATGATGTTTTTGATCATAAATATGGATATAGTTAAGGGTTAGAATCGAGCGTAACCATTTTCAAGGTAAAATATATAATTACTCTTAAAAATTTCATGTAACTGGTTAGCTATTTTAGTAATCTTTGGTGTTTTTACATCTACCATTTCACGAATGTAGATATATAATGCTTTTTTATTAAAAACATCTAAATCTTCACGTTTACGGAATAATTCCAATATTGCATCCGCTATTTGAGCATCATTTTTTTTAGGAAATAAGTCAAATATATTTTTAGTAGTATGGGCTACAAATAAATCTATGTATTTATCTAAATCGCTTTTTACAGCATCATCACCCATATTGTAAGTGTAATTTGATCCTTCCTTAGAAAGTTCACTTACATCCGTTTTTTTAATCTTTTTATTATAATTTTTAGTATTATATAATATAAGCCAACGTTTAACTATAGTACCAAAATAAGAATAGGCTTTTGCCCCCCGAGAAGGATCAAATAAATGTATTTTTGATAATAAAAATGTAATTATTTCATGTTGTAGATGCTCCAAATTCTCTACTTCAGTATGGTAGAATTTGAAAGTATGTATTATATTTTGTGTGAGTTTGAAAAAGGGATAATGAATTTCTTGTTGATATATCATACTACGAACATCAGAATCTGGTTCGTTATTATATCTTACAATGGCGTTTTCGGTATCCTGGGTAAAATAGTTTTTACTCTTCTTCCTCCTTTTACGAGGTTGTTCCATGTTTTAACTGTTAGTTTTAAATCGAGATAGTGCATTTTGCAACTTTTTTATTTCATTAAAAAACCAACCAATTTCATCATCTGAACTAAAACTACCCCTAGTGTCTAGTTCTTGAAGTTTTTTATCTGCGTCTTCAATTGATGATCGAAAATTATTAATAAACTCTCGCTGTGATACAATTATATCCTCTGCTTTCTCGTTTTTGATTAAAAGGTTTATGGTCGTATATCCAAAGATTACGACCACTGCACCAAGAATGTATATTATTATTTCTAATGTCATTATAAACTATCTAACATGGTTTTAAGACCTTCACTTTTAACTGTATTTAAAGCCTTAGATTTTAGGTTAGATTTAGGTTTTGACGATAATGTAAAATTTTTCTTTTGATTATCCACGTTATTTTCTCCTCTTAGTTTAGGTAGCCATTCTTGTTCAAATTCTATACGAGCAGCCATTAAATCAGCCTGGTGGAGAATATAAGGTAATGAAGTACGTGGTTTTTGTTCGGGCATAAAAGTATGAAGGTATTTTTTATTAGATTCATCATATAACCCATCATGGGTCTTAATAGCCAACATTTCATTAAATGAATAAGATATATCATGTGCCTGGAGGAGATATAGACTTCTATCAGGTACGGAAGCAAAGGGTACTTTAGTATTAAACATATAATTTTCCCCTAGCTTATCTTTTCTCCATTGATCAGTTTGAGGTATATAGGAGGCATTTTCTTCATCCCCCATTTTACCTAAATCATGATTAATAGCAGAAAATACTAATTCTTCAATAGTAAAAGTACTAGTATCAACACCTTCTTCTTTCCACAATTCATATTGTTTAAGAGAACACCTAACTACTCTGTTTACATGATCTACATAACCTCCAGGAAAGGCACTATGATATTCTTTTTTATGGGCAGCGGGCATCATTACGATACGCTCCTCATATTTTTTATAAAATTCTAATAATTTTTCTTTTCTATTAGATGAAATATGTGTTCTTATATTATCAAGAAATATTCCCCAATTTGATTGGATTTTTTCGGCTGTCAAACTCATATATTAGTATTTATTAAGTTCGCTTGATGCCATAGGCTCCGCCTCAACCATACTTCTAAGTTCTTCAACAATCCCTCCAGCTTTAACAATATTAGCTTTATAGGATTCAATAGGAGCTTGTGTATTAACAATACCTTGAAGTGTTGCTAATGTTGCCTCTAAATTGTCTAGTTTTCGATTAATTAAATTTCTATTTCTCATAACTCATTTTTTTTAAAATTCCCCCCGGGTTATAACCTTTGTTCCTATCCCTTTTTTCATACAACCCGTGATATAAATATACAAGAAAGGGATTATTTTGTCACGCTATTTTTTAAATTTTATTAGTAATCTTATAAATTTTGTGAAGATGCGCACATTTTTCGTATTCTTCTCGTTCTTCAAAAAATCTTATTATTAATTTTAGTGTTTCTAACAAAACAGGTATATTCTGTTTGGTAAGAGCATAAAGATGATTACTTTTATCTATATCTATATCTTTAATGTAATACCAAGCTCTATTAAATACGGTAAATTCTGAAGATTTTTTAGTCCCTATTTCATCAAAACTACCATCTACCTTTTTAAAGAATGCTTTTATTTTTTCATTAAACACAATATTATTATTTATCAATTTCATAAACATCCCAATTTTACCTTCGGGTGTTGACATAAAATCAATATATATTTCCTTAGCTGGGGTGCTGTTTTTTCCATCATCAAACAACCCAAATATTTTGTTTATATTAGGCACTACCTTGCAGTTTTAATTGTTTATACGCTATATAACCTGCATCACATAATGGGATTTCCTCTGATTCTTTGATTGAAGCACTTAATTTAGTCCATTCCCTAAAAAACCCCTTTTTATGGGCTTTAAGACCTGTCTCCTCATAAAACTTGGCATCAAACTGTTCCATTGCCATTATAAATATTAATCTAACTTCTCTATTTCGGTTTCTTTTTCTTTGATTTTATCACAAATATTACTAAAACTTTTAACAATATCTATTTTATCCTTATTATCAGGATGATATTGCCATAAATCTTCAGCCATACGATTTAATACAATAAGATCGTTAACTAAATTTTCTCTGTGTTGTTCTAAAGTTATTTCTTTCATTAGTCTACAATTATTTTTAATTCATGTTCTGTTATTTCACTCCAACCTTTATCTGTATTAAATGTTGCTTTAACATAAACGGATAAGGTATCACCTTTCATTCGGTTATCCAAATAAAATTGTTGCCTGGGTTTATAAGTATATTTACTATAAGTGGCAAATAATCTATCTGAATAAGGGCAATCAAAACAAGTATTTTTAGTAATTTGATAACCCGCTATATTTAAAGGTTCCATTAATTTAGCTATATCGCTTATATCATAAGTTATATTACCAACAGGTATTTGAGCACCAGTTTGAGTTTGTAACCCAAAAGGAGAGTATACAGGTATAGTAAAGGATAAATCATCAAATGCAACCCAATAATTACTATCATAAGCAACTTCAACTAATGGTACATCATTAACAACATATTCTTCATACAACTCATCTAATTTTCCAGCTACAGTAAAATACTTTGGACCCCAATATTCGACGTGCCAATACCCATTACCATCTTGATATGATTTAGGTGAATCAACATAAAATACAGAATCACATCTTCCATCTTTACACGGATAAAAATCAATATCATCCTGTTTATCACAGGCAATTAGAAATACAAATGGGATTAAAATTAATTTTTTAAACATAACCTTTATTTATAGTATAAATGTACGAAAGGCTCCCTGGGGAGCCAAACGTACTATATAGAAATTTATGCAACATACGTTAAAGCTGTTTCATACATGTCAGCATTAACTTTCATATCTTGTCTAAAATTCTTAATTGGTCGAGCATATCTTCTCTTACCATTTCTAGTCATATATTTGAAATTACCTTCAACTATATTTTCTTGAACTCTGTTAAATACTTCCCACAATCCATTTCCTGAATCTTGTGATCTTTGAGTTTCTAAAACTTGATTAATGGCTTGCTCATCAAACGTATTATTAGATCCACCAACTCTAGTTTCAAGTAACTTTTTAGCAAAGTCAAGTGTTTGTTCTTCACTTAATTGAACTTGTTTCATCTTATTCATTGATTCAACAGTTAAATCAAGATTTGAAATTACATTTTTAATTACACCTTGAAGTGTTTCAAAATCATAACCCATATGACGGATTCTAAACTTCTCAAATTGCTTAGTAGAAATAACTAAACCATTTTCACAAATCATTCTAAACAATCCAGCTTGAAATGAAAAACAACTTTTTCCATCATGTGAATTAGTCATTAGTATTTGTGGGTAAACAACATCATTATCTTTTCCTTCAATAACAACATCATTATTTCTAAAAACAACTAAATGCTTTTGATATCCACTATTTTTAGATCTACTATTTACTTGTTTAGCATCAACAACTTTCCATCCTAATAATTCCATATCACTAATAACTTTATCAGTAGGAATATGAGAATATTTTGAGGTAACCTCAGGCGAACCAGTTTTAGTAAAAATAGTTGGAACGGTTTCTTTTAACTCATTTAAACTTAAAAAATTTTTGTTTTCGTAATTTAGCATAACTCTTATTTTTATTAATTATTTACCTTGTAAATATACGATAGGCCTCCCGGGTAGCCAAATAGAATGTACATTACTTTTAATTTATTTTTTAATACAGCGTGTCCTTCGAAAGGCTCCTTTATACATTGTCCCATACTAATATCCATATATACTATGATTCATCTAAAGAGTGATAATTTAAAGAAGTATTTAAGTATACTCCCAAAACGAGTAATGCTAATATTTGGTTCTCCGCAATGCAATGCATGCAAACAAACAATCCCACAAATTAAAGGACAATTTGGAGACAAAATATCACTTTTGTATATTAACGGTGACCAATGGGAGAAAATTGCAGATGATTATGACATTAAATTTTACCCAACTCTAATAATAGTGGAGAATGGTAAAGAGAAAAAGCGTATAGAAAAAGATCATATAGAACAGTTAACTAAAATTATTAAATAACATGGAAGAGTATTTTTCGACACTATTACTACTAACATTTTTTAATGGAGGGCTAGCTATCACGATAGTATATTATTTTATTGCGATACAGAAAGTCAAGGTAGCGTATGAGGCAATGCTGGCGTCGCAATCTTCCCTACAGAACCAACAGACTATCCAAAATACAATGTTGAGGGAGAAAGCTGATGATTTAGATATGCTAATTCTGGATATTCAATCAAAGATGGATGAAGATAATTATGCGGATCTGAGTAAAATAAATGCTAAGATTAAGACTTTAGAGACGGTTTTGGAGAGTCATGCTAGGAGTTGGCAAATGGAGCAAGCTTTTGAGAAAAAAGTTCAAGAAAGTTTAGCAAACATTAAACAATGGATGAAAAAAATGGGGGATGACCCGACTTTAATACGGGGTTATTAAATGGTTTGGGAAAGAAAATCATCAAATGCTCTCAATGTGAAGAGGAATTTGAGAACGGTTATGAATATAGGATGCATTGGGAGGAAAAACATTTTTATCCTTACATAGGAAGAGCATCTTTTGACTATGAGCGAGCAAAAAAAGACAAAAAACGAAAAGACTATTGAATTGGAAAAAGAGGAGTGCATTAGTTGTGGGGTAGAGACTCCAGAATACAGAAGCACTAACATATATTATAGACAATACTACATAGAGGGCGCCGGTCAACTATGTAAAATATGTTACGGTAACACATATGGGTGCTCTTAGGGAATGTAATGTATGTGGTAAGAAAAGGAATCATTCTAAATTTAAGCATCCGGGTAAGAAAACTTGTATAAGATGTGAGACTCGTTGGTGGATGCGAATCTTACGCCTATTGGTTATACAACGAAGGCTTACCCCGATAGAAAGATTAGCTAATAGAGCTGGATATATGGGATCTGCATTTATTATGATGTCGCCTTATTTGCTCCCATATGATGGGATAGGGGCTTACACATATGTTTTAGGTGCCATTTTATCAATACCACAAGTATGGTTAGCTAAACAATGGAATATTGTAATTATAAATTTTAATTTATTAGTAGGATACGGTCTGTATATATTTAATCCCTAGGCGTAAGTTCTTTTAAAAGAAAGAAGTTGCTATTTTACTGTTTTTATCCAAGACGCCATAATGGGAAAACGAGCCCCCAAATGGGGGCTCTTGTATATATTTGTATATATCACTCGATTGTAAAGATCGTGTTCGAACTGTAAATCCCCCTACACTTTTTTGCTTGCATATACACGCTATATGGATATTAATTACGATGGTATTATAAACATATTACGTGCGGCGGTATGCTACGGTACGACAGTATGGGGCCTACCATACGGTACGCCCCTTCAAAAAATAAAAAATAATAAAGGAAATGTATACTAATATATTGTCTCCGCGTTGGACACCTCCGTGATAAGCACTTGCGCCAACGACTGAACCATAGTAGGATTACCAGCGGCATCATAAATGTCATTCGCCAGCTGATATATCACCTCTTTATCCGATTGATTTAATTTCATTTTAATTTATCTCCATTACGTGAATAAGTGAGTCATCAATTTTTACTAATATGTCTTCTAACTTTTCAAACATCGATAGTGATAAATGTGTGGCGGCTGCACGATGAATTTTATCATAATAATAACCATCAAACAAACCAAATAACATGTTTTTTAATTCAGCGTCATCAACTTGCTGAATACAATCTAATACAAAACGTGTATCACACATTTCAAACACCTCATGTCTATCAAATCTTTTATATGCCATAACCTTTATTATTTACGTCGTAAATATACGATAAAAATTTAACATATCCAAACATTTCCATATAAAAAACGTGAACAATTGCGGTTCACAAGTATATATTTGAGTTGTTTCGAAAAATTTGGATGCGCAACATAAATGGGTTAATACCCCCTCGCTTTTATCCTATATAACACCCCATATGTTTGACAGACACCATTCATACTTTAATATAACAACAACTAAAACATAAATTGTTTGACACATTAACACCTTGTTGGTCATACTTTACATTTGGAAATTGAACCAAGGCTTATCTCACCATGAATCAATCGTAAAAACCGTATACCAAAAATAAATGTAACCAACAATTATTATACCCAGGCAAATCCTATCTCGCACCCTTACGTTTATAATAATCGTTCTTGCTCATACGCTTTGGTTTACGTGTAGATGCTGTTGAACGCTTGTTGATAGCCAACCATTCCATTAGTTGTGTATATCGCTGTTTTGCACTTGTTTTACTCATGTATCTATTGTTTATAGTTTATTAAATTGTATGTTTATCTCACCCTGATTATTCGCTGGAATATTATATCCAAATCCCCATCGCTCACATACCCCAATTATCTTCATCCGCATTGCCTTACTTTGACCCGTTATCACTTTATAATCAAAATCACCCTTAACCGAGGCCATCAATAAAGTATCCTCAACCAACTCCGAGGCATCATCATGATTCATTCCATGTAAATCTATTGTAGCCATCCTTTAATTATGTTTATTACAATAAAAAGGTTACAAATAATAGCTTGTAGTACTATAAATGTCCTCCACAATGCTACTTGATCGGCTGATTTATTATCCTCACCAACTTTCTCACCTAAGGCCCTTGCCCAATGTTTCCATAACTGTCTCATATTGTATATACGTATTAAAATGTGATAGTGTGTAGTAAAGAGCTTCGTGCTGCTTTTTTTTATCTACCCCTACCCGATTTTTTTATACCAACATTTCTAATTGTTTTATTCCTACCTTTGCCTTTTATTTTACCTTGCTTTCCACCCACCTTTTTATCATGCTTGTTTCCAAAAAATTTACTACTCATATTTAAAATATTTTAAGTTAATTATAATAACCTTATCATGTCTTCTTCGTCACCCGAATCATAATACTTATCATATAACCTTTGATCTTTTTTCCAACACTTAGTACATACTTTACCTCGCCTTATTGCTTTAACCATTTCATCATATGTTACTATTTCATATTCCTCTTCCTTAGTTAATTTTTGCTGTGTAAAATCATTATCAATACGAATAAGTTTTTCCTCCATCCACTCCAATACTGGTGATTCTGGAATGTACATTGGAACAACACCCACTGTTCCAAAACACCATTCACATTTCAATTTTGACATTGTATAAGTTCTTGTTTATGCCCATCAAACATATCTTTAGTAGCGCGTTTCCAATCTAAAACCGGATCTGGATTATTATATGTTAAAGCATTTTGGTTAATTTCCTCACCATTATGTCTTAGTTTATCTGTGTTACCATATAAATCCATACAAGTTGTCCAACCTGTCATATGATGTCCTGGTTCACAAATGTGTTTTAGATTTAATAAATCGTGTCCCAATTCATGATACATAAACATAAGTCTATGAGGTAAGGACATCATTCCCCAATTATAATCTTCACCATCTGGGACAGATATAAATACTAAATCATCATTGCATGCACCACCTGTCCAACCTGTTGAATCACCCCTACTACCTGGAGTTCCATAACCTGCCCATATTACTCTTTCAATTTTATCCCTAAAATATAAACCATGAGCTTCGGCTTCATCTAAAAATACCTCTAAATAATCATTTGGTGTTGATTCTGGGTCTACTAATCTAGAGTAATATTCATCTGTTTCCCATGAAGTATTTATTTCATTAGTTGTAGTTGGACCTGCTGTACCAGTAGGAGGAGCTGGAATACCCAGCACCTCCATTATTAAATCTACTTTTTCTTCTAGCACTTCTATTTCTGGTTCTATCGTTTCATCTTTTGAACATGAACATAAAGTTAATAAACCATATGTTGCTAGACCTAGCATTATAACTTCTAATACTCGTTTCATATTAAGCTACTTCTAATAAACTAGGTGAAACTCTAATTTCTCCTGCAATACGACCTTCAGGAACATTAGTTTTTACAACTTTAATATTTTTAGACATAATCTTAATTACTCTAAATCTATCATTTTCATTAACCGTTCTATGATTAATTTTAACAATGTCACCTACTTTAAGTGATTCTTTAGTCATTCTAACAGTTGAAGCACCTTTTTCTAATTTCATTGTACTTCTTAAACCTTTATCATCAAAACGGATTGTACCTAAAGAAATTTTAGCACCATACTTTTCTTCTAATTGAGAAATAGCATTTTGAAAATCATTTCTAAAATTTTTAACTTCTGTTTTTGTCATAACCTTTATTTTAAATTAATTACTTATTTACCCTGTAAATATACGAACAATATTTCGGGTAACCAAATTTTAATTGCTAAGTGGTGCTTTAATTGCTGGATGAGACTTATAATCCGTTAAAATAGCATCAAAATCACCTCTATAAATGTCATAATAAGTTAAACCTAATTTAGGTAATTCAAAACTATATCTGTCTATTTGTTCTTCAGCTTGTTCAATATGATTTTTATATAAATGAATATCACCAAATCTTCCTATAAGTTCCCCAGGTTCATATCCTGTTTCAGCACATAATAATTCAAGTAATAAACCATAACTACTAATATTAAATGGTACACCTAAAAATAAATCGGCTGAACGTTGATTCCACATTAAACTTAATTTATTATCCGCTACATAACACTGAAATGAATAATGACAAGGTGGTAAAGTCATATAAGGTAAATCCTCTACATTCCAAGCTGATACTATATGTCTTCTACTATCGGGTTCATTGATTAATCCTACTATAAGATTTTCTAATTGGTCTATACCATTCCAATCTCTCCATTGTTTACCATATATAGGACCTAATTCACCATCTGTTCTACCTGATCTTTTATAATCACCATCCCATATTTTACAATTATTATCTTGAAGATATTTTATATTAGTATCACCTTTTAAAAACCATTTCAACTCAGTAACCATAGTTTTAAACGCTACTTTTTTAGTAGTTAAAATAGGAAACCCATCTTCCATTTTATGTTTAATACTTCTTCCAAATAAAGATAGAGTACCTGTTCCAGTTCTATCAGTTTTTTCTACTCCATCTCCTATAACATCAGAAAGGAGATCTTGATAATCATTATCTAATTTGTTCATTTTTATTATCGTGTTGAAACTTTAACATAAAATAAATAGCACGGCCAAATGAAATAAAACAAAATGATGCTGCTATTCCTAATTTAAAATGTTTATAACTATCAGCAATTTCATTTAACCCAAAAAACCATAATGCAACTAATATTCCATCACCCGCACACATAAATAATATTGGTAATTGAATCGCCTCCTTAGGAACAAATTTACTTATAAAATAAAGTAAAATTGTAAACATTACTAAAGGTAATACTAAACTAAATCCTAATATAAAACTCATATATTTTCGTATGCTTTAGGGTTAGGTAATCCTGAATAATAATCCCAATCTTCAGAATTTTTATTATAAAATTCATCCCAGTCATCTTCTTCAAAATCGTGATACATTGCTCCGCTTAAACACATATTATTTAAATTTACGACTGTAA
>CEUH01073745.1_pt1 | contig 10543 bp, 7 predicted proteins | sample 356461 | NCBI WGS metagenome assembly CEUH01 (sample SAMEA2623275, study PRJEB7988) | marine metagenome | isolation source: saline water (ENVO:00002010), including
TTTATTACTAAATAATGAATGGTTTGGAGGTTCAAAAAATCACTACATTGAGGTTCTTGCAGAAAGATGGAATATTATTAGTAATATTTACTTAGAAAATACAGATAATATTGTACTTATAAAGTATGAAGACTTTTTATTAGATAAAAATAAGACAATACAAATGTTAGCTGAAAAATTAAATCTTAAAAAAGTAAAAGAGATTTCACATTTACTAGAAAATCAATTCCAACCAAAAGGAAAAAGAAAAGATGTGGATACAAAAGTGTTCTTTGGAGATAAAAATTACTCGAAAATCTATGATATCTGCAAGGGTAATATGAAAAAATTAGAATATTAAACCATTTTCAACTTATTCCAAAAATCTTTCAAAAATTTGGTAATATCTTGTGAAGGTTTAACAATTATAATTAACATTCCATATATCAATAAAATAACTAAAGATTTAATAATGATATTGTAAAATACATAATGAATTTCAGGTAGCAATTCGACCATATAATATGTGAACAAAATAAGTATTAATACTTTTATAGTTTGAATTCCAAATGGTTGAATCTTCATCTTAATATATAAGTATAATAATTTTATAAAATTAAATATTAGCACAGATAATGCTGTTGCAAAAGCTGCTCCATTTATTCCAACAATATCATATTTTGATAAAGGACTAGTATCAGGAATAAACAAATAATTAGTGTACAAGGTGACTAATAAAAGTATTAAATTCGCATATAAATCAAATTTATAGAACTTTGAGTTTACAATAATAATTCCATTTACTCCAGTTGTGATATTAAATAATTGAGAAAAAGCGATAAATAAAACTACTAATCTACCCCCCTGGAATTTTTCAGGGAGCAAACTTAATCCGTCATCTATATTCAACCATATACCTAAAAACATTAATCCTCCAATAATTAGCTGGTTAATTGATGATTTTGAATATATAATTCTAATCTGGTCAATATCATTTCTTTCCCAAGCTTTAGCTAGAATAGGAGTAGCGATAGAACCTATAGCTCTGGCAGGAACTCTTATTACATTGCCAATAAAAAAAGCTACGGTATAAAACGCAACTTCTTTATATCCAATAAATTTTCCAATCATCATCATATCAACCTTACTGACTAACATTGCAGAAGCCCCTCCTATTAATACATATAATCCAAATGATAATAATTTCTTATTCTCTAAATCTGTAAATATTAGTGTTGGTTTGTAGTCAAATCTTTTAAAAATACTTATGGACAATATGATTATCATTATGAAATATAATGATATATACAAGTTTAGAAAAGTTGGAAAATCAATAAAATTAAACCAATGCAAGAATAATAGTAAAATATTCATTCCTTTTAAAAATACCTCTTTTAGAAAAATAGGTATGATTGCATTTAGCAAAGAGCGAGATAAAGATGAAAGTACTTCAAAAAAAGAAAGAAATGATACCATTAAAAATACTAGATGAAAATTTTCTTTCAATAAAATAAAAGTTGATAACTCCTTTGGATCAGTAGACTGTGGCTTTATAAATTCTAAAAAAGGATGCTTAAAAATAATATATAAAAAACATACAAAAAGAAATCCAATTATAGGTATTAAAAAAGAAAGAGAAATTAATTGGTCTTTGTTTTCAACCTTTGGAAAAAACCTAATTAAAGTTTTTGGTGTTCCTAAAAAGGAAAAAGTAGAAATAATTGTAGAATATGCCACAATTATTTGAAGAAGTCCTAAATGTTCCGGATTAGTATTAAATGCATTAGGATATAAAATAACTGTTGATATAGCTCCAAACAATAGTCCTATATAAAAATAGATTGAATTCTGAATACTTTGTTTTCTAACTATTCCCATTAAAGACTGTTTAATAAATTTGAAAGTTTCTTAGTTAAGTTTGCCCTACTAAATTCGTTTATATTTTCAGAGTTACTCAACTCATTTCTATTATTAAACAAATCTAAAATTTTTTCTTTCAAATTTTTGTCTGAATATGTAAAATAATGACCAATGTTTTTTTGACTCATAAGCCTTTGAGTGTCACTATTTTTTGGTCCAAAGGACAAAATAAATTTTTTAGTAGCTAAATATTCAAATAATTTTCCTGGGTAATTTCCTCTACCACTTTTTGAATTAAATAATAATAACAGTAAAACTGAAGAATTATTATATTCGTTTAGAACTTCTTTATGACTTAAATAACCTAATACTTTTAATTTACCTTTAAGGTGAAAGTATTTAGTAATGCTCTGTAAAACTTCAGTATCAATATTTCCAGAAAGTCTTATTTCTAACTTCTCATTAAATTCAGAGTTTTGCTCACATATTTCGTTAAGTGTCTTCCATAAATTTTTAGGATTTCTTAAATGATTTAACAAACCAAAATGCCCAATAACAAAACTATCATCTTCCTTCTCTAAAACCCTAAAATCATCTTCATCAAATCCATTAGTTATTAATTTTACATTGCTGGAACCCAGTTCTTTAAAAGAATCAACCCAAGTTTCACTTACGGTTAAGCAGACATCTGAATTATCTAAAACTTCTTTCTCTAATTTTTTATATTTAAGTCGAGATTTTTTTGTTAAATAGAACTCATTTAACAAATCAATTTCTGACCACGGATCTCTAAAATCTGATATCCATTTAAGTTTTGGATTCATCTTTTTCAAACCCAAGGCAATTAAATGCATTGAGTGAGGAGGACCGGTAGACACAATATAGTCAATGCATTCCTCTTGTATTTTTTTATTCAAATACTTGACAGAAGGTTTAACCCAGAAAATTTTCGGATCAGGAATAAAAATATTTCCTCTAACCCAATTCATTAGTTTGTTTTTAATAGATGATTTATCTTGAATTACTCCAGCATTATCAACAGAGGATTTGCCAAATAATTTATTTTTTATCGAGTAGGGCTCCCATATAGGAGTCTTCCATACTTCAACTTCATTATGAACATCATTTAACAAATCTTTATCCATTATATTAAAAAGTGGAGATTCTGGAGTATAAATAATAGGCTTCCATCCATTTTCTGGCAAATACTTAGAGAATTTTAACCATCTCTGCACCCCTGAACCTCCAGAGGGAGGCCAATAGTATGTAATGATTAAAATATTTTTCATACTTATTTTAACTCTCTATAAGTAACTAAAGATAATAATATAATTAGTAATAATGAACTAGATAAAGCTATTGTTTCTCCTATACGATATACAGATGGCTCAAACTTAAACTCAATCTTTTTAGTGCCTGCGGGGACCATCATAGATCTTAAAACATAATTTGCACGGAAATGAGGAACGATCTTATTATCAATGTAAGCATTCCAACCTTTTTGATAATAAATCTCAGAAAACACAGCTAATTGGTCTGAAAATACATTTGTAAGATTATAAGTAAGATGATTTGGTTTATATGATTTTAAATCAAGATTGATTGTTGCAGAACTATCCTTAATAAATTCTTTTAACTCCTCTGAGTATCTTTTATCAATGATTACTGTATTCTCAGGATCAAAAGAGTTTAACGCATCTAACTCTTCATTAGCATCTTCTACCAACTTTTTCTCTGATGCAAACCACGCGTGACCCAGGGGATTAATTCCAATAGATTTAGATTCAACGGCTTGCATTTTATTATTTTGTTGATTTGGAGTAATTATCCAACCACAGTTTAACATTGAAAGGACAGACGTATTATTTTTAGACAAATGATTATCAATCAGTTCTTGATATCTTAATAATTTAGCAGCATGATATCCTCCAATAGAATTATGAAAATAGGAGGTTATACTCTCATTGAACGGATTATTGTAATTTAGTACTCTAGATTTATTGGTATTTGCTTGATATATTGACTTATGTACATCTTTTTCTTGTTTAGAAATTTTAATTGAAGAACTTCCTTGATCTACAAAATGAGTTTCATTTAAATATCTTTTATCAATCGTCCATATGTCTATTGTCATTAAAACACCTAGAATGACAATAAGGTGGTGTTTTTTAATTTTTTCTTTTAAAAACATCCACATCACAATAAAAGCTAAACCAATATATATAAAAGATCTCCAAGAATCTGTTTTCATCAATGATTCTCTATCATTTGCAAGTCTACTAATAAAATCAATATTACTATTTTGATAATCATTTGTTGATAAAAAATCTACAAATAAGCTTGGTACAACTGCAAATAATAAAGTTATTCCTCCAGTAATGTAAAAAGATAATTTTAGTTTTTGTTCTTTTCCTTTGTAATCCTCACTATTCAAAAATTTATTTAAGGCTAAAATTGCTAACAAAGCTATACCAAATTGAGCAATTATCATAGCCATAGTAACTGCTCTGAACTTGTTGTAAGCTGGAATATAATTAAAAAAGAACTCTGTTAAAGGCATAAAGTTACTCCCCCATCCTAACATTATAGAAAGAATAGTTGTTAACAAAATCCATATTCTTAATGAAGATTTTACATACATTATTCCTAAAACAAATAAAAACACAACTATTGCCCCCACATATGTGGGTGAAGTTCCGGGTTGATCACCCCAGTAACTTGAAGTCTGTTGTTGCAGAATTTGTTGTTTTTTATTATTTCGCACTCCTCTTAAATACTTCAAAGTTTCAGAACCTTCTTCATTTAAAACACTACTGCCTGTGGAACCTCCCATAAAATTTGGAATCAAAAAAGTCATTGTCTCTGATATACCATAACTCCATCTGGTAGCATATTCTAAACCTAAACCATCTTGAGTTTCAATACCTTCTTCATTTACTAACTCGGGCTTACCTCGTTGTGTTTCAGGACCATATTCAAGAGTTGTAGCTAGTCTTGTATAATTTGTAGCTCCGGCCAGAGTTCCAGCTAATATCAAAAGAGCGGATTTTTTAAAGAAAATAAGTAAATTTTTATCCTTTAAATATTTCACAAATTGAACAATACCGATAAAAAATAATATAATTATTGTATAATAGGTAATTTGATAATGATTCGAATACAGTTGAAGAGCAACAAACAAAGAAGTGAAAACAATTCCTAACATCCATTTTTTTTCTCGATAGGTATATAAAACTGAGGCGATGATTGGAGGAAGATAAGCAATTGCATGTGCTTTTGTCATATGTCCAGCTTGAATTATTATTATAAAATAAGAAGAGAATGCAAAAGCGATGGCACCAACTAAAGATAATCGATAATCAATTTTTAAAGAACATAATAAAATATAGAAACCAATCAAATACAAAAATAACATATCCATAGGTCTTGGTAAACCAAGTCTAAAAATCTTGTCTACATACTGAATCAAATTTCCATTAGAACGAGTAGATATTTGATAAGCAGGCATACCAGAGAACATTCTCTTGGTCCATAGAGCTTCTTCTCCAGTTTCAGATCTATGGTCTCTAACCTCTTTACTCATACCTTTCCAGGTGTCAATATCATGAGCAGACAAAATTTTTCCTTTTAATACTGGTGATAAAAAACTAGCTGATATCGCAATAAATATCACAATAGAGACTAAATGTGGTATAATTTTTTTATTAATTTTCATTTTTTATTTTTTTTCATCAATTTCTTCAAAATCAACGTATTCTCCCATATCAGAGGTGTCAGACTTCGGTTTCTTTGGATTTTTTTTAATTGTAACCTTCCCTTCTTTTTCCACATTGTCTTTTCTGTAACCAAATCCGTGATTAAACTTTGATTGTTGTTTTCTAATATATTTTTTTAATACAAAAGGAAGTAAATACCTACCAATCATCTTAAATAAATAAGAGATAAGGAAAAACCAAAATAAAAATTTAATTAATCCTACTAACATTTTATCTACTTAAGTATAGGTTTCTTTCAGAATATACTTTTGTAAAATAATCATCATCTAAATCATCAATGAAATATATAGCCTCACCAGTAGATTTCATTTCAGGCCCCAACTCTTTGTTAACGTTAGGAAATTTATTAAATGAAAAAACAGGAACTTTAATAGCAAAACCTCCTTTTTTAGGATTGAAATCAAAATCACTTATCTTTTTGTTGCCTAACATTACTTTAGCTGCGTAATTAACATATGGTTCATCATATGCTTTTGCAATAAAAGGAACTGTTCTTGATGCTCTTGGATTTGCTTCAATTACGTAAACAACATCATTTTTAATTGCAAATTGTATATTGATTAATCCAACTGTTTCTAAAGCGACAGCTATTTTATTTGTTATGTCAATCATCTGTTGACGAACATTATCAGATAAATCAAATGTAGGTAAAACAGCATATGAGTCTCCTGAATGTATACCACATGGCTCAATATGCTCCATTATTCCAATTATGCGAACATTTTCTCCATCACATATGGCGTCAGCCTCAGCTTCAATTGCTTTATCTAAATAGTGATCAAGCAATACTTTATTACCAGGCATATCTTTTAGAAGATTAACGATGTGATGTTCCAACTCTTCTTCATTAATAACAATTTTCATTCCCTGACCTCCCAATACATATGAAGGACGAACTAAAATTGGAAAGTTTAAATCTTTTGAAATCTCAAGAGCCTCTTCAGCTGTTTCAGCAACAGCAAATTTTGGATAAGGAATATTATTTTGTTTGAGAAGTTCAGAAAACCTTCCTCTATCCTCAGCGATATCTAATGCTTGAAAAGATGTTCCCATTATCTTTATTCCATACCTTTCTAGTTTCTCAGCTAATTTCAAAGCGGTCTGACCTCCTAACTGTACTATTACTCCCTCTGGTTTTTCATGCTGAATTATGTCATATATATGTTCCCAGAACACAGGCTCGAAATACAATTTATCAGCTGTATCAAAGTCAGTAGAAACTGTTTCTGGGTTACAATTTATCATAATAGTTTCAAAACCACACTCTTTTGACGCTAATACTCCATGAACACATGAGTAGTCAAATTCGATTCCTTGTCCAATTCGATTAGGTCCAGACCCTAAAACAATAATCTTTTTATTATTAGATGATTTACTTTCATTATCAGTGAAAGATCTTCCATCTGGAGACTTTTGAGACAACTCAAATGTAGAATAATAATAAGGAGTTTTAGCTACAAATTCAGCAGCACATGTATCTACTAACTTATAAACTCTTCTAATATCAAAATCATTACGTTTATTATAAATTTCACTCTCCAGACAATTAACCAAGTGTGCAATTTGTCTATCAGCAAATCCCTTAATTTTTGCTTCGAGTAACAAATCTTTTGGTAGTGTATCAACAGTATATTTCTGAATTTCTCTCTCAAAAACAATAATTTCTTCCATTTGATGTAAAAACCAATAATCTATCTTAGTAATCTCGTGTATCTTCTTAGTAGGAATACCAATTCTCATCGCGTCATAAATGCGAAAAACTCTGTCACTACTTGCATGTTTTAATTGATATAATATCTTATCTTGATCGGTAATTCCTTTACCGTCAGCACCTAATCCATTCCTACCAATTTCTAATGACTGACATGCCTTTTGAAGTGCTTCTTGGAAAGATCTTCCAATAGACATTACCTCACCTACAGATTTCATTTGAAGGCCCAAAGTGGTGTCAGAACCCTTAAATTTGTCAAAATTCCATCTAGGGAATTTAACCACAACATAATCTAAAGTTGGCTCAAAACACGCGGATGTGTTTTTTGTAATTTGATTGTTTAATTCATCAAGTGTATATCCGATTGCTAACTTACTTGCAATTTTAGCGATTGGATATCCAGTAGCCTTGGATGCTAGTGCAGATGATCGTGAAACTCTCGGGTTAATCTCAATTGCTATGATATCTTCACTCTCGTCAGGACTTACAGCAAATTGAACATTACAACCACCAGCGAAGTCTCCGATTGAACGCATCATTTTAATAGCCATATCTCGCATTCTTTGATAACAAGTATCAGATAAAGTCATACAAGGAGCTACAGTAATAGAATCTCCAGTATGAATTCCCATTGGATCAAAATTCTCAATTGAACAGATAATAATTACGTTGTCATTATCATCTCTTAATAACTCAAGTTCATATTCTTTCCATCCTAAAACTGCTTTGTCAATCAACACCTCATGGATTGGAGAAGCATGCAAACCTTTTGATAACAATTCTTCAAAATCTTCTTTATTATGAACAAAAGAGGCACCAGAGCCTCCAAGTGTAAATGAAGGACGAATTACCAGTGGAAATCCAAGTTCTTGTGCAATAGCTTTCCCCTCTAAAAAAGAAGTTGCAATTCTAGCAGGAGCAACAGGAATATCAATTTCACCCATTAATTTTCTAAATCTTTCTCTGTCCTCAGTTATGTGTATAGCATCTATATCAACACCAATTATTTCAACATCATACTTTTTCCAAACACCTTTTTCATCTGCTTCAATACATAAATTTAAAGCAGTCTGACCTCCCATGGTTGGAAGTACAGCATCAATTTGTCGTTCTTCCAAAATTTCAATTAACGATTGTACTTCTAAGGGTTTTAAATATACATTGTCAGCTACAACTTTATCAGTCATAATAGTTGCAGGGTTAGAATTAATTAAAGAAACCTCAATTCCCTCTTCTCTCAATGATCTTGAAGCTTGAGAACCAGAATAATCAAATTCACAGGCCTGACCAATTACTATGGGACCGCTTCCGATAATTAATATTGATTTTATTTTTTTATTTTTTGGCATATTTTCTCTGAATATAATTTTGCGAATTTACAAGATTTGTGATTTTTCGACTAAAAAATGATTTCTTAATAAAAATTAAATTTTAACAAAATGTTGATAAATTTATAAAAAAAAAGGTGTTACTAATTTTAGTAACACCTCATCATATTCTTGAATTATTGACATTTATTTATGACCAATTTCGTCAGAAACAGTAAGTCTCTTTCTTCCTTTAGCTCTTCTTCTTGACAGAACTCTTTGACCATCTTTGTCAGACATTCTTTCCATAAAACCATGCTTATTCTTTCTCTTTCTATTGGATGGTTGAAATGTTCTTTTTGGCATAACCTTAAACTTTTTTTTTGTAGTGCAAATATAGAATTTTTTTTTATTTGACAACCATATCACTTTATTTTAAAATGATATTTATAGAAAAATATTAAAGGAACATCTATTCAAATTAATCATTTTTTAAATTTATGTATTATTTTTGTTAAATGAATAAACTCAAAAAAAAATGGGGAATTAAGTCAAACTTACAATTAATTTTAATTTTAATTGTTTTTTCAATCACTGGATTTGTTTCTACGTTCATCGCAAAACCTATTCTAAATTTATTTGGATTTGAGCAAAAAACAGTGTCCGCATGGGTATTTTGGCCAATACGGATAACTATTATTTTTCCAATTTATCAAATATTAATTTTAATTTTTGGATTTCTGTTTGGGCAATTTAAGTTTTTCTGGGAATTTGAGAAGAAGATGATTAAAAGACTAGGACTACAAAGACTATTAAAAATTAAAAAGTGAAAGCTATTTACGTTTTATAAACCCTCCACCTATTACATCATTCCCCTCATAGAATACTGCTGACTGACCTGGTGCTATTCCTTCTACTTTATTATAAAATAAAACTTTAACATCTCCATTAGAATTTGATAAAACTGATTCGGCTCCCTGATGTTTGTATCTAATTTTCGTAGTAGCGTACATACCATCTGGAATAACATCATACTTTACTAAATTTACATCTCTAACATACATTTCTATCTCCTGTAAATCCTCTTTTGTGCCTACAGTTACAGTATTGTCTTCAGGGCAAATTCCAACCACATAAGTAGGTTGATTACCCAATGAAACTCCTAATTTACGCTGACCGATAGTATAAAATGGATATCCCTGATGAGATCCAACAATCTCACCACTAACATTAATGAAGTTACCTCCCTTAACCGTTTCCTCCAAGCCTTTTATTCTTCTTTTTAGAAAGCCTCTGTAATCGTTATCTGGTATAAAGCAAATTTCGTAACTTTCGCTTTTATTTGCTAACTCAACATACCCCCTTTCTAAAGCCATTTGCTTTATATCTTTTTTATGAAACTTCCCCATTGGAAAAATTGTTCTCTTTAAACAATCTTGAGAAAGCCCCCATAATACATAAGATTGATCTTTATTTTCGTCTAAACCTTTTGAAACAATATATCTGCCATTTTCTTCTCTCACTTGAGCATAGTGACCCGTAGCAATAAAATCACAATCCAACATATCCGCTCTTTTAAGTAATGCTTCCCATTTAATATGAGTATTGCACAAAACACACGGATTTGGAGTTCTTCCAGCTATATATTCATCAACAAAATTATCAATAATAAAATCACCAAACTCATCTCTAATATCTAATATCATATGTGGAAAACCGCAGTCTACAGCGAGTTGTCTTGCGTCGTTAATAGCGTCCAAACTACAACAACCTGTTTCCTTCTGACTACCACCAGAAGATTCATAATCCCAAGTCTTCATAGTTATTCCAATTACTTCATATCCTTCTTCATGCAGTAGCAAAGAAGCCATAGTACTATCAATACCACCACTCATAGCCATTAAAACTTT
>CEUH01029591.1_pt1 | contig 10507 bp, 8 predicted proteins | sample 356461 | NCBI WGS metagenome assembly CEUH01 (sample SAMEA2623275, study PRJEB7988) | marine metagenome | isolation source: saline water (ENVO:00002010), including
CGAACTATCTTTTTCAATTTGATTAACCTTTATCAATCACTCTAGTAATTAAAACTTTTTTTTAGTCTAAACTGATCTCTCTTAAACCTTCTGCATCTAGAGCTCTAATCTCATTTCCATAAGGCCATATTGCTAGGACTTTGACGCCATCATCAGAATGGGATCTATGAACAACTAAATCAGGTTCTTTAACCACCCCTAGCATGCCTGGCTTAAGGATATGTGAAACGCCATTAACAATGTGATCAAGCTCGCCTTCCAGAACATACAACAACTCAAGTTCATGCATGTGAGCAACATCTTGATAGCCTGGAGGGAAATATATTTCAGCAACTTCAACACCAGCTTCTAAAAGGTTAGCCTGCTCAAGCATAATCTTTATCCAGCCGATATCATTAACATCATCCCATTCTAACCTTCTTGTGCCAGTTGATTCTTTTTCATAAGAACTTATGTTCTGATCTTTTATTTGATTGTCATCAGAGCCAGTACAAGAAATTATAGAAATTGGAATTGATAACATTGCTAATAGGGTGATTAACTTATTCATTATTTTCTCACAAATTTGTTCATTTCTCGTAAACGATCTCTCCGTTTACAATGGTCATTAAAATTTCTCCATCAAGGATATCAACAGGACTGTCCTCTGACAAAACAAAAGGATCCAGATTCATTATTGTAAGGTCTGCCCATCGTCCTCTCTCGATGATGCCTGTATAATCCTCAGTAAAATTCGCATATGCAGACCAAGATGAATAAGCTCTGATTGCTTCATCAATATTGACGGCCTCTTCTTTATACCAGCCACCCTCGGGTTCAGAGTTTTTGTCTTGCCTGGTAATAGCCGAATGAAGGCCATAGAAGATATCGTGATCTGATCCTGGATTGTCGGAATTAAACGTTAAATTAGTATTGTTCTTGAGTAACGTACGCCATGCATAAGCACCCTTTATTCGCTCTGGTCCCAATCGATCTTCTGCCCATTTTTTATCCTCTACAGCGTGCGGTGGCTCCATTGATGCAATTATGCCAAGCTCGCCCAATCTTGGGATATCATCAGGATGAATGACTTGTGCATGCTCGATTCGATGCCTATTTCTTTTTGTGTATGGCGCTTCATTAAAAACTTTCTCAAAAATATTTAGCACTTCACGATTGCCTGCATCACCGATTGCATGAACTGCAATTTGAAAACCCTTTTTCATAGCATCGGCCATTAACCCTTGATTAAAGCCATACCCCTCTCCACTTATTCCTCGATGTCCAGGATGATCACTGTAATCATAGAGCAATCTTGCTCCTCTTGAGCCAAGTGAACCATCGTAATATGCTTTTACAGATTTCGTCACTAACATGCTCTCTGAATCACGATCCGGTCCTTTTTCTATCCATCTATGCATCAAAGGCTCATCTCTCAGTGACAGCATTGCGTATACTCGAATTGGCAATAATTTGTCTTCCTCCAATTGCTCTAGTGCTTCCATCATCTCTGTATCTAGGCCAGCGTCGTGTATTGCGACATATCCGTCGCTCGCCATCCGGTTAAGACCCTTTAATGCTCGCTGCATCAATGCCTCTTTGCTTGGTGAAGGAATTGCTGAACGGATGAGTGTTACGGCTCGATTCAAAAATAATCCATTAGGTTCACCATTCTCATCTAGATGCATTTCTCCCCCAACGGGAACTTGAGTATCAGCAGTAATGCCTACAGCATCTATGGCTTTTTGATTTGCCAGTCCTGCAAATCCATGTAAACTTGATAGAAACACAGGATGATCTGGAATTAATTTTGAAAGAAGTGATTTATCAGGATATCTATTTGCCCAGACACCTTCGTCCCATCCACGCCCTATTATCCACTCACCTTTGGGGGTCACCGTAGCTCTTGACAAGACTCTCTCAAGCATTTCCTCTTCTGTGTCCACCCCAACAAGATCAACTCTTTCTATTGCCGCGCCCACACCAAAGACATGCGTATGGGAATCGACCAATCCTGGAACGACGACTGCTCCTGCAAGATCTATGATCTGAGATTCATCATTTTTATTGCTGATGGCATCCGAAGTACTTCCAACAAAAGTTATCTTATTACCTGAGATAACTACTGCACTGGCATCTGGAAACCATGAATTTTCATAAGGTGCTTGATCTGATATGTTTCCATCAGAATCTGATTTTTCCCATTGCATTGTATAAACACGACCATTAATGAGAATGATATCGGCATCGGATTGAACATTGTTGCTCTCACAGCCAAAAGCTGAAAATATGCATATCAGGAGAGTGAATTTTTTAAACATTTTTGATATCACCCAATTATTAATTTGTTATCTAGAATTTTGATTTCATTTAACTCAAGTCTAACTCATATAATGAATCTATCAAAATGAGAGTGACCTTCACAATGCCGAAGTGATTGTGTAGTCTTAATTATTATAAAAAGCAAAGGAATTTTCTGTGTCAATAAAAAGAAGAAATTTTATCAAAGGACTGAGCTTATCACCGATCGCCTTATCTGTGACAGGATATAAGAAAGCCGTAGCAGATTTTGTAAGTTATAGCCCTGAGAAAGCCTTTGGTTTCTCAAACGACAAAGTTCCAATGAATGCAGCAAATCTCTGCCCAATGCCGATATCAATCAGCAAAACAATTGCAGATTTTAATGAGGATCTTGACATTGATATGAGCGGGATGAATAGGTCGAGAATTGGCTCGATGAAAGAGGAGGCTCGTGCAGGTTTAGCAAAACAGCTTCATGTCAAAATAGAAGAAATAGCAATTACTCGAAATACATCTGAATCAAACAATATTATCGCTCAAGGTTTATCGCTTAAACCTGATGACGAAATATTGCTCTGGGATCAGAATCATCCATCTAATGATGTCTCTTGGGCCGTCAGAGCTGACCGAAGTAAATGTAAGGTTAATTATTTTGATATCCCATTATCTACTGATAACTTCGACAACATTATCAATATCATAGAAAATCAAATCACAAAGAAGACCAGAGTTGTCTCTTTCACGCATATCTCTAATATTACTGGATTCAAATTGCCAGCAGCTGAGATATGTCAATCAATAAAAGAAAAATATAATGGCATTCACATTCATGTAGATGGAGCACAGACATGGGGCGTTGAGGATGTTGATTTGGCCGCGATGAAATGCGATAGCTTCAGTGGAAGCTCTCATAAGTGGTATATGGGGCCAAGAGAAACCGGCCTTCTTTTTGTAAAAGAATCAGCCGTTGAAAATATTTGGCCCAGTATTGTTAGCATTGGTTGGGGCAGCAAAAGAAAAACATCCGCTGCTGGAGCAAAAAAGTTTGAAGCATACGGACAAAGACACGATGCTGCTCTCGCCTCTTTAGCAGAGACTGTTAAATTTCATAATGAAATCACACCTAAAAAAATTCAAAATTATGCATATAAAATTTCCGAATACATAAGAGAAAGCCTTATAGATATCGATATTGATTTTGTTTCCTCCAATCATCATGATTTTAGAAGCAATGTAATAATTCTTAAAGCGGCACAGGAGAATAGAAAGAAAATCCTAGAAAATATACTTAACGATGCAGGTGTTATTCTGGCTGGAACAGGTGGATTAAGATTATCACCTCACATATACAATACAATTGATCATGCCGACAGAGTAGTTAGAGCAATAAATAAATCTAGAAAACTCTTAAGCTGATTTTTACATCAATTTGATTTTATTTTATGTAAGGCATCTGTCTCTGAGCCAATTAAGATAGCTAGCCATTGTGTTTCTTTATCACTTTCAAGAGCCATCTTTAAGGCCATTGTCAATGGCACTGAGAGTATCATTCCTACTGGCCCAAAAATCCATCCCCAAAAAAATAAGCCAATAAAAACCACCAGAGGTGACAGTCCTACACCGTGCCCGAGCAACTTGGGCTCAATGAAGCTTCCGAAAATAATATTAATTAAAAAAAATGCGATAGCAGTAGTTACAGCATCACCTACACCAAGTTGGACCAATGCCATCAACACAGCCGGAACTGCAGCTATAATGGATCCAATAGTTGGAACATAATTCAACAGAAACGCGAACATACCCCATAACAAAGGAAAATCTAAACCAATCCAAGATGTTGCAATTGCAACGGTTAGTCCAGTTATGATGCTCACGACAGTCTTGATACCTAGATATCTCCCAAGATTTGAGATGTAGGCTCTTTGGCGAATGAAAGAGTCACTTTTTCTGTTAAATGCAGCTGTTAATTTTATTTCGAATGTTGAAGCTTCTAACAAAATAAAAATCATCGTGAACATTATAAGAAGAGTATTTGTCAAAACATCTCGAAGGGCATTCAATATCGATGCAGCCAGACCCATTGCCCATCCAGCATCAATCACCTCACTTAGTGAAAAATCTGATTCTAAGAGAGGTAAAAAACCTGAATAAGTTAATACCAACTGATCAATAATGATGTCTAACCTGGCCTGATATGAGGGCAGTGCATTTGTAAAATCAACAATTGAGGAGCCAACAATACTCCCAATGGACATGAGCAACAGCATAATCGATGTGACTATTAATAATGCAGCTAAGACACCAGGTACATTTCTTTCTTGCAACCAAAACATTGGTTTAAGTGTTATTAGAGCTATGAAAATAGCCAGTAAAAATGGAATTAATAATTGTGCCGCAGCTTGAAGGGAATATATTATTATGAATGAAGCGGTAAGACTTAAAAGTATCCTTATATTCTTGCTTTCTATTTGCATAACAATTAATTAATTGGATTGTGTCTGCTAAATCTAACCTTTTCGTTCTCTCTTAACAAGCTTTGCATTTAAGATAAAACCAAAAATAGAAGCCAAAACACAGAAAAATATAATGTATTGTGGCAAATACGATGCGCGATACAAATGATCTGTTATACCAGTAACTGACCATAGATCTCCACTTCCCTTACCGACAATTATTTGACCCCGCATACCCATCTCCATATGCTGAGACATGTCGCAGTGCACAAGATAATTCTTGTCTTCACTCGGAGTAATAAATGTTCCTGTTTGACTCTTTCCGCCTGAAGCTTCAATGTGGAACATGCCTGCAGGGTAAAGATACTTTGGCAGCTCATGAATCATCCACATATGTCTAACTTTGTCTTCATTTATAAATGTAACAGTTATTTTACTGCAGGGCTCAACATTCCATTCATAATCACTCATACCATAGACGGTGCCGGGAACTCCTGTTGCATATTTTTTACTTGCGTAGACTGTTATTGATTTTTCGCTCCTAATCGCTTCACAACCATTTGGTAATCTGTCTATATTTTCATTCATAACAAACCCGCCGTCATTATCAGACATGTCATGATGATGATGGTGATGATTCATTTGTGCCCTAGCTGAGAGGGATAACAAACAGAAGATTGTTAAGATAAAAATCCTTAAATAACTCATTTTTTCCAACCTTTTGTTATCAGATCGAATGTGCATGAAAAGAATATACCAAAGAACATTGACAATAAAATTAATCTAAATATTAAATTTATATCGTCTTTAGGATTTGAGGATATCTCTGGAGCAATATCACCCCATATTGGTAATTCTTTATCATAGTAGTCTGAACTGAAATATTGATTTAAGTTCATCCCTTTTGAAATAGGCCAACCGTTATCATTAAGAAATTCATCATATACTATTGCACTGATATTACCTCCGGGCCCGATTCCATCTGTCGTAACTCCTTTATTCTGATGATCATGGAACAGCCATATGCCTGACCCATATGAGTTTGTCCCGTCATTTGCGAAATTTAATTCAATATCATATCTCTGTGATGTTGGAACCCAAAGCACGTCCTGAGGTGAGGTTTGATTATAATTTAGAGGCACTCCATCTCGCTCAATGACTCTGAATTTATGGCCATGCGTATGGAAAGAGATTCCTTTACTGCCCCCATTAACCAATCTCAATTTTGCTCTCTTTCCTGATTCAGCAATGATGAGGGATTCCCTGAATGTATAAGGAAAAGACCGGCCATTCAGTGTGAAATAATCTACATTTGCATCTGTTATATCATAATCTCGATGCATTGATTTGGTTACAATTCTTGGGTCATTGGATTCTTGGATCCTTGAGCTTAGCTCCTTGTCGATATCCATGTAATGAATATCATACTCGCTGCTGTATGATTGTTTTGATGATTGTGATGGAACCCTGACCTTTCCGGCACCTACGTTCATGGTCTGCAAATAATTGTTTGGTTTATTTTCTTCAACAATGAATAGGCCCTGAAGACCCATTTGGACGTGGACATGGGGTTGAACATGACAATGATAAAACATCGTTCCTGCTTTTCTGGGTGTCAGATTATAGGTTCTTGATTCACCTGGAAGTATTGGCATCTCACTCGCTATCGGAACACCATCGTTTCCCTCCCCATTTTCATCCAAAAAACCATGATCAGCTCCATGAAGGTGCAATGTGTGTGGCATATAATGCGTGTTCTGAATTGTTATTTTTATTATATCCCCTTGTTCAACTCGAAGAGCTGGTGACGGAATCTTTAGAGATGTCCTGGCTACTTGTGTTTCAAAATTTTCAACAGCCATGCCAGCCAATTTTGGAGCAAATACCCATAAGCCTGGTTGAATACCAGGAGCAATATCATATGTCGTAACTGGTTTTTCTGAAATTGGTGAGCTTCCATTTAACTCAGCGATTTCGAGCTTTATATGAATTTCGTCTGGATCACCATCGCCATCCAAGTCTCGACCTTTTTCTATAGCATCAGAGGACAATCCACTCTTTGAGAGTGTGTCATTACTAATATTGTTTGTTCCCAATACTGAGGCTGCAACCAAGAATGGGTTATCACTAACGCATGCCCTAGATTCATTGATCTCTATACCTTCGATTGTTTGCTTATTTCCCCAGCCACTCAGATCTTCTGGACAGACTGCTTCATTGGTTTTTAAAGATTCTTGTATCTCAGATCCCGGAAGAGGCACATAATCATTGGCACCAAAAAGTGAAGTCAGAGAAATTTTCAACGACAGAGGATACCACTGAGATGGGAATGAAATAAATATCCCAAGCACTGATAAAAGAAGAATAATATTGTTTTTTTTCATAATTGATTTTTGATTCAATTTAAGCTGAATACATCACTATATGTGAGGACTTTATAACTATTTTCAATAATTTGATGTCTTAACTGAGAACTCGCATATACGCTGCAAAAAATAATACTGTAGTTACTTTGTTCTAAATCCGAAGTAAACATACGAACCAAAAACCAACGATAAAAATAAAAAAGAAATGATTGCCCATGGAATATTTGCAGAACCAACAGCAAAAGGAAAAACTGAAGAATATATCGTAGGCTTGGAGGGATGTCCCGCCGTTACTATACCAACATAATTACCGGGCTCATTGAATGCATGAGTAACCATATATGAAGCATTTTCCTTAATGATAGGAGGTTGATAGAAAACTGTGTGGAGGTCAATATCCTCAATCAGGTTTATGTCTTCAATTTGAACGTACTCGCCTTTATCAGTAACGTTTCGAATAATTCGAAAATCAACAGCAACCTCACTGAGACTCTTGTGAAGATAATCCAAAACGAAAACTGTTTCTGATGCGTCGTCAAGATCCTCACAAAATTGCTTATCACCTGATGTTTTAGGTTGATAAGCTGTGAAATGTGCCGTGTAAAAACCTATTGTGATAATGCAACTGTCCTCTGACAACAAAACTCCTCCACCTGCATAGCAGGTCGAGATCGAGTAAAAAAAGAATAGAATGCTTAGCTGTATATTTTTTATCATTTGATCATTGTCTGGAATTTATACAGAAATATGCGTTTATTGTAATAATGAAAATTACACTGGTTTTTTCAAATTTTTTTGTGATCTTATGTCTTCGATCGTGAATCCAGTATAACCATATATCATGGAAATAATCGGATTGATTAAATTAAAGAATGCGAATGGAAGATAAGCAAATGTTGCTACTCCAAGAGTTGCGCTCATGTACGCTCCACAGGTATTCCATGGTACAAGAGGTGATGTAAGTGTACCTGAATCCTCAATCACTCTTGATAAATTCTTTGGGTCTAAATCACGGTTAGCAAACTCAGCCTTAAACATTTTACCTGCGAGAACAATGGAAATGTATTGATCCGCACAAACAATATTTATACTGATACAACTAAGTATAATTCTTGATATTAATGAACCTGTGGTCTTAGCTGCATTCAATGTTGAGGAAATTATTCTTTGGAGCATGCCTGAGTGCTCTAAAACTGCACCAAATGACATGGCACTTATCACCAACCACATAGTGTTTAGCATTGATTCCATGCCACCTCTTGATAAAAGGCTGTCTATTTCAGCAACCCCTGTGGCAGAAACATAGCCAGAGGCTAGTGCTATCCATATTCCTTTTATCATTGATAAGATGAATGGCAACTCATCAGAGTTCGAAAAGACAAGAACTACGTCAGTTTGAAAAAAGAATGCCACTAAGGCACCTGATAGAGCACCAGTCAATATTGTTGGTAGCGCGGGAACTTTTTTAATTGCCATATAAAATACAAGAACAAGAGGAACAAGAGTGATTGGCGTGATATTAAATGTCTCATGAAGAGTTTGATTGAATAGCTTGATGGTTGCATCTTCGGCTTCACTGGAGACGCCCAGACCTAAGAACATGAATATAATCAATGCCACAACAAATGATGGTGCAGTCGTCCATACCATATGCCTGATGTGAGTAAATAGATCAGTTCCAGTAACAGCAGGGGCTAAATTTGTGGTATCGGAAAGAGGTGACATTTTATCACCAAAATAAGCTCCGGAAATGATTGCACCAGCAGCAATTGCGGGCGATAAATTTAAGCCAATTGATACAGCAATAAGAGCAACACCAAGAGTACCAGCTACCGTCCAAGAACTGCCTGTGGCAAGCGCTGCAATTGCACAAATTACACATGCTGCTGGATAAAAGATAGTTGGGTTAAGCAACTCCAATCCGTAGTAAATCAATGTAGGCACAGTTCCTGATAATAACCAGGATCCAATAAGAGCACCCACACAAAGAAAAATCAAAAGAGCTCCCATTGCTGTGCCAATGCTTTGAACGATTGCATCAAGAATATCGTTCCAAAGATATCCATTTTTAATGGCTACAATCGAGGCTATCCCGGCAGAGAGAATGAGAGCTATCTGATTAGGGCCGTAAGATGAGTCAGATTCAAAAAGATAAACTGATACAGACAACATTGATACCAGAGAAAAAATTGGTATCAGCGAATCAATTAAGGATGCATCTCTGACTTCTCTCATTTTTTTTACAAAAAGACTATCCCAACAGACGGTTTAATGACTGTGTGGGGTGAGCCTCAAAAGCCTCCCCTTAGATGTGTCCTGCCTTCGAGGATAATCTTCCAATAACCATAACGCACCATCGGGCCCCTCTTCTACTGAACGAATTCTTCTTCCCATATCAAATCTCTCAATTTCTTCTGCCGTATCGCCATCAAATTGGACCCTGATTAAAGATTCTGACGATAAGCCAGAAATGAAACCGCTTCCTTGCCAATCGGAAAACAATTCACCCCTATAGATAACAAAAGAACTTGGTGATATTACTGGAATGGAATATCCATCACCCCACCACTCTTTTGGCTCCTCAAATTCTGGTCGCGTATCATGATTTGGAATATTACTTCCATTGTAATGAATCCCATTTGACACTGTTGGGTAGCCGTAATCTTCTCCTTTGAGAACTAAATTGAGTTCATCGCCGCCTCTAGGTCCCATTTCAATATTCCACAACCTTCCATCTGCATCAAAATCTATACCAAGCGGATTTCGATGGCCAAGTGACCAAACCTCTGCAGCAACACCACCGTCGTCATAAAAAGGATTATCGTTTGGTATACTGCCATCATCATTCAATCGAATTATTTTTCCCATATTGGATGTCATGTCTTGGGCTGGATCAAACTTCTGTCGGTCTCCTGAAGAGATAAATAAATAGCCGTCTTCAGAAAACGCCATTCGATGAGCGTAATGACCTCTACCAGTAACTTTTGGAACTTGCCTCCAAATATATTCCACGTCCTTAAGCTTGCCTCCTTCGTCGGAGAGTTCGAGTGATGCTTTGATAACAACAGCACCTCGTGTATCATTTTCACCTTCCTCGGCAAAACTCACATAAATAGTTTGATTTTCATTAAAATCTGGATGAATAGCCACGTCTCCAAGTCCACCTTGACCTCCGTAAGCAACTTCTGGCACTCCAGAAATTTCAGAAAGTGTTTCTCCAGCTTGATTCATCAAAAACATTTTTCCTGGTTTCTCTGTTACCAAAAAATTACCATCTGGAAGAAATGCCATTGACCAAGGTTGATCAAAACTTGCCAGCTCCTCAACCAAGAATTTATCTTCATGGCCATAAGATTGACCCATTGTGATTATCAAGATGAAAGTTAATGCTATTTTTTTCATTTTTTT
>CEUH01147975.1_pt1 | contig 10496 bp, 11 predicted proteins | sample 356461 | NCBI WGS metagenome assembly CEUH01 (sample SAMEA2623275, study PRJEB7988) | marine metagenome | isolation source: saline water (ENVO:00002010), including
TTCAAATTCATAGATTCAAAGATAAGCCTTAATTTTAGGATTAAATGACAAAATCAGTCAACGGATTACATGTAAATAAGCAACGCTGGAAAATTTTTCTATCGCTAATGGTTATTATTGTGATTGCTGTTTCTCTTTTCCTTGCGAACAGTTTTGTGTCGAAAATTGCAGAACGTGAAAGGTCCAAAGCTACACAATGGGTTGAATCAATTCAAAAGAAAGGAGAGCTTGTACAATTATCTAATGCCATATTTTCTGAGCTAAAGAGAAAAGAAAAGCAAAAAATTGACTTAGTTGTCGAGGCTCAAAAAATTTTGCTGACGAAATCGGATCTTTCCAAAAATCAGGATGTCGAGTTTTCTCTTTCAATTATTCAAGCTAACACCGAAATACCCGTTGTTCTTTTAACCGAGGAAAACGTGGTTATGCAGTACAGAAATATGGATTCATTATTCCATGATGGCTTGACTTCCTCAGAAAAAGAAGCAATCTGTAGTTTAAGAGCAGCGGAATGGAAAGCTATCGGTCAGTATAAGCTTATAGAATATTTAGATGGTGAATTTTTACAGTTTGTTTTTGGAAATTCTTATGAATTGGAAAGGCTACAGCGGGAAAGTAAACGTTTAATATCTTCATTTAACAATGAAATTAAAGATAATAATGCCCTTATTCCTGTCATGCTTTGGGACGTTTCATCCGATTCCTTGGAGGCAAGTAATTTAAATCTCAGTGAAGAACAAAGTAAATTACTCAGAGCGGAGTGGAAGCTAGACAACATACCTTTAAGCTTTGATTTTGGTACAGGCAAGAAACAATTATATTTTTCTGACAGCAACGAATTGCTGTATTTAAAATGGATTCCTAGCATACAGTTTTTGGTACTTGCTTTGCTCATTTTATTGGGTTATTTTATTTTCTCTACCTATCGAAAAGCGGAGCAAAAGCGTGTGTGGGCAGGAATGGCAAAAGAAACAGCACATCAGTTGGGTACACCACTTTCTTCTTTGATGGGTTGGCAGGCGCATTTAGAAAATCTTAAGGTTGATCCAATGGTGACTGCGGAGATGAAAAAAGATTTGGTTCGGCTAGAGAGAATCACAGACCGTTTTTCTAAAATTGGTTCTGAAGCCAAGCTTGAACAATCAGACATAAGCAAAACAATTGAAAATAACTTAGATTATCTGAGGGCACGCTTATCCAATAAGGTAGAGCTAAAGTTTCATTCTGAGTTCAGACAACTTGACAGCGTCGCGCACAACGCTGCGCTTATGGATTGGGTCATTGAGAATCTTTGTAAGAACGCTGTTGATGCCATGCAGGGAGACGGTAAGCTGGAAATACATATGTACAGCGAAAAATCGAATGTAGCTATTGATTTTATCGATACCGGAAAGGGGATTTCAACCAAAGAACAAAAGGCAATTTTTGAGCCTGGATATTCGACAAAAAAAAGAGGTTGGGGATTGGGTTTAGCCCTGGTAAAACGAATTATTGAAGAGCATCATTCAGGTAAAGTTTTTGTCGCTTCTTCAAAGATTGGCAAAGGAACCACCTTTCGAATTCTGTTACCTAAGAATTAAATTCAGACTTGAGATTGTCAATAACTTGTTTAACAGAAAGAATCCCCTTTACATGTTCGATGGATGGTCCTGCGCACCAAACCGTTTTGTAGGTTGTTGAAAATGCAGCTTTCTGAAGACTTTTCATTCCTCTCATGAATGTTAAGGCTTTGAACCATTTCTTGACCTTTTTATTTTTATTTAAAAAGTGTTCCAAGAAGTTTTGAGAGGTTCCTATTTTTTCTACATAGGGTGTTTTGATTACTGTACATGGTGTTCCTGAAAGCTTAGTAGTTAATACAATATCTTTAGCACCATAATCTACGCATGCATCCTTGTATCCTTTTGAAACAGGAGCCTCATGTGTCGCAATAAAAATACTACCCATGGATACACCGTCCGCTCCTAAGTCTAGCATCTCTTTTATGCCTTGACCATTTCCAATTCCTCCTGCAGAAATTATAGGGATCTTACATTCTCTTTTAAGTGCGGGAATAAGTTCAGCAAAAGTCATTGGCCCGGCATGCCCTCCTGCTTCTTTGTTTACTGCGATAATGGCATCGGCACCTAGTGCCTCTACTTTTTTTGCATAATTCACATCTACAACATCGCAGAAAACCTTAATACCGAATTTTTTAGCCATTTCAATTGTTTCAGCTGGAGACCCAAGTGAGGTTATAAAGTAAGAGATTCCCTCTTCGCAGCAAATCTTGAGCTGTTCTTTATATAAAAAGTTAGATTTATTGACAATTAGATTGATGCCAAAAGGACCATTTACCTCTTTCTTAATTCGCTGTATTGCCGCCCTTAATTCATCGACTGTCCTATAATTCAGTGCCGGGATTGCACCCGTTATTCCATTGCGCAAAGCTTCAATAATCATTTCGTCATTTGACACTAAAAACATGGGTGCCATGATTACGGGAAAGTCAATATTCAACATTTCACACAAAGAAGCTTTATTTGTCATTATCTTTGGATTGGTTTTCAAAAATAAGCAATATCAAAGTCCTATCCTATATGAGTATCAAGCAAAGGATTTTCTTATTATTTCTTCTTGTCCCTTTTCTTTTGTTGACCCAAACAAATAGAAAGGTAGGAATTCAGGATTCCATGCGTTATTCTCTCGCGATGTCATACGAGGCCATTGTTGATATGCTTTATTTGTATGAGTCATTTTTGGATGTTTCGGTATTGGGTTATTCAGAATTTGGTCAATCAATTCCTTTATTAAAAATATCTAAGAAAAGTCAGCTTAAGAAAAAGCCAGTGTTGATTGTTGGTAATTTGCATGCAAGAGAATTTTACAGCTCTAAATTTGTATTGAAGTTTTGTGATGAATTTTTATACTCTTTAACATCACAAGCTGGCATATATGAATCTGCGAATTCAATTATTGATGAGTACGATTTGTTCATTATTCCTGTGGCAAATCCGGATGGGCTTAAAATTGCTCAAGAGGATTGGAGTGGTATTGAAAAGTATCGAGCTTCAGTTGATTCTATCAAAAGAATTGGCCCTTACTCTGATTGGAAAGCGAATGGAACGGGCATCGATCTCAACAATAATTTTGATGATGGAAATTTCGAGGTGAAACACGGTCATTTGTTCGAAGAGGAGCCAGCATCTCAGGGATTCAAAGGAGCTTTTCCCTGCGAAGCGAAAGAGGCCAAAATTATTCAAGATTTTGTGGATACATTGGTGCCATTATTGACGCTTTCTTATCATACGAAGGGTGATGTTTTATTTTGGGCAGACCGTGGAACCCATTCTTTTTTTAGGGGGCTCGATGAGAAACTAAATATTAAAGTAGCCAATTCTTGCGGATTTAAAATGGCTCGCGTTTCAAGAAATCCAAAGGATTATGGCGCGGGATTAGAGAATTACATTAGGGCCAAAATCAAAAGAATCGGTGTTTGCGTAGAACTCTCCCCACCCAATGATATGATAGAACAGCATCCGGCTAATAAGTTTAAAAGTTTGGTTTGGAATAAGTGTAAAAACATGCCTATTATTTATCTTGAAGAGCTTTCTAGACTGTACCCTAAGTATAAATATTTGTTTGAGCCGTAATCAATCTTTTTGTTCACATCTCAAATAAATTAGGTAGGAGATGAAATGCTTACTAAATTTGAATAAAGCGCAAAATGCGTCTTCTCAATGGAATCGATTTTAGCATCCCTACTTGCACCCTATCAAGAATATTCTACCCTGAATATCCTTCTTGAGGCAACTGCCGTTTTTTTCGGCCTCATGAGTGTTTGGTTTTCCAAGAAAAATAGTATTTTGGTTTATCCAACCGGCATTGTTTCAACCGTAATTTTTGTATATTTATTATACAACTGGAATTTGTTGGGCGACATGCTCATCAATGCCTATTATTTTTCGATGAGTATTTATGGATGGTATTATTGGACCCGAAAGTCAGGTTCAACATACCTAAATCCAATTTCTCAAATGAGTCAATGGGAATTCAGAAGAGCCCTTACCTTATTTGTTTTTGCGTTGTGCTTTGTCTTTGTTGTTTATAAGATATTTAACAAGTGGAATAATTTAATTGCATATGTAGATACGCTAACTACGGCGATATTTTTTGTTGGAATGTGGCTTATGGCCAGAAGAAAAATTGAAAATTGGTTATTTTGGATTGTTGGTGATCTTATATCTATCCCGCTATATTATTTCAAAGGTTATGCGTTAACAAGTATTCAATATTTAATTTTTACGCTTGTTGCGTTTGCCGGGTACTATACATGGAAAAAAAAGCTATATGAGGGGTATTAAAGTTGCTTTTACGGGACCTGAATGCTCTGGTAAATCTTCGTTGGCACAGTGGCTTGCGAAAGAGCTTTCTTGTCAAATAGTTGAGGAGTATGCGAGAGAATATTTAAAGGGTCGTTCTACCTACTCAATCGATGATTTGGATAAGATTGCATTGGAACAATTTTATAGAAACTCGGCTACAGGTCCATTAGTCATCGATACTGAAATGTTGGTCATGAAAATATGGTGTGAGGAAAAGTATCAGACAGCATCTGATACTATTTTGCAATTATTAGAACGACAAAAATTAGACTTTTATTTCCTTTGCAAACCCGATTTCAATTGGGTTTCAGATCCATTACGAGAGAACGCTAGTGATAGAGAAAGATTATATAAAATATATGAATCTAATCTTAAAATGTTTAACTTTTCTTATTGTGTACTTTCTGGTTCTGAATCTGAAAGAAGAAAAACCATTAAAAATTTATTCAACGGTAAAAATAGTTTATGAAAAAAGTAGTCTTTATTTTTTTGCTTCTAATGGTGTGCGTTCCAATTGCGTACTACTTCAATAAGCCATCTGATAAGAAAGTACTGAAGGTAATCAATCCTATTGATTTAAATTCTGAAATGGTTGATGTGGAGCTCCGGAATAAGGGAAAGGATCATTATATTTCAGACTTTGAATTAATTAATCAAGAAGGTAGAGCATTTAGTTCGATTAGTGTTTCGAAAAAAATATGGGTAGTTGAATATTTCTTTGCGAGTTGTAAGGGTATCTGTCCTCTTATGAATGCACAAATGAGGCGTGTGCAATCCGCTTTTATAGCTGACACGAATATTGTTATTATGAGTTTTACTGTTGATCCAGAGCGAGATACGCCAGAAGTTCTAAAAGCTTATGCAGAAGAACACGATGCGCAATCTGAAAAATGGATTTTTCTTACTGGTGCAAAGGAGTCGATTTATGAATTAGCGCGAAAATCCTTTTTCCTTTTAAAACCCGCTGAAGCTAAAAACCAAGGCGATGTCGGAAGTGACTTTATTCATACTAATAACTTTGTTCTCATTGATAAAAACAAACAGATTAGAGGTTATTATGACGGAACCAATCGAAATGAAGTCGATGAGCTTATTGAGGATATTGTCCTTCTTCAACAAGAATAGGGCTATCAGTATTTATAGTGCCTAATGAAATTCCCTATCTTTGTTCTCTGAAAGTTCAAATTTCTTTCAAACGTCAATTGCAATGCGTAGAGATAAAAAAAATCAGAAGCCTGACAATAAAGTTTCAAAGCGTGACAAACGTAAGTATATAGAATATCGTCAACGTTTCAAGAAGGGGGATCCTTTACCATCTTTTAGCGATGAAGTGAGGCTCAATAAATTTATATCCAATGCTGGTATTTGCTCTCGAAGGGAGGCAGATGTTTTAATTGCGGCTGGTGTAGTAATGGTTAACGATACAGTTATAACAGAGCTAGGTTACAAAGTAAAACCTAATGATGAGGTAAAGTATGATGGTGAAACAATTAAGTCCTACAATAAGCGATATGTTTTATTAAATAAGCCAAAAGGATTTTATTCTACGTTGGGTGGGTCAAAGGGAAGGAAAACAGCTTTAAGTTTAGTTCAAAAAGCATGTAGGGAGATGCTTTTCCCTGTGGATAAGCTGGATAAAGATGCAACCGGTTTATTGCTTTTTACGAATGATACTGACTTATCTAAAAAGTTGAACCACCCTCGCTTTCAATCTAAGAAATTATATCACGTTGAATTGAATAATCCTGTAACGAAAAATCATTTAAAACAGTTGATTGATGGACTCGACCTAGAGGATGGAAAAACCAAGGCTTTGAATGCCAATCATGTACAAGATGGAACCTCTCGCGAGGTAGGTGTTGAGATAAGCTCTGGTAAAAAAAAGGTTATTCACCGTATGTTTGAACAGATGGGGCTTTCTGTGGTGAAATTAGACCGCGTTCGGTTTTCAGGACTTACCAAAAAGGATCTTCCAAGAGGAATGTTTCGTCACCTATCCGAAAATGAAGTTTCATTTTTAAAAATGACGAAATGATGCGGCACTTATACATCGGCATATTATTTTCAGTTTTATATTCATGTGCTAATGTGGAATCGGATTTATCACACCCTTTTGCTGAATATTTTTACAGTTATGATATTCAACCTAAAGTATATAGATATCGGGATACTATTCATGGATTAAACGAACAATTCCATAGGGTATATGGTATTGAAGATTCTGAGGGAAAGCATATTGTTGTGGAACGTTACGTACAGGACGCTAGGTTAACAGAGGCGTTTAATTTTAATTTAGATTCTTTAAATGTAATGGACCACATGGTCGTAAATGCTCTAGGCGAAAATGAAAAGGCGACCTTGTATAAAGACGAGTTCTTGCCAAAAGAAACAGGTGTGGTAGCACAATTTATATCTAAGTTTTCTGGAGTAACGGATTCCACTGTTTTTTTGATGGAGGTAAATAGACAATTAATCGAAACCAGAATGCGAAAGGTTCAATCTGATTCTTTGGAATGTATTACATTAGAGGAGAATGCTATTTATACTTTATTAAACCCATTGACCAAAAAAGAAAGTCAGCAGAGGCTTCAAACAGTATCTTGTTTTGCCAAGGGAATTGGACTTGTTGCATGGTATGACACAAAAAAAAGGAGTCATTTTGAGCTTGAAGAAATTCTTTCTCAGGAAAAATGGATAAAATTAATTTCAGAATGAAAAAGTACTTTTTATTACTGTTAACCATACTTATGTTCTTTTCGGTATTTGCTCAAAGAAGAAATAAGGTAAAACCCAAAAAGTCTGTAAATGCTGGAGCCTTTTTTTTGCATTGGGGTTACAATCGAAATTTTTATACTAAAAGTGATATTAATTTTAATGGACCCGGGTATGATTTTACCTTGCAAGATTGTCAAGCGGAGGACCGCCAAAAGCCTTTTGGCTTTGAAAATTATTTAAAGTTAAATAGCCTAACAACCCCTCAATTTAATGTTCGAGTTGGTTATATGATAAAACGTCATTGGGCCATCTCTTTGGGCTTCGACCATATGAAATATATCCTTAAGGATAATGTTCCATATCAGTTATCAGGAACCATCAACCCGGGGGTGGATTTAGAAACCAGTTGGTCAGGTACATATATCAATGAACCCGTAATTACTCAAGAGTCCTCCTTTCATTATGAAAATAGCAACGGCTTGAATTATCTTCGAGCCGAGGTTTCCAGAGTTGATCAATGGTATAGGCAAAGAAATTCGGCTTGGTTTGCATTGTCTAGTCTTTTTGGGGCAGGAGTAGGTGCGATTGTTTCAATAAATGACTTTACATTCGCAGGAAGAAAATCCATAGAGACGCAGTCGCTTTCTGGGATGGCGCTCTCACTTCATGCTGATATGCGCCTAGAATTTTTTCGCCATTTTTACATTCAGCCGGGAATTAGTTCGGGCTTTATGTTACAAAATAATGTAAAGACAAGACCTGAGGATTTTAACTCTATTGCCAGTCAACAATTTGCTTATCTTGAGGCTCATGTCTTGTTCGGCTGGCTGTTTTATTTAAAGCCTGTAAATGCATGCGATGCATGTCCTCAGTGGTAGAATTATGAAATATTTGATTGTTGGTCTTGGGAATCCTGGTTTGCAATATGCGCAAACTCGACATAATATAGGTTTTTGTATTTTAGATAGATTGGCTCAAGATTCATGTTCAATTTTTGAAACTCAAAGGCACGCTAATCGTGCTGAATTAAAGTACAAGGGAAGAAAGTTAATTTTAATTAAACCAAATACTTTCATGAATCTATCAGGAAAAGCAATTCAATATTGGCTTCAGAAAGAAAAAATTCCAATTTCAAATTTACTTGTAATTAGCGATGACCTTGCATTGCCGTTTGGCACCCTACGCATGAAAGGAAAGGGCTCGGCTGGAGGACACAATGGATTAAAAGATACTGAGGAAGCACTTAAAACTTCTGTATACAGTAGATTGAGATTCGGAATCGGAGACGATTATCCTCGTGGAAAGCAGGCAGATTTTGTTTTGGGTTCGTGGTCCCAAAAAGAACAAATAGCTCTAGATGAACGCATTGAACAATCGACTAAATTCATTCATTCATTCGTTACTGTTGGTCTAAATAGGACCATGTCCGCATTGAACGGTAAGTAGATCTTCTCAATTAATTAATTGCGCACGTTTTTGCAATCCTTATCAAGGAAAAAACCTTTAATTTTGTACCATGGCTAGAATTAGAATTTCAGAATTGCTCGGGAATGGAGCAAATTTCCTTGGCGAAAAGATCGAGGTAATGGGCTGGGTGCGTGCTTTTAGAAGTAAAAGATTCGTCCAGCTCAATGATGGCTCTTGTATGGCAAATATTCAAGGAGTGATTGATTTTGATCAGTTTGATGAGCAAGCCCTTCGTGCAATTAGTACAGGTGCAGCAGTTAGTCTATTTGGGACTTTAGTGGAATCTCAAGGTTCAGGCCAAAGCGTTGAGCTTCAAGTCGAATCCTTTGAAATCATTGGATCTGCAGATCCAGACGCAGTTCAAAAGACGATTCTTCAACCGAAAAAGCATAGTCTTGATTTATTAAGAGAGCAGGCACACTTAAGATTTAGAACCAACACTTTTGGCGCTGTTTTTCGCATTAGACACGCAGCATCATTTGCCATACATAAATTCTTTAATGATAAGGGCTTTAATTATATCCACACACCTATATTGACTGGTTCCGATGCTGAAGGGGCTGGTGAGATGTTCCGCGTAAGTACATTAGATCCAAAAAAACCTCCTTTAGACGATCAAGGCAATATTGATTACACCAAAGATTTTTTTGGCAAGCAAGTCAATTTAACGGTTTCAGGTCAATTAGAAGCTGAGCTTGCTGCACTTGGATTGGGTCAGGTTTATACTTTTGGTCCGACCTTTCGAGCAGAAAACTCAAATACTTCTCGTCACCTAGCTGAGTTTTGGATGATTGAGCCTGAGGTTGCATTTAATGACCTTTTTGACAATATGGATTTGACGGAAGACTTCTTAAAATATATCTGTAACTATATCCTTGAATATTGTGCTGAAGATTTAAATTTTTTAGACCAACGATATACGCAAGAACAAAACCAGAAACCACAAAATGAACGCAGCGACCTAGGACTTATAGAAAGTATTGAGTTTGTGACAAAGAATGCATTCAAGCGTCTTACTTATACAGAGGCTATTGATGTACTTCGTAACTCAAAAGCATACAAAAAGAAGAGGTTTGAGTTTCCAGTCGAATGGGGTGTTGATTTACAAAGTGAGCATGAGCGATACTTGGTTGAAAAGGAATTTAAATGCCCTGTAATATTAAGAGATTACCCTGGAGATATCAAGGCCTTCTACATGCGTCAAAATGATGATGGAAAGACTGTAGCAGCTATGGATGTTTTGTTTCCTGGAGTTGGAGAAATTGTTGGGGGCTCTCAAAGAGAGGAACGATTAGATATTTTAACAGAGAAGTGTAAAGACTTTAATATAGCAGAGGATGAGATTTGGTGGTATTTAGAGACTAGAAAATTCGGTACAGTTCCTCATGCTGGATTTGGGATGGGTTTTGAAAGATTGGTAATGTTTTTGACAGGAATGTCTAATATCCGAGATGTCATTCCTTTCCCACGCGCACGAGATAATGCCGAATTTTAGGCATTAAAAAACCGGAAACAGAGTTTCCGGTATATGAAAACAGATTATTTCTATTTGAATTTCTGAGTGCCTTTTGCAGGCCCAGGCTTTCCTCGGCCCGATGGTGCGTTTTTCATACGATTTACAAGCTGCTTTTTAAATGCGATTTCAGCATCTCCAAGCTCAAATACTTTTTTGAAGCCAAGTAGCTCTCCGATCTTTTGGGAGTACTCTTTTTTAATATCAAGTGCTTTTATCGCACTGTCATGACTAGAATTCAGCGCATTTTGATAAGACCGATCATTTTGATTTAGGCTGTCTGCTTTTAATGCTTTTAGGTCAGCCTTCATTGATTTACGGTGTGCTTTCATTTTTGCTTGCATCTCATTATAGATAGGCCAAAAAGCTTCTGCTTCTTCTGTACTCAGCTCTAATTTTTTAGAAATAAAGGCAACTTTGGCTTGTTCGATGCGCTC
>CEUH01002712.1_pt1 | contig 10444 bp, 15 predicted proteins | sample 356461 | NCBI WGS metagenome assembly CEUH01 (sample SAMEA2623275, study PRJEB7988) | marine metagenome | isolation source: saline water (ENVO:00002010), including
ATAATGAATACTAAAGCAGTAGAACCAACTTACGAAGCAGCTCATGTCTTATATGCTTCTAGAATGGATCTTATAAGTGATTATAAGTTTATGGGGAACTTTGAAGAAGAAGGAGGCATAAAGTTATTTCAAATGGATGAGTTAGAAGCATTTGATATCGATGAACCTTGGCAGTTCGAAGTAGGAGAAATATTATATGATAAATTTATTAAAGGAAGTTAGTCATACTAACGAAAGTTACGAAAGAATAAAGTTACTTAAAGATAGATTCAAAGGAGAAACTATCTATGTCACTAGCTGTGGCCCATCTCTTACTACTCATAACAGAGAAAAGCTATTAAGTAAACTAGAAGGTAAACCAGTAATAGCTCTTAAACAATCCTATAACTATGTAAAAGAAGTAGCTACTATTCATGGTATGTCTGCTTATGGTTACCAACCATATGAATATTATTCAAACGATACTTTAGTACACTGGCAACTTACTGCTATGAATATGCAGTATGAGATAAATAGAATACATAACGAATGGAAGCATAGAGCTGATATAATGATTCCTTGTTACTCTACTCCTTGGGTACCTATGGAACGAACCACAGCTTACACAAGAGAGTTTAACAACTGGTTAGCATACTCAGAAGGAAAAGCTATATGGGGTCCTGGTATAATGTATGAGACTGGTATACCTTTAGCTATTCATTTAGGTGCTAAAGAAATAGTTACAATAGGATGGGACATAGGAGACCTATCTAAGTTTAAAACAGAAAAAGGTCATAAGTTAGGTGATGATGATTGGAGAAAAGAGCATGCTGATTCTCTCTATGCTGAAGGAGTACATGCAGGAGCAGGTCCTGACTATGAAGAGTTAAAAGAAACAATCGACTGTACTAAAGAAATGTATGATTGGTTCTTGGAAAAACAAATAAAAGTTCGTATATTATCTGATACAAGCCCTGCTGATAGTAGATTTGAACGAACAACATTAGATGAGTTATAACTTAATACTTTACTGTAAATCTTTTAGTAGAGACTTTCCAAGACTCAAAAGACTTCATGAGTCTATTCAAAAGCATAATAAAGATAATATTCCTTTTTTTATATCTGCTCCTAGTTCTGAGAAAGATTTATTAGTAGATACTATAGGAACAGAAGGGTATGAGTTTATTACTGACGAAAGTATATGGGACTTTAAATATCAAATGGATGGCTGGAGAAGTCAACAGATAGTAAAATCCAATGTATGGAAAGCAATCGATACTGAAAACTATATCTGTATAGACTCAGATCAGTTCTTTATCAAAGATTTTTATGTTAAAGATTTTATTCATCCATCAGGAACTATATACTCATTAGTTCATGAGAATAAGGAAGTACAGCAATATGAAAAGTTATTCTTCAATAAGAACTATCAACAAAATGGATACTGTAAAGCAGTAAAGGCATACAGAGATACTTTTGGTTCTGATCAAGGAAGGATATATGATTTCGGTCCTCCTCCTTATCATTGGTCAGTTAAAGTATGGAAGCATTTTGAAGATAACTATCTTACTCCTAATGATTTAACGTTTGAAACTTTTCAACTAGCAATGCAACAGAAATATAATATAGCTTTTAGAGAAGCTGTAACGTATGGAGAGTATCTACTAGCAGCAAAACCAATAGAACTATATCCTATCTCAGGAGCATTTAAGTTTTATCATTGGAAAGAAATGTATGAGTTCGAACAGCAGACTGGATTAGCTAAAGTTGAAAATATAGAACCAAACTTCTTAGGTATAACATTACAAAGTAACTGGGCATGATATTATATCAAGTACATCATATGTGGTATGAATCTAGTATGATAGATGAATGCTGGCATTCTGTGTTACAGGCACTGAGAGCAGCTCCTGATGTAGATGTTAAAGTTCAGATATGTTTCAATATGCAAACTTATATTGAGAAACCTGAAGTTGATAATCATAGATTAATGTTAACGAAATGGGATAGTCATCCTTTAATGCAAGACTATAAACCTGAGTTAGTTATTAAGACTGATGATGAACCTTTCTACAACATAGCTGATTGGAGAAGAGAAGTATATGATCCAGAAGCTAAATATACAGTATGGGGTGAGACAGATACAATACTACCTAGAGATATATTTGCTATATTAGATAAGGTAGAAATAAATCAACCTCATGCTCTTACCTTTGCCGGAAGACCAATGTGGGATAATACTTGGGATGTAGTAACTCATGAAAGGTTATTAGGTTATTCTAAACCTTGTCAATGTAAACCTCATAAGGATGATTGTATAGAACTATTAGAAGCTCCTTGGAAGTATAAAGATTATATTACTCAAAAAGAGTTAGATAAGTTTAATGATGAATCAGGTGATATAAAAATACAACAAGTACCATGGAAGATAGATGGAAGTACAGTTTGTTTGTCTGGAGGCATTGAAACTCCTTTTATAGCTCCTGGTATGCATTTTGTTAGAGAAGATACTTGTTTAGAATATTATTTAAGAAAAAAGAATATACCACAAGTATGCATTACATCGAGGTTAAAAGGTCATAACTATAAACATCCTAATAAAAGAGTAGGTACTAACGCTACTAGAAATGATGAAGTGTTTAAAAAATATGCTGATGTTAGTATAGCAGCTATGCAAAAGTTTCTTTCTGAGTTATGAAATATGCAGTAGTAGTAACAGCGATTACAGATGGGTTTGATGCTAAAACTATGCTAGATATTACTAAACCTTCTCTAGAAAAATACTGTAGTAGAACTAAATCAGATTTAATAATCATAGATGAACCTAAACTTAATATAGCTGATAATATAGAGATCAAGCATCATCCTTATTATGGTAAGTATAACTACTTAAGATTTGAAAAGAATCAAGTCTATGATTTGTTTGAAACTTACGATAAAGTTCTTAGATTGGATGTAGACATAGTTATTAATCCTTATGCTCCAAACTATTTTGAGTTAGAAGATTATTTTTTCTATATAACAGAAGAAGAGCCTGATCGTTCTAGTGAGATATTAAACGTACAGCGTGACTTAGGAGAAGTAGAAGGATGGAATAAGACATACTTTAATAGTGGTGTTGTACTTGCATCTAAAAAGCATAAAGAAGTTTTTAATATGTCTGATATAGATTTTAATCTAGAGTTAGGAATGTTTAAAGAACAAAACGTACTTAACTGGAAAGTTAGAAAGTTAAATATTCCTACTAAAGATTTAGGACGAAGTTTTAACTTTATTAACGATGGAGGTCCAGCTTTTTTAAATGACGATTTAAGAAGAGAAGCTAATATTATACATCATAACATTCCTATTCGTCAAACTAAAAAAGGGTCACTAGGAAAGATAGATAGTATGAAAAAAGATATAAACTTCTTTTTATCTGAACGTAGAAATAATAGAAAACTAATATGATTACACATTGTATAAGTACATATAATAACTTACCTTATTTAAAACTAGCAGTAAAATCTGTTAGAACTCATTCGTATTGGAAAGATGCCCCATTTATTATTCATGCTGAAAACTGTACTGATGGTACTAATGAATGGTTAAGAGCTATGGCCGACCAGTACGATTTAACTTACTATGTAGATGAGAATGATAATCCAAAAGGTATAGGAGGAGGTATGAACTTCTGTGCTGAAAAAGTATCTACAGAATATATTAACTTCTTACACTCAGACTTCTATGTAACTAAGAACTGGGATTTGGAGTTAATGAAGATTCATGATAAGTACGAAGATGAAAAGCTATGGGTGAACTCATTCAGAATAGAGCCAAATATGTTTGGTGATAATGATAGACCTGGTACTCACTTTGTTCCTAAAGAAACATTTGGAGCTTACTATGATGATTTTAATCCTAAACTAATGTTAGATTATGCTAAACAGATTGCAGAGAAAAACGATTTTGAAATACCTAAAGGAGAAGGTGTCTCCGGTCTTGTTCGAAAGTCTTGGTGGGATACTATTGGTGGCAATGACCCTTTATTTGCTCCTACTTCATGGGATGATTATGATTTGTTCCTCAGGATGTTAAATGATGGCGGTAAGTTTATTATGCCAACTAAGTCTATCGTTTGGCACTTTGGTGCTAGAGGTTCTCATAGACTTGAAGAGAATAATAATCAATCTTCTGATAGACAGAAAAAAGCAGAGCAAGCTAATGCACAGAAGTTTTATAATAAATGGGGAGGGTTACCTAAGAAAGATCAATACGGAATGATATGCGGCATACAGTAATAGTACCATCTTATAATACTTTAGAACATACTAAAAATACTTACGAAAGTCTTTTATTGTATGGAGGTGAAGATGTTGATATAATAATAATAGATGATGCATCTACTGATGGCACTGCTCAATGGTTACTTTCTCTTGAAGATGATAGATTACATTCTATTATAGCTCCAGAGAGAAAAGGACATACATATTGGTATGATCAAGGTATGAAAGTAGCTTCTACTGATATAGTTTCTATTCTTCATTCTGATATGATTATAGGTCCTGGTTACTTTGAAAATATGTTAAAGCATTTGGAAAGAGGTAAAGTAGTTTGTGCCACTAGAATAGAACCTCCTATACATCCTGCTGGAAAAGAAAAGATAGTTAGACAGTTTGGTGAGGAAGCTAATGTATTTAACTGGGAAGGGTTTGAAGAGTTTGTTGATAAAGAAATAAAAGATCAGAAAGATAAAACTACAAAAGGTATATTTGCTCCTTGGATGTTATATAAAGAAGATCATTTATCTATAGGAGGTCATGATCAAAGATTTGCACCTTATGGATATGAAGACTCAGATATATTCAATAGATGGATTAATGCTGGTTATGAAATGGTACAAGCTAGAGATTCATTATGCTATCATATGACTTGTAGAGGTCATAGATGGAACAAAGGAGTAGGAATAGAAAACCCAGACTATAGAGCTACTATGGATAAGAATGCTAGAGAGTTTCTACGCAAATGGGGTGATTGGATTCAGAATGATGAATATCAATATCCTATTATTAATCCTAAGTATAATAAAGGTATAGTTCTTTATAGAGGTAAGCCTATTTTATTAGGTACTTTAGAACCTTGGTGTGATAATCTATATGTAGATATGAAACAAGCTATTATAGATGCATACATTGAAAAGGAGCAACCTAAAACTGTAGTAGATTTATCTAAAAAGATTCATACAATAGATGCTGAAGCTACAAACGATGTTATGATTTACATTGATGGGAGTAAGTTTAGCTCTACAGATGGACAATACGTTCAGCAACTAGCTGCAATACTAAATCAAAATAAACCTGAAGAAGGTAGATTTAAAATAGGAAATGTTGAAATAGAAATAATAAAATACAATGAAAAAATACCTGATTGAGTTCACACATTCGGATGGAACTGTAGAAGAAATAGAACTAACTACTGATAGATTAGAATGGTCTATAGAACAATGGAGTAGAAATAGATCCGTTGTTAGTCACAAAGTACTTAAAGAAAGTTCCTCTAACCCTAAAAAGATGCTTCTAGGATAATGACTATAATACATTATTCTAACTATTTATTTGTATAACAGAGATTTTTTTCTTATATTTAACATATGAAAAGACTAAAAGAACTAGTAAGCATGGTAACTGAAGCTGCAAAAATAAACTTTGCAGGACATTCTTTTTTACTAAAGGTTGATACAAATGAAGACCCACAGAAGAAAGGAGTTAAGGTTCAGTTTATTCCCACAGAGTTTGGATCACTTACTCCAACTCAACAGAATGATATAGCTATTGAGTTAGAAGAGAGACTAGAACAAGGCCTTGGAGAGTATGAACTCAAGGTAGAAAGAGATCGAAATCTTAAGGACAAAACTATCATTGGCTTCTTTATCTACATAGAGTATTTTGATAAGATAATCAGAAAAGCATTATCAGATCAAAACCCTACTTCTGATGTAGAAGACGAAGAACCACAACTATGATAGATCCTATAAAAAGAATACGTCAAACACTTTTTTCAATCCATCCACTGTCTTATCGTATTAAGAGAAAGACTTTAGATAAAGCGTCTATGGAAAAAAAACTATTCATTGAGGTTATAAATACTCTTAAGCAAATAGAAGAAAGAAGAGACTTCATGCAAGAAGAAATAGGTATGGATGTAACAACATATGAAGATAAGTTCTTTAGTGTTATAGAAAATCTAATGAAAATGCATTTTTCTAAAGAGCAACTAGCGCTCATTCAAATGTACCTCTACCAACTAGCCCCAGATAAAGAATGGGATGGTACTATTACTGTTACTAAAAACAAAGTAGAAGAAAACGTTCCATTTAAAAAGCCAGAAGATGTATGGAAAGTTATAACAAACTTCACAAAATAGTTGGTATTCTGATTTTTTCTTCTTATATTTATATCTAATTAAAAAACGGTTATATGCAACTTGAAATGATAAAATGTCCTGCTTGTAATGAGGACAAACTTCCAGCAAAAAGAAAAGAACTAGGCTACCATGTCTGTATTAGTTGTTCCACTACTAAACCCGTAGTTGGTATTACTACTGTAGAAGGTTCAGGTGATCATACTTATAATGATATCATCATTATGGATCAAGATAGAGCTAGATCTATTGCTATTAAAGAAGCTGAACTTACAGGTAAGTCAGTACATCTTGAGATGCTTGATTTAGACACAGATGAAGCTGCTATTTCTCAGTCAGTTAAAGAGAAAGTAAATCAAGTACTTGAAGATGAAGAAGAAGAATACGATTCATTTGATCCTAATAAAGAACCAGAAGGAATAGAAGGAATAGATTATTAATGCCTAACCCTACTAAAATATTATCCAAAGAGGATATTTTAAGAGCACAGAAGGTTACTCGATCTAATATGGCTGCTGCTAGATATCTACATGTATCTTATAATCACTATAAGAAGTACGCAAAGATGTATAAAGCAGAAGATGGACGTACATTATTAGAAGTTCATATGAATCAAGCTGGAGCGGGAATACAGAAGTTTGCTTTGAAAGGTAAAGATAGAATACCTTTAATGGATTTATTAGAAGGTAGAGTCCCCATAGAGCATTTTGATGCTAAGGATATAAAAAAGAGACTTATTATAGAAGGTCTTGTTGAAGAGGTCTGTGCTAAATGTGGATTCGGTGAAAGAAGAATAACAGATACAAAAGTACCAGTTATTTTAAATTTTAAAGATGGAAATAAAAAAAACTTTCATCTAGATAACATTGAGTTTCTCTGTTATAACTGCTCATTTCTATATGCAGCATCACCTATAGAGGAGAGACAAGCAGAGGCAATGGAAGATTACGTGAAAACACGGGATGATGAACCTGATTGGGAGTTAGATCAGGCGCATATTGAACATTTAAAAAGTTTAGGGTTATATGATGATGATGAAGAACAATCTCCTGGGAGTGAGTACATCTCTAGACTATAAAACTATTTATTACCATGGCAAAAAAGAAACCTAATAAATTTTCCACTTGGAAAAAACGTAAGCCATTAGAGAGAAAGGTTGCAGACGACCTGGTTAAGAAATCAGAACTCAACGATAAGTTGAGAGAAAAGAAGTTAGGAACAGACTTCCTAGACTTATTTTAACTTAAAACTATTTTATGAAAAACTTATTATTAACTGTTGCAGTGTCTTTGCTATCTACTGTTGTGATGGCGTTTACAATGTATAGTCGAGAACAAGTAGAAACATTAGAAGAACCTCCGTCGAGGCCCTTGGCCTTAGATGAAACAACCCCCAAGATAGAAGCACCAAAAGTAGTGCTTGTTATAAAAAATCACAATCAATTTTTAGAAGACCTCGGAATGAGAGAGTCTTCCGGAAACTATAAAGCAGTCAATCAATACGGTTACTTAGGTAAGTATCAGTTTGGTAGAAAGACTCTTAACGCATTAGGATATGATAAAGTATCTAATAGAGAGTTTTTAGCTAATCCTTCTATTCAAGAGGAAGCTATGTATGCTTTATTAAGTCATAATAAAAAAATACTTAGAAGACAGATAGAAAGATATCATGGTGAAACTATAAACGGTATCTTTATAACTGAATCAGGTATATTAGCAGCAGCTCATTTAGCTGGACCTGGTAATGTTAGAAAGTTTTTTAGGAAAGGATATGAGTTTAAAGATGGAAATGGAACTAAAATGACTAGTTACTTAATAAAGTTTAGTGACTATAAGTTGGAGTTCTGATTTATTTTTACTATATTAAGGTATTAATGCGGGGTAGAGCAGTGGCCAGCTCGTTGGGCTCATAACCCAAAGGTCGGAGGTTCGAATCCTCCTCCCGCCACTAAGTAAAAGGTTATGTCAGAGAAGAGAGGATTACTAGATCAGACTTTAAAGAATGATTATAATACAGCAGGTGTATTAGAAGTATTCCAGAACGGTAAATGGTATAGAGTTACTACTAAAGATTTTAGATCATTTAACGGACCTAGAAGGATTACTGAACCTACAAGAGTGGAGCATGGTAACCCTTGGGTTGATTTAAGAACATATGAATATTACGGTCCAGTCTTTCAATGGGGTACTAATACTGTTGTTGACTTTTCGGATACTGGATCATTAGAAAAATCAGACGCTTGGGAAAAAGCTAGAAAAATATCAGAAGATCGTGGTTAGGTTACATTTTAAAAAAACAGAAGACTTTGAAGGATTATTTAAACGTAAGTCCTTATCAGTAACTAGAAGTATTATCAAAGGCATAGAGGAAGCTATGAAACAAAATAAAAGAACAGCTCCTTTATTTGAGATTAGTTTTGATGAGGCTGATACTATGTTTGAAATATCTCTTTCTTCTTCTCAATGGGAACATGCCTTACAGAGTTGTTTAGAGCATCTTCATGCTAAAGAACTTCCAGATGAACAAATAGATTGCTGGAAACTATTAGAGGCAGCTAAAGCATGGTAAAAGTAGTACATAGTTTTGCGAATGAACATAACGTTATCTGGAAAGAGTTAATGTATGCTCAACTTCTTAGTGCATTATTAGCAAAAGAGCATTACGGTAATATAGAGTTTCATACTACAATGAAAATAGCAAAGGTAGTAGAAAAGCTTGGATTTCCTTATTCTAATATTTTTACCAATAGATTATCATCTGATGATATTACATGGAGTATGCCTAAACTTAAAGCATACCAAGGAATGAAGGAACCATTCTTACATATAGATAATGATACTTTTATCTTTGATAAGATAAACTTCGATAAATACAAAAGTAATATTTTATTCAGTCACCCAGATACTAGCATAAAGAAACATAATAAACTTTATTCAAAGGATGTTTCAAAAGGTATTAGTCAACTTATACAAACTACAAATATAGATGTTAAGAGTAGAAATACTTATTTCAGTAGATTAAATGAAACTTATTTAAGATTATATTTTAAGATTTACAATAGCGGAGTTCCGGATAGTAGAATAACTGATCATTTTGATGTAGCATCTATTCCTAATATGAATGTTACTTTTGTGAATGATGTAGATTTATTTTTATCAGCTAACTCGATTGCAGTTAAACATTATGAAAATAATAAAAAGTTTATTGATAAAGAGAAATATGGTCCTTGTTATATTGAACAGTTAGTTTTACATCAGGTACTTAGATCTTTAGATGAAGACTATCGTAGAGTTTCTTTTAAACATAAGCATCTTATATTTAAAGATGTTCCTACATTATTAATAGGAGAACAAAACTATACTCCTAGGATAGATGATGTTGAATGGCCTCTTGTATTTAGAACTCTTAGTCTTCCTAATGAAAAGTATGACTGCTGTGGATTTTCTCTATATAAAAACATTAAAAATAAGATTGAGATAAAATCTTTAGAAGAGTATAAAGATTATTTAGAAGAAGATTTTGGAGGATTCATGCATGCTACATATATGAAATGGTATGATTGGATGCAAGCATATATCATTCATAATATTAGGACTAGAGTTGGAGATCAACCTCTATTAGATATCCATAAGTACTATAAAGAGATATATCCAAGTTTAAGGCTTCCACGAATGTCTGGAGGAGAAAGACTTTATGAGAAACTTACAAAGTTTTCTTTCGATTAGTTGGTAGTTACAATATTTTTTCTTATATTTAGATATAAATAAAAAGGTTACAATATGTCAGATGTTATGTTAAATTTCGGTAAAGGTTTAGATGGGTACCTTACTAAAGATCAGATTAGAAACTCCTCACCTCTTGTATTTGCAGATGCTCCTACTAACCCAGATGTTAGTAATAGATATCTTTTTGTGAATACTGAAACTATTATAGACGACCTAGAGAAGTTAGGTTGGTTACCAGTTCAAGCAGTACAGCGTAAAGCTAGAAAAAGCGGTGGTACTATATTTAGTAAGCACATGGTTGCTTTCCAGAATCCTAATATTAAGATTACTTCTAGTGATGG
>CEUH01013446.1_pt1 | contig 10406 bp, 5 predicted proteins | sample 356461 | NCBI WGS metagenome assembly CEUH01 (sample SAMEA2623275, study PRJEB7988) | marine metagenome | isolation source: saline water (ENVO:00002010), including
TGCATGAGCGTATGTAATTCAGCCCACTCCAGAAAAATAAATCCTGACAATAAGTATGCGTTTATTAGTGAAAAAAATGCATGGAAAACGCTTAAAAAGTTTGTTAAATACAGCCCAAGATTTGTTGAGAATAAATTTAGAAATTGTTTAAATATAGAGTCAAAAAAAACTCTCAATTCAAAAAAAATTAGGTTAGAAAGAGGTAAAGTCATTAGTAAAATTTTTTCTCTCAGTTATGATGAACCCATTGCGATGGAGAGATCAGCATTTCAGTATATGTTTGACTATGAAGGAAATAGTTATTTAGATGCTTATAATAATGTCCCTCATGTTGGTCATTGTCACCCTGGAGTAATAGAAGCCGCATCAAAACAGATGAAAAAATTAAATACAAATACAAGATATCTTTATGATATAATTAATAGGTACGGAAGGAAACTTCTCAAAAAATTTAATAAATCTCTTAACAGAGTATACTTTGTAAACTCTGGAAGTGAAGCTAGTGATTTAGCCATAAAATTAGCCCTAGCCTATTCTAAGAATAATAATATTATGGTTTTGGAAAATGGATACCATGGTCATACCCAAAGAGGAACTGACATAAGTGCGTATAAATTTAATCATGTAAGAGGACAAGGGAAAAAAGACTATGTAACAGTAGTACCTATGCCAAAAAAAAAAGATTATGAAAATGATAATAGTTTGATTAATCATACGATAAAAAAAGTTGAAAATATTGCTGCATTTATTTGTGAGCCTATTCTTGGATGTGGAGGCCAGGTTCCATTAACAAAAAACTATTTAAAAAAGGTATATAAAAAAATAAGAGATAATGGTGGTGTTTGTATTAGTGATGAGGTTCAAACAGGTTTTGGAAGACTTGGTAAAGTATTTTGGGGATTTGAATTATATAATGTAGTTCCAGATATTGTTATTTTAGGAAAGTCAATGGGTAATGGTCATCCAATTGGTGCAGTGATAACTACAGACAAAATTGCCTCAAAATTTAGTGAAGGCGTTGAGTTTTTTAGCTCTTTTGGTGGTAACCCCGTTTCTTGTTCTGTAGGCTCATCTGTTCTAGACATCATAGAAGAAGAAAAATTACAAGAAAACGCAAAAATTGTTGGAAAATACTACAAAAAAGAATTAGAAAAGCTTAAAAATAAACATAAAGTAATAGGTGAAGTAAGAGGTGAAGGTCTATTTTTAGGAATAGAAATTATTAATGAAAACAATTTAAAACCTGATAGAAAACTTGCACATTTATTAAAAAATAGATTGAGGGAGAAACATATTCTAGTTGGTACAGATGGACCTCATAATAACGTTATTAAAAGCAAACCACCAATTTGTTTTGATAAGGAGGATGTAAAACTAGTTGTAGAATCAATTGATAATATATTGAGTGAAAAATAATTTAAAATCAATTTTCAGATAGTATTAACACAATTCCACTATTTTTTTCAATCCTTATTTCTTCATCAATTTCAAATTTATATTTACCCTGCAAATCAGAAATTAAAGGACTAGTTAATGATGATTTATATTTATCAAATCCTAATTTATTCCAGTTTATATCTAATTTTAAAAATTCATCTTTATTTGACCAGGATGCAATTGAAATCATAACTTTATCATCTTTTTGGTATATGGTACATTTAATTTTTTCATTATCAACTTTTACTGGTGAATCATCTACCCAATAACCTATCATCCTACTGTCTGCAATACCAAAATCTTCAAATAATCTCCACAAATTTCCTGGATTATAATTATGATAAACTCTAGTTGTCATTCCAAAAACTAATCCATGATATGGTCTTCCACCTTTCTCAAGCATTTCTCCTGTTAAACCAAAAGGTATACCGGCAACTTCAGCCATCCAAAAATCTGGATTTAGATTATAGTCAAAATACTCCCCAAACCAAAGCCGAGATACATAAGGAAAATGTTCCATATATAACAACGCACTATTAATAAATCCATCTCTGTTATTAAATTGATTAGCAGAATGCAAGTCTATTACAAAAGATTCTCTATTTCTATTGAGGACGCTTGCTATCCTCTTCACCGTACTTCTACTAAAAGCAATATCATCAAGATAAAGTCCGTCTATATCATTATTTTTAGCAAGCCAATTTATTCCCTCAATATAATAATTTGTCCACCTGGATGTTCCCTTATTTAGGATTGATGCATCATTAACATTGACAGCATGCCAAGCTGAGTGATAATCTCTTTTTAAATGCTCCTGAAGCCAACCATGGCCACCTCCCTTTCCACTATTAAAAATTTCATTTCCAAGACTTCTTAATGGAAATATTTCATAGGTTTTGTAGGTCAATTCTCTTATGGTGTTATACAATTTAACTTTTATGCCTTTGGCATGAGCGTCATCAATATATTTTTTTTGCTTTTCTAGATTATAAAAAGGGTAGTTAATGTAAGGATTGATTTCATTTGCGTGATGTACATTAACAATAGTTCCATTAAGTGCTTCAACAGAATCAATTGGAAGAAATTTATGTACAAACCTAGTATTAAAGTGTTCTTTAGTATTAATAAGTTTAAAAGGCGTAATTAAAAATCTAATATTAAAATGTAAAGTATCCCCTTCCTCAACCATTCTATCTCCTGAATAATTATTTATTAATACCTCATCCGAATCAATATTTACTAATATTCCACCTTTTGAGTCATTGTACCATGATTCAGGTAAATTAAGTGGCTTTGACTGATAAAAGTTTGTATTTAAAGGCCTCTCATATTTATTATCTCTTAAGACATATTGTAATCCCTTGTTAACATTTCCTAACCAAATCCCTTCCTGATGCTTAGTAATATCCCATTTCCAACTAATATTTTTATTAAATTCTCCTCCTTTTCTACCCAACCCTAACATATATTTTGTTGCATCTCTAACCATTGAAAATCTGAAGTTAATATCATCAAGCAGTTTATTATTTTTTGCTATCAGTCTAATTTTTAGATCTAGCATACCATCATACTCCATTAAACCAAAAATATCCATAAGAAAATTTTCAGAAACATTTTTTGATTGCCACTGAGCATTAGCTGCTGAACTCTGGGTCAGGTCAAATTTTTGATTTTTAAATTTTTCAATTTTACCATTATTTCCAAATACATCTAGAGACATACCACCAGATAAAATATCATTTGGCTTATCATTGAGATATGTCATTTCCTGGGAGAAATATGATAATATATTATCTGGAAGACCAAAGGAATTTAAAATTACTTCTCGTCCAAGAATTTTAATAGATTTATCTTGGATTTCAACTTTATCAAATGGTTTTATAATTAAATCATTTTCTGATCCTATTTTAGAATTTAACCATCTAAGTCTACTCATCATTTTTGGATTACTATCTCCGAAGTCTTTTAGTAATTTATTTTGGACATTTAACTTGAGATGAATAGTATCAGGTTTCATTCCATTTGGCTTAACAACTATATAAGATTTATATTTTCCTTTTACAGTATTATTTGGTACCTGAAGACCAAACCAAAGAGATTGAACTTTATTTTTTGGGACTGAAACTTTCTTTATAAAATTATTTCCTAAAAGATCTGTACCACCTTTATTAAAACATGTAAAATTTTCTTTTGATATATACTGTTTAGCATTTGATTTTAAATCTGAATAATAAATTTCAATATCATCTATATCCATATTTGGAGAAAACAAACCAATTTGAAATGTATAATACTCTCCAATAGAGACATTATCTTCTAAACCATTAATATTTTTGAAATTATTAGTCCATCTCAAAGGCAAGAAATCCATCATCCTGATTGGATAGTTTCTGTATTCTGGAAACATAAATACTTCTTTATCAAAATTATTTACATATCTACCGACTTCATCATCAGAAGATATAATCTCCATTGGAAAAAATGAATGGAAGTCGTCAATTGATTCAAAAGATTTTATTTGTGCATTTTTAATTGAAGATATATTACCTAAAACATCTTTTATTTGATTATTCCATTCCAAATTATTACTTGTAATAGGTTTTTTATATTCAACTTTAGGATAATAACCACCTGTTGACTTATGTGGGAGATAATAAAAAAAATATTTTAATGAATTTATCTCAGGCCTGAATAGGATATGACCTTCCATATTATTAATATCTAAAAAAAATTTTTCACTAATTTCTTTTCCTGTTTCTGAATTAATAATTATTACATCTTTTTTACTAGGTAAATCATCTCTTCTCCTCCAAGGAATTTTAACTTGATGTATTTCATCTGACTTTTTAGGTAACTCCACAACTACTCTATGGTTACCTAAGAAGTTAAAAGGCTCTCTATAATTTGGGTGATCCCAATTTCCAGATTTATAAGAATAGCTATAAATTGATTTATTAATTTTTTTATCTCTGTAATTAATTTTATTGGAATCATTACAAGAAAAAATATTACATATTATAAGAAATATAGATAGTCTAATGAAATTTTTTAGCATTTACTTTTTACCAAATGAAATTAAATTTGTGAAAATCCTATAAGCACCACCAACACCTGCAGGAAGCTGTCTAAACCACGAATAAGATGTATAAATAAAATGCCCCTTCCCTACTTTTGCAATTAAAATACCTCCATCGTTGGGATCCTCTCCCTCATCATTTGAAGAAATAATAGTTTGATATTCTTTTGACCAATTATTTGAGAAATATAGTCCTCTTTCTTGTACCCATCCATCAAAATCATTAAGAGAGATCTTATTTGGATAGTTTAATGCAGGATGTTTATCATCCAAAATTTTCACAAATGAGTTTTCTTGAGAGACTCTATTTCTTGAAAGTTTAAATGGAAATGGTGCAAATGTATTTACATCAATATTTCTGGAAGTGTTATATTGAACAATTACGTTACCGCCTTCGTTCATATACTTCATAATTTCTGATTTTATATTGCCTAAAGTCTTATCTGAATTAAATGCTCTTACCCCAATTATTAGAGCATCATATGAATTAAGATTAGAAACCGTAATCTTATCTTTTTTTAAAACATCAACTTCAAAACCAACTAATCTTAAGGATTCAGGAACTTTATCTCCAGAACCCATCAGATAGGCAATTTTATTATGTTTAATATTTAGATCAAATTTCACTAGAGAAATTTCAGATTTTGGAAATCTTGTTTGGGTGGGAAAATGATCATATGAAATTATATCAATCCCCCTGTCATACTCTTTTTTTTCATATTCTGCTTTTGCAGTAATTTTATTCGTATAATTTTTATCATTAGGTAATGATATATTAAAATTGACGGAAGCTACATCTCCGACCTTATCAAAATTTAAATCATAAAAACTTGGTGTAACTTCTATATCTTCATCAACATCTAGAAAAACTCTTGTTCTTAAGGAATCCATACCGGATCTAATTTCTAGACTGATATCTTTTTTTTCTGAGTTAATAAATAACTCCATATCATTTTTAGGATTTAAATAAACAGGATTTCCGATATTAAATGGTTTATAATCATCTCCTTTTGTTGGATTATTAATTTTAAAAACAACAGGCGAGTTGTACGTTAATAACTGCCCATTAATTCTAAATGTAAACTTTGAATTTAAGGTTGGTTCATTTTCAGGGTTTCCAACTAACAATTGATTCTCAATAGAATAATTTCCAAAACTAGATTTATTTTTTAGCCAGTATTTCTCTGAAACATTCATTGATTTGGGTAATTTTATTTTTTTATTTAATTGAAAAAAAATATTATCCTCAAGCTTTTTATTTATAACATATTCTTTATCAATAATTTCTACTTTTTCCAATTTAATATCGTACGGACTCCTATTTATTGCTTCAAAAGAAATTTCTATTTCTTTTTCTGGCACAGAAATTTCTACGTTGGATAATGACTCAAAAAATAAACCAGAACAAGCTTTAATTATTTCTTTTAATTCATTTTTTTTAATTTCTCTCCAATGTCTATCGATTACTTTATTAAGTTCTCTGTAAGCAAGAGAGAGATTATCAATTATTTCATATGGTTTTTTTACGTTGAAGGAATCTCTTGCATTATTAATATATTTATTTAGAATTTCATTTGTGTTTACTCGGTCCCATGAAGTTTTAATACCATCCATCATATCCTTTTTAACAGTGCTTCCTTGAATTAATAACAATAATTCCTGCTCACTACCTCTTCTTCTTAGTGATCCAAAAGCCTGACTTTTATGCATAGACCTACTCTCTGAAGCAATTTCATTATATGACTTACCAAGGTATTTATTATAAACACCAACATCTGTTTTTAGTATTTTATCCTTATCAAACCCATCAATACTCTGAAACCTTAATGAAGCATTCCAAAAAATTCTTTTTGGCTTCCATATTTTAACATGCTTAAGTTGCTCTGGAAAAGCTGAAGGATCACCAGATAAATTAAATGCCTTATTTGCTAAAATTGTAGAAGCTGTATGGTGACCATGAGTAATACCAGGGGTTTGATTAAACCTAGTAATTATCACATCAGGCCTAAACTTTCTAATAATCCAAACAAAATCTGATAAAACCTTTTCCTCATCCCAAAATTTTAAAGTTTCTTCTGGTCCCTTAGAAAAACCAAAATCAATTGCTGAAGAAAAAAACTGCTTTCCACCGTCTATTTTTCTTGCTTCTAAAAGTTCATGAGTCCTGATAAGTCCAAGATTCTCTTTAAGATGTGTACCAATAAAATTCTGACCTCCTCCACCTCTGGTTAATGATAAATAAGCAGTCTCATATTTTTTTTCGTTTGATAGGTAAGCAATTAGTCTTGTATTTTCATCATCTGGGTGTGCTGCAACATATAGAACTTTACCAAATACATCTAATTTTTCTAACATTGATAAAATATTAGATGAGGAGTAAAATTGATTTTCTTGGGCAGTTAACGAAATAGGTTTAACTGAAAATAATATTATCAAAAAGAATAAATTTCCTAAAATAATTTTTTTCATTTATGCACTAATAAAAATTAACATCTAAAAAATAATAATAATATTTAATAACAAAAAACCCTGACATGCAGGGTTTTTGATTTTTAAAACTTACTTATTACTCAGACTGTGCTGAAGCTAACTCAAGTTCAGCCATCATCGAACTTGGATCAAAATTATGCCATTCTTTAACAATCCTACCATCACCCCATTGGAAACCAATATGTGCTGGTACTTGTAGATTATTGCCACTTGTTTTTCCTGTAGCATTCCATGTAAACCATGTTTGTGTCATGGTTGTCTCAGGATATCCATTATTTGCTGGATATGTTATAGTTTGAACCCAAATTCCTAAATCCTCACCACCTTCATCATCTTGAAAACTCATAGATATGTCACTAAAATTTTCATGTTGGGCTGTTATTAATGATACAATGTCATCTACACCTGCAGATTCAACATTATTCATATAAATTTTTAAATCAGGTGACCACAAAGACTTTAAACCTTCGATATCATTACTAAGATAATTTTGATAATGAGCTCTGATTAAATTTGACTTTTCATCATCAAATGTTACCATAACTCCCTGGTTATTTGTACATGCAAAGCAAAATGAAGTAATAAGTATTAATATTAATTTTCTCATATATTTTAATTTTAAATCAAAATATATTTAAAAAACTGTTAAATATCAATCTAAGTATTTATTAAACCAGTATAGTATGTGATCAATTTTTGAAATAAGTTGACTTGGTCTATTTGAAATATTATGATAAGCTCCTGGAATTTCAACATAAACTGTTTCAATTTTTCGCAGTTTCAAAGCATGATAAAGTTGTTTAGCTTCTGAAGGGGGTGTTCTCAAGTCATTGGTGCCAACCATAACCATGGTTGGTGTCTCTACATTACCTACTAATGAAATTGGAGAAAAACTCCAATAGTGCTCAGGGTTTTCCCATGGCTGACCCTCATACCTTGAATGAGCATATCCAAAATAGTTATCGGCAACAAGTGTTTTTGATATCCAATTCATTACTGGTTTAATAACAGCTGAAGCTTTAAATCTATTTGTTTTTCCAATTATCCAAGCAGTCATAATACCACCGGCACTACCGCCTGTTACAAATAACTTATTTTCATCAACATATCCCAAACTTAAAACTTCATCAACACCATCCATAACGTCATGATAATCATCTCCCGGGTAATTTCTATAAAGCAAATTTCCAAATTCTTCTCCATAACTAGTACTGCCTCTTGGATTAGGGTAAAACACTACATAACCAGCCGATGAGTAAAGCAAAATTTCTGGAGAAAATCTATCTCCATAATTACTTATTGGTCCTCCATGATTTTCAACAATAAGTGGATATTTCATATTTTCTTTAAATCCTGGTGGTTTTGCTATCCATCCCTGTATTTTTCTTCCATCAATAGTTGATTTATACCATATTTCTTCTATTGATCCTAGATCTTTAATGTCTAGAAGATCTTTATTTAAATTTGTTAGTCGTTTAACTTTTTTTCCATCATAATAAGCAATATCAGCTGGATGATATGGAGAGGTTATAGTGTAAGAAAAACTTTTTGATTTGGATATAGAAAAAGATCCACCCCCATAAGGCCTACCTATTGAGGTTCCACCTAAATTGTTAGCTAGAGTCTCAACTCTGCCAGAAAGTGAAACAAATGCGACTTTTGTATTTCCATAGTTATCGTAAGAAAAGTATATTCCAGAATCATCTCCAGCCCACTTTATTGATGATATGCTCCTATCTAAATTAGTTACTATTTCTTTTTTATCTGAACCATCAATATTCATAAGATATAATCTAGAAACCTGATGGGTTTGAACCTTATCATCAAAACCAATATAAGCTATCTTTGTTCCATCATTTGACACTATAGGGTTTCTGTCTGGACCGTTTCTATCAGTGAGTTGAGAAAAACTCAAACCATCTGTCGATATTGAATATATTTCAGAATTTCTAAAATCATATTCCCAATCTTCATTATAATTTGAAGTGAAAATCAGACTATTATTATCTTTAGTCCAATCAAAAGAATAATGATTATAGCTTTCTTTTGTTACTTGTTTTGGAACTCCTCCATTCGCATTTATATAAAATAAATGTGAAAATCCTTTTTCCATATATCCCGATCCATCTGCTTCATGTTTAACTCTATCCGTAATCCTTGCTTTTTTTGCCCATTTTGCGTTTTTAGGTTTAGCTGGAGGTCTAACTAATGTTAAAACTCGATCAGGAACAAACATTGAAAATGCAATATAATTTCCGTCAGGGGACCAACTTAAACCTCTTGGAGAATTATCAAGTTGTGATATAACAGAATACTGATTGTTATTTAACCAGTAAACATATATTTCAGAACCGTTAGCATCCTCGGAGCTAGAGACGAATGCAATTTTACTCCCATCTGGGCTCCACCTTGGTGTTCTCTCATTATTATCATTAGAGGTTAGTTTTTGATTATTAGAACCATCCGTGTTTATAATCCAAAGAGATGAGGACCTACCGTCCTCCATGATATCCATCTTCGTTCTAACATAGACTATTTTTGAACCATCAGGACTTATCTGGGGATCTTGAACATATTGTAAATTAAAAACGTCAAGATTTTCAAAGGTATTTTGAGAGAAAAGATTGTTTGAAAATAAAAAAACTATAATTAAAAGAATGTTATTTTTCATAATACTATCTAATAAAACCATCAACAGAATTTCTATATTCTATCACAAAACCATTTTCTCGTGTGAAGTTTTTAAATTCATCTGAAGCAGGACCTGTTACAATAAATTTTTCAAGTGTAAAAAGATTAAAAAATCTATCAAAAAAAGGACCCTCCATAAAGTTTTGCCCATGTTTTACAGCAGATTCACTATCAATATATTTTTCATATAAAGTAACAGAAATACCGTCTTCGGAAAGATAGTATCCGTACTCAAGACAAAAATCCTCAGTATTAATTACATTTTGTGTGATTTCTTTTACAAATACATCCAGGTTTTCACTAGAATTTGGGTTTACTTTTAAGTCAATAATAAAAGTTATATCATCAGAATCAGAGTCTTTAATAATCTTTTTATCTGCTTTATATTCATCCACTTTAGAACATGAAAACATCAATAATGGTAAAAATATATATAGTATTTTTTTCATAGTATAAGTTTATATTGAAATAAATTTATCAAATCTTAATCATTAACCAAAAAATTAAGATATTGATGTATTGACTTTGAAAGTTCTCCCCTCTCACTATCTAATTCAACAATTCTCCTGGTATAGTTACCAACTCTATTACTTAGATTTATTGAATTTGAATAGAAATGAATACTTGAATAAAGCTTTTTCATATCTGGATTTTCAAAAAATTTTTTAAACTTTTTTTCTGATAAATTATCAAAACTTAACCCTCCTCCTCT
>CEUH01079576.1_pt1 | contig 10403 bp, 7 predicted proteins | sample 356461 | NCBI WGS metagenome assembly CEUH01 (sample SAMEA2623275, study PRJEB7988) | marine metagenome | isolation source: saline water (ENVO:00002010), including
TACGGTGGTAACCTATACGTCTACAAATACGGAACAGCGACTTCAGGTAATGTACCAACCAATGCTACGTATTGGGATATGATGATGGAAGGCTTCAATTTTGAAGGAGCCTATGATGCAGCTACAACATATAATATCGGCGATGGTTTCTCATACGGTGGTATTGTTTACATTGTTACTGCAAACTCAGTATCTGGTCAAACTCCTCCAAATGCGTTATACTACTCAACATTTGTTGATGGTCTACAATATGAAGGAACATGGGATTCAGCCACAGCTTATCAATTGTCAGACATCGTTACTCACGGTGGTAGTTCTTACGTTGCCAAAAGAGATACTACTAATGAGGCACCGAGTGCAGTTGATTCTGCTTGGGACGTATTTGCTTCTGGCCTTCAAGTTGAAGGAACTTATGCTGGTGGTACTCAATATCAGAAAAACGATATTGTAACTTACGGCGGTACAACTTATAGAGCTGTTCAAGATACAATAGGATTTGCTCCTTCGATTGGCGCGTCTCATTGGGAACAATTTGTTGCAGGTTTTGAATTAAAAGATTCTTTTGATAGTGCTACATCATATGTAAAGAATGATATTGTAAAATTTGGTGGAGATTTATTTAGAGCAAAAGGTGATGTAACGGGTACTCATCCAATGGATACCATTTATTGGGAACCTTTCTTAGATGGATTCTCTTTTATAGGAAATTACGATGCTACAAGAAAATATTATCCTGGTGAAGTAGTTCTTGCTGGTGGTCAACTTTATGTTGGTTTATTAGCTTCTACCGGTTCTACTCCATCTGCAACTCCTTCTGCATGGCGTCTTTTAATTGATAGTGTTGCTAATGGCGGAACATGGGCAACAGCACAAGATTATTTGCCTGGTACATTATTAAAATATGGTGGTACAACTTATATTGTAGAACAAGCACATACTTCTGGAACATTTTCAACTGATTTAAGTTCAGGTAAAATAGCAACATTTGCTGAAGGTGTTCGTAACAGAGGTACTTGGGGAGCATCAACTCTCTATGTTGTTAACGATATTATTCAATCAGGTACATCATCATATATTGCAGCAAATACTCACACGTCTTCATCTAACTTTGCGAACGATGAATCAGACGGTAGATGGACAGTATTTGCAGCTGGTGGTGCTGGAGCTCTTCCAACCATTACTGCGGCAGACGTTGGTAAATCAATCGTTGTTAAAAATGACGCATCTGGATTTGAATTAGATTATACAGATAACTCACCAAATACTTTTTATGTATCTCCGACCGGAGTTGATAGTGCATCTTCTGGCGTATCACAGCAAAAACCATTTGCGACCGTACGTTATTGTATGGATCATATTACTTCGACTAAATCTACAGATTCAACCGCTATGGTTTATATTTCTGAAGGAACATATGAAGAGAATCTGCCAATTACAATTCCAACTAATACTACCGTAAAAGGTGACGGTCAGCGTAATACTAGAATTTCTCCACAGGCTGGTGATGAACAACAAACTATGTTCTTTGTAAATAACGGCGTTATGGTACAAGAGATGGTATTTAGCGGTTTGACTGGATTTGTTGTAGATTCGGCCGGACCAGATCATATTGAAACAGCTACAGTTGGAGGTGTATATTTCAGATTAGATCCAACGGCTGTTATTACAAAATCACCTTACATTAAAGAATGTTCTGCATTTTCATCTGGTGGTGTTGGTGCTTTGGTTGATGGTGGATTGAATAATGATGCGAATAATGCTGGATCAATGGTATTCCATACGTATACACAAATCCATGATGGTGGTGTTGGTTTTTGGGTACGAAGAAATGGTAGAGCTGAAATCGTATCTTGTTTTACTTACTATTGTGATTTTGGATACGCAACATCAGACGGTGGATTTATTAGAGCGCTAAACGGCAACAACTCTTACGGTCGTTTTGGCGCTGTTTCATATGGATACGATTCTACAGAAACAACAAATAACGGTACTGTTCGTGGTTATTCCATGGATTATAAAGACGGTACAAATATCGGTGGAGACTTTACAGGAATCATAAAATCGCCTGATCGTCTAAAACAAGTTTCTTATATTAACCGAACAAGTCCGATACGAATTGGTACTAAAACGCCTCACGGTATGCAAGATGGTCGAGTAGTTAGAATTGATCCAAAGCTTCCTGCTTCTTGGGCAGCATTTGACGAAACAACAGAATATTATGCAGATGTAATCGATTCTAATAACTTTGATCTCTATACTAACTCTGGATTATCAAATCCGGCAGATGGTACTTCAATTGGTGGAAGATCAGTAACACAAGTTTCAATAACTGATATTACTCGTTCAAATCCAATGACAGTAACTGTTGGCTCACATTCGTTTGATAGTTGGGATCTACTAAGAATTCAAAACGTTGGTGGTATGACTCAGGTTAACAACAGGCATTTTAGTGTCTTTGGAAACACTTCTTCAACAATTGATTTAAGAGATGCTGATCATAGTCATATTACAATGGCAAAATCAGGAACTGATTATACATTAACTGGTTCTATGGCCGGTGTTAGCCACTCTGCAGCAGTAGATCCTGCTGTTACAATGTATCGTGGTTCTAAATATCTTTTTGATATTGATTCATCAGTAACTGGTGCTTTTTATCTAACAACTCAGGATTCAACTAGTTGGGGCGCATCAGCATTTGGCGGTGAATATACAGTAGGTGTTAGAAACTCAAGAGCAACTTCTGGTAATAGAATGGTTATCTTAGTTGATAGCTCAGCTCCATCTGCATTATATTATGCAAACAGCACTACAAATAGTATGCACGGTGCAATCACAGTTCAAGATCCTCCAAATACAAATGCTACTTCATATTCAGTGTATACTTCTGGTGGTACATTAAGACTCACAGACTCAGGTGATGATCTTGATTCTGCACAAATCTTTGCGGTTGGTGCAAGAGCCGACGTTATTAACCATCAGCCTGGCGCAAACAAAGTAATAATTGATAACATTGTTGGTACAGGATTTGTTGGTGGTGACTCTATATCCGATAGCGCAGGAATTGTAACTGCTATATTAGCAGACAGCGATCCTGTACATGATCAATCTGGATTTACAATGGCGTTTACAGGCTTTTCAACATATAAGCCAAAAGCCGGTGGTTCTATGCAATTCGTTGCTAACTTAGGTGACTCTGGATACGATTCAATTGGAAGTTACGTGATTCAAACTGTGTCAGAATATGATTCAGGAACAGGTAATGCTGTTATAGTATTCTCACAAGAAAAACTACCAGAACGTACTGCTCCAAAAGGACAACAAGTAAAAATCAGATATAACTATTCACAAGCACGACTTACAGGTCATGACTTCTTGAATATTGGTACTGGTGGTACAACTACAACTAATTATCCTGGCGATCCAGCCCAACAACCAGCACAAGCTAACGAAGTGGTTGAGTTGGCTCAAGGTCGTGTTTACTACGTATCTACTGACCAATCTGGTAACTTTAGAGTTGGTAACTATTTTAGAATTGATCAGGCGACTGGTCGAGCAACATTGGATGCATCAGCATTTGACCTTTCAGGTTTGACATCATTGAGACTTGGTTCGATTGGTGCTCAGCTAGGTGCTTCTATTAATGAATTCTCAACGGACGGCACTATGTCAGGTAACTCAAATACTGCCGTACCTACAGAACAAGCAGTTAGAACATTTGTTGAAGCTAAATTAGAAGGAGCTTCATCATTGTCTCTACCAGCAAACGCTAAGTCCGGTGCATTAGCAACAGAGCTATTCATGGGATTTGATATTAAAGACTTAAACAAAAACGATGGTAAAAATCTTAAATAAATAAGAGTAACCACAGAAAAGGAAATTAAAAAATGGCAAGCATTGATACAGTCAGAAATGCTCTTCTTGCTAAGATCAATTCGTCTATTACTTCTGCAACACCAGAACAATTGGCGTATCTTACCAAGGCAGCAAATGGTATCGAACAATCGACTTCTTGGTCAACTGACGCTGTTAACTTTAACGCAGACAGTTACGGTGGTCACTTTGTAAATACAACTTCAACAGCAATAACTGCTTCACTACCTTCAGTGGCAGGTAATGTGCCTGGCGATGGTAAAATTACTTTTGTTGACTTAGCTCAAAACTTTGCAACAAACGCATTAACAATTTCTCCAGCATCAGGTGAAAAGATTCTTGGTCAAGATAGCGATATATTAGTAAATACACAAGGTATTGCTGTACAAATTGTATGGTCTGGTGATACTTACGGATGGCAGTTCGTCGTACAAGGATAAATAGAAGAAAATCTAGGAATACACTATGGCAAAGAATTTAACATCATTTGTAAAAAGTATAGGTTCTTCTTCGGGAGCTAGTACTGATCGCGTTTGGGATTTTTCTAATGAACGGGTTAATTCACGAGCATTTACAGCAGAATCAATCGAAGGTCAAGTTGCATGGTGTGTTCCCCCAGGAATCTCTTCGGCTAAATTTGAGTTATGGGGAGCTGGTGGAGCAGGCGGAGGCACTTCATCTTGTTGCGGTATATCTCCTCCATCGAGTGCTGGAGCATATGCTTATAAAACAATTTCTGTTACACCGGGCGATTGTTATCAAGTATTTACAGGAATAACGCATTGCTCTGGAGAATGCAGAAACGCTACAGATAAACATATAGCTGAATTTGGCGGTAGTGGATGTCCACAAGTCTTTCACACTTATGTTATTGGAACCGGTTTAACTAATTTTTGTGCAGAAAAAGGTAATAACTCTTGCTACATAACTTGTGGTAGTTACACAGATTATAATCAAGTAGATAGCGATACTACTTTTTTATGGAATGATTCTGAAAATGCTCCTCAAGCGTGTTATTACGGAGCAGATGGTGGACATAGAGGTTGGAATAGTTATCTTTTTGCGCCATCTCAAGGTAATCCTTATACAACTGGACAATATTGTACGTGGAGATTTGCAATAGCATATCCCGCAGGATTAATTACTCAAAAACCTGGAAGGTGGATGGATCATATGTGTTGTCATCAGTCAACATGTATTCAAAGTGGATTTGCAAAAACATTCGGTTATAATTCAGGATGTAAAGGCGCGTTTATGGCCGGAGCAGGAACAGCTCCTGCAATGAGTTGTGGTGGAGCAAATAATTGTGCTGCCTTAAACCAACCCGGTAGAGTTAAAATTACGTATAGCTAGGATAAAAATATGGCAAAAGATTTAAGTTCATTTAGTCCAGGTATGGGTGCACCTTCAGAAATGTTGGATTATTGTGAATATATTTATTCTAGTAGCTCAGCTCCTGGGGACAGTAGAGCTACTGATTACGGACTAGGATGCGGTGTTTATTGTTATCAAACCGATCATAGTTATGCAGGAAATGTTCGAGTAAGATTTTCTGGTTCCGGAGGTAGTGCACCAGGAGCTTGTTGTTGTATGATATCAACTCCTGGAGGCAGTGGTGCATATTCAATTTTCGAAGCTTCTCCTACAACTGGACAAATGTTATGTTGGCATGTAACTAGCGGCGGTTGTTGTAGACCAAGTCATACATCATCGATGGATGAGTGTTATCAATGGATTAAAGATGATCAACAAGATGCTAATGGAAGAATTTTCTTAGCTACTGGAATGTGCTCATGTGGAGAATGTTCTGCTCCAACGTGTGAAAGAAATTGGCACGTTTGTTATGAAGGTAGACATTGTGATGAATATACTTGTACTGGAGGTAGACACGGATCAGGTAATCATCCAAGATACGTATGCAGAAACTGTTTTGTAAATGATGGCGGTTCAAACCATTGGTTAGACTCAGATAATGAAGTTTATCCAAGTAGATTAGGATTTATAGCTACTGGAAAATGTAGTACTACCGGATCTTCTGTATGTAAAGTTATTCAATTTTCAAACATGCCATCGTATGCTATGGGAAAAAGAGAATATTATATGAGTATGTCCTTTAGTGGAGAAAATTGTTATGGGTCATGGTTAGGTGGATGCTTTGGATGTCATTGGTGGGGTGCTTTTACACATCAAACCGCAAGCTCTAAAAATATTATGTCTATGTGTGCACAAGGATCTCCAGGCTTGGGAGCGTCGGCGAACGGCGGCAATTGTTATTGTGGTGGAAATGGTCAAGCTGGAACAACCGTATCAATTTATTATAGATTAAATTCAGCACCTACAGGATAAAACATGGCAAAAATATTAAAAGATTTAATTCCAATAAGACCAGGAGCTGGTACTGGACGAGAATTTGATAACTATAGAGATCGTTATCTTCATACTTTTCATATGATGGGAACTTCTATACACTATGGTAACTGGACAAGTTATTTCGGAGGGGGAAGTGCCACTCAAGCAAATGACAACTTGGCAAGAAATATATGGAAAGTTCCTGCAGGAATATCACTTGCTAAATTTGAGTTATGGGGAGCCGGCGGCGGAGGAGCTGGAGCCAGCTGTTGTCAACAAGGAATATCAGGTGGGTCAGGTGCATATGCATATAAAGAAATATCTGTAACACCAGGCGATAGATATGTGTTATGTCTAGGAGATTATTCCGAATATTGTTGTACAAATAGATGTACTACTGGTAATATAAGCCAAGGATGTCTTGTTAAGCAAACCGGATATAGAGGTCCAACAGCTTATGTTAAAGGCAATGGTTTAAGTAATTTTTGTGCCGAAGGTGGTAATCCAGGCGTAACAGCTTTTTGTCCGGCTTATCATATGCATGACCGTACACCTGACAATGATGGTAGAAAATGTTGCTGTTATTGTTGGACAGTTTGTGATTTATATATGGGTGGTCCAGCTGGACAGTATAGAACATTGGATAGCGATAATGATCCAATGCATTGCGCTTGTTATTACGGTGCCGACGGTGGTGTCAGAGGTACTAGAGGATATATGAGAACAAGCTGTTGTGGTATTGGTGCAAATGCCAATGCGTGTGGAGTTTTTCATGGTATTCCCTATCCAGGAGGATTATGGGAAAAAACTGATAGAGGTTACAGAGGCGGTATAATAGAAGTTGCAGCCGGATATTGCTGTTATTGTTGTAATGCTCCCGATCATCAGATGTGTATAGCTTTAGGTAGATTAAATCAGGTATCAGACCAAGGTGGACACGATGTTCATATGAGAGGAATAGGTGGTGCCTCAGCATATGCAAATGATGGAACAGGTTGCTGTGGATCTCGAGGCGGACCTTCTGCCATTTGGATAAGTTATTGTTAGGAAATAAAATATGGCAAAGAATTTAGCAAATTTTCATAAAGGCATAGTTGCAGCTGGAGCAAGCAGTGGCCCAAGCGAAATCGTTTGTAGAGCAAATATTTGGGAAATGAACGGTCCTGGAGAAGTAGGAAAATATTGGCAAGGTCCAGGAGCTCACGCTTGCGAATATTGTAGAACATGCGGAATTTTTTGTGTCCCTAATGTTACAATGAAACCAAATAATGGTGGGGAAGCGGTTGCTGCTGGGGTTCCTAATAAAGCTAAGTTTGAAATTTGGGGAGCTGGTGGATTTCTTGGAGGATTGTCTAATTGCGGAATAATGCCTCCTAGCGGATCTGGAGCTTATGCTTATAAAACAATCGATGTGACTGCAGGCGAATGTTATTTAGTGAAAGTTGGATATTCTTGGTGTTGTCAGGCCCCCAATAGTGGTAGTGATACTACTAGAAATCAACCATGTGGCTGGAACTTTAATACTACACAATATGTCACTCATGTTACTGGTACAAATTTAAGTAATTTTTGCGCGGAATCCGGATTTGGTTCTCATGCTAATTGTTGTAATTTCAATTCTACATATTTTGATAGTGATGGCGCAAAATATTATACTTCTAATTGTACATGTGCCTTACCCACATATTATGGCGCTGATGGTGGAGCTAACGGAATGATGGGATGGTTCGAGAAAAAGAGATGTGCACCAGCCGATAAAACTTCTTCGTATCTGATGTTTATTCCGTATCCTGGAGGTACAGTTGATAAATGCGGTGGACATTTCATATACGATATGGCTAGAAATATGCATGGTGGTAATGTCTGCTGTACTCATGCTGATCAAAACTGTTGGGTGAACGCAGCATATGGCTTAGGACATTCAAGTATGCATACCGGGTATAATTTTGGTCAAGGACAAGCAGGCTATCATCTTTGCGGTGGATCAAATGCCTGCGGCGGCCCAAATTATGGTGGTCGAGTTAAAATAACATTCTGGAGAGAATAGTAAATGGCTAAAAATTTAAACACATTTATGCCTGGTATAAAAAAGCCTGAGCAACTTATTCATGGATATGAACTATTTACTACTTATCAAAGTCAATCTGGTGATGTAGAAGTTAGTGGTGCTAGAGCTGAAGAATATGGTAGAACTAGAACTAGATTTCATTTAAAAGAAAGTATGTGTGATATTAAAGTAAGTATAACTGGTGGCGGCGAAGGCGGCGCAGGTTTCTGTTGTTGTATGCAAGGATCACCAGGATTTGGTTCAGTATCACAAAGATATTCTGTTTGTTGTCATACAGGAAGTGGTGGACAAGCTGGTACCAATAGGTGTTGTGAATATATAATCATGTGTATAGGAGCTGGTGGTTGTTTATGTTCAACTTGTACAGGGCACGAGTCTTGTATGAGTACAATGCATCATTGTTCCTATGAGGGTCATTCATATATGTGTATTTGCGCCGGCGCACCAAATGGAGGGTCGATTACTAATTGCTTTTGGGGATATAGTAATGACGATAATAAAGGGTCCAGAGCTCTGGCCGGCTGTTACGATACTTTTTGCTGTTATGGTTCAAATTGTGCAGATCCAAACGGAAGTTGTAGAAGTCACGAAACAGGTACAAAAACAAGTACTGATCCTGGATGGGATTGTAATTATTGCATTAGTTGCGCGCATTCAGGATTTAATATGTATAAAAGCCAATGCTGCTCAGATGGTAGATGCGGAGTATATCAAATGAGTAGTGGACCAAACTTTACTTCACCGTATATGGTTGGTGACCACATTATTGCAATGGGTAATGCATGTCAGCAAGAACATAATGGATTTTCGGGTGGAACATGTGAGATGTGGTATAAATTTGGTCAAGTTGGCCAAGATGTTTCTCATATGCGTATGAGAGGTAGGAGTACAGCAACTGGTTCTGGTTGTGCGGGTGGATGTAAATGTGGATCAACCGCTTCACCAGGTTGGGGTTATATAAGATGGAAAGATCCAGATTATGAAACAAACGGACACGGGTAATAAAAATGGCTAAGTTATTAACATCTTTTTATGATTATACAGGTACTGGTGGAAAGACATATGGTAGAGAAATCGTAGGTCAGTCAATATTTTTTAATTTGATCGGTGCAACTGGCACTAGCGGTGCTGTATATCCGGGATATTGCTATTGTCAAGGAGGTTGTGAATATAATCCTACAGGATTTGATTCAGATATACCTAGATATAAGTGGGAAGTTCCAGATGGTATTACTTCAGCCACTTTTCAATTGTGGGGTGGCGGCGGCTGGGGAGCTGGATCATATCATTGTCAACAAGGAGTATCAGGCGGGTCCGGAGCATTTGCTCAAAAAACAATTAGTGTGAGTGCAGGCGATGTATATCAATTATGTCTTGGTTGTATTATTCGACCGGTAGGCACTGATCAAACTGATACGACTGCAGGCACATATCATTGTCAAGTACCAACATGCACTTCGTGTGCGGTTGAATCTCTTAATTTTGGTAAGAGAGGTCCTAAAGCATATGTAGTTGGAAATGGTTTAACTAATTTTTGTGCTGAAGGTGGTAATCCGGGTGTTCAAGTAGGATATGGATGGATAAGTAGAGATGTTGGATCGTATCCAAGTGCTCTTAAATTTCGCTGTTATGAAAACCTTTATATGTGCGATATTCTTGGAAGAAGTACAGAAGATAGCGATAATGATTTTTATCATAGAGCATGTTTCTATGGTGCTGATGATGGCGGCCGAGGTCTTCAAGGTTATGTTCAAGCCAGTTGCTGTAATTCATGTAACGGCGGTAGTGACTTTTGTGCTGTACAACACATGATTCCTTTTACAGGTTATCAACCTGATTTTTCACATGGTTGGACCGGAACAGCTAGCGGTGGATGGGTTGTTCAAAGACAGTGCGGAACCGGAATGGGATCAACAACTTGGGTGTCAATGAAAGGTATAAATAGCTATACTCCATATATAGGAAGTGGAGGTACCTCCATGGAACAACCTATGAAATGGGGCGCTGGTGGATTTTCTCCAACTACAACCGGAGGTAACATTTGTTGTGGTAGCGCAGGTGGTCCAAACGCAATTAGAGTCATTTTCAGTTAAAGAAAGATAAAATATGGGTAATA
>CEUH01145700.1_pt1 | contig 10391 bp, 7 predicted proteins | sample 356461 | NCBI WGS metagenome assembly CEUH01 (sample SAMEA2623275, study PRJEB7988) | marine metagenome | isolation source: saline water (ENVO:00002010), including
CCACTAAGTTCCCAAGAGTCATTTATCTTGTAACTTGAAGTTATGGACAAATCATGTCTTCTGTCATATTTAGCGGGATATGGATTACCATCGTTAATTTCATCAAAATATCTAGTGGTTTTAGAAAGTGTATATCCAATCCATCCTGTTATTTTTCCTGTATTTTTCTTTGTTAAAAGTTCAATTCCATATGAATCTCCATTTCCAAAGGTAAATGAATTGTCACTACTACTATTAGTGTTATCCTCAGGAAGAATCCCTTCTTTGTATTCAATAAGATTTTCCATTTCTTTGTAATATATCTCTACAGATGTCTCATACATATCTTCCTTAAAATTTTTGAAATAACCAGAAGCTATTTGTTTTGAAAATTTAGGTTTTACAATTTCTGTACTTGGTACCCATAAATCAGTTGGAAGACTTACAGATCCAGTGGAAGCTAAGTGAATATATTGATAATTTTCTGAGTAAGAAGCCTTTAAAGATGAGGTAGGATTTATTTTATATCTCATACTTAATCTTGGTTCTAAATGTCTGTAATGATTATTTGTGTCTAATTTTAATTCATTCTTTATGAATGTAATAGGGTCTAAATTTCCACTGTGTTGAAAAGAAGAATATCTTAACCCAAAATTTAATTTTAGTACATCATTTATTTCAAAATCATCGCTTAAGTAAAGAGCTGATTCATTAGAATATTGTTTGAATATTTCATCTGGGCTAAATATAACTTCACCTGCTTTTCCAGTAGCGTTACCTGGAGTAAATATATGATGAGTAAAGTTTGTTCCAAATTTAATTTTATGTCTTTGATTAGGTATATATAAAAAATCAGTTTTACCATTCCAATCATTGATCCCAGAAAATATTCTTAACTCAAATTCTGATTGTGCAATGTTAAATTCAAATCTGTAATCTGTGAATATTAATGATGTATTCATAAAAAGTTTGTCATTAAATAGATGATTCCAACGTAAAGACGTAGTGGCATTACCCCAGGGGATTTCTATGCCGAAACCACTTTCACTGTCAGAAAAATTAAAAACATCTCTGCCAAAGTATCCGCTTAAATATACTCTGTCTTTGTCAGAAATTTTATAATTTATCTTAGTTGTGAGATCATAAAAATAATAACCCGAACCAGAAAAGGGGTTAGGCTCTCCTGTTTCAGAATTTTCTCTGTTTAAAAATGGTTTGGATAGTACATCGACATATGTTCTTCTTCCAGAAACAATGAAAGAACTTTTATTTTTTTCAAGTGGTCCTTGTAGAGTTAATCTAGAGGAAAGAAGTCCAATACCACCGTCAGCTTGAAATTCTTTGTTATTACCATCTTTCATTGTAATATCTATGACTGATGACAGTCGTCCCCCATACTCAGCAGGCATACCACCTTTTATGATATTCATGTCTTTTATTGCGTCAGCATTAAAAACTGAAAAGAAACCAAAAAGGTGTGCCGCATTGTATACTACAGCCTCGTCCAATAATACAAGGTTTTGATCAGGTCCACCACCTCTGACATATAATCCTGAGTTTCCTTCTCCACCATTTGATATCCCAGGCAATAACTGTGCAGCTTTTAGAACATCAATTTCTCCCAGAATAGCGGGAATTGATTTAACGTTTTGTATTTTAAGTTTGACCTGACTCATACTGGTGTTTTCAACATTTTCATCTAAACGCTTATCAGTAATTTTTACTTCTTCTATCTGAGTTGAATTTTCTTCTAACGAGATATTGATTCGTTGGTTTTTGTTAAGATCTATTAATTTTGTTACTGTTTCAAGACCAATGAAAGAATATACAATATTATATTTTCCCTTAGGTAGTGTAATTGAGTAAAATCCATATTGATTAGTAGTGGTACCTTTGTTACTAAATTTATCATAAACTGAAACTCCAATCAAATTTTCTCCGTTGGAAGCTTCTTGTACATATCCACTAATTGTATAGTTTTGAGAAAATAGTGAACTTGTAAAAAACAATATTATGATAATTTTAAAAATAAATTTCATGAAAAAATATGAATTAATTTTATTTTAGTAATTTTGAGCAAATATAGTTAATTTAAATATTGTATAGAATTATTAATGAAAAATTATACAAAATTTTTTTTTATTTTCTTATTCTCATTTCCCTTAGTTGTTTCTTCCCAAAATAAAAAGAAATTAAAGGGTGATATATCATTATATAAAGACAGTATAATACATTTACAAGACAGTATAAACTCTATAAAAAAAGAATTAGACTTTAAGAATTTAAATATGTCTAAATTAGAGTTTAAAATTCAAAATTTAGAAAAAGAAAATATAAAACTTCAAAATACATTAAATATTTCAGATAACTCTCTAAATAAATATCAAAAAGATCTTAATGAATACCAAAAAAAATTAAATAATCTGGAAACTAAACATAGTAAACTTAATTTAAAATTTGATGATATAAAACTAAATGAAATTAAATTAAATGATTCAATTGATTTTCTTAATGAGAGATTAATTACTCAAATATCACAAATTGATTCTTTAAAAGAAATAGAATTTCAAAATACTGTCTCATTCGCTGAAATAATTGAAGATTCAAATTTTGATCCTTATGATGTTTATGGCTCATGGGATTTAAAAACATTATTCATAGCTCAAAAAAATGAATTTATTAATTTTGAATATGTTTACAGTTATGATAGGTATAATGATAAAAATTTTAAAGCAGATGATTCGGTCTTAGAAAAGATTGTTTTAATGGATCCAAATATCGCTATTATTGAGTTAAAAGATGGCCAAAAAATGTCGTGTTTATTTGAAATCACCAAGGGTGCTGAGTCAGGTTTAAGAAAAAATATGTCTATAAAATTTGTAGATACAGATCGAGAAGAGTTTAAGTTTGTTATTTCTGAATATGAAGGAGTATACATTTATAAATATGATCACAGTTCTCTCATAAATTTTTTTGATAGAAATGAATATGAAGTAGGTTATACAGAAAATTTTAGAATCAGGGGAGTCACTTATGTAGATGACTGGGAGGTATTAGATGATTATAATTTAAACATTGTTGGCATCATTAAATAAATTTATAATTTAGCATAAAATAAAAAAATATGGCAGGAAATATCATGCGTTCTGGAAATCCGGCGCTAAACAAAAATACATTTAAAAATTTAACAAATACAAGCGGAGATTTAATGACACTTGATGGAACAGTTAATAAAACTGGTATAAGTTTACTAATTCTTCTATCTGCAGCTTATTACACATATACTAATGCGATAATGGATTATATTTTTATTGGATTTATTGGGGGTTTTATATTAGCTTTAATTACAATTTTTAAAAAGAATTGGTCTCCAGTTACAGTTCCCATGTATGCAGTTCTTGAAGGGTTAGCATTAGGAGGAGTCTCAAAAATGTATGGAAATTTATTTTATGAAGGTATAGTTACACAGTCAATTATGTTAACTATTGGAATATTCTTTACGTTATTGTTAGCGTATAAATCAAAATTAATAAAACCAACTGAGAATTTTAAACTTGGTGTTGTAGCTGCTACAGGTGGTATTGCAATTTTTTACATCGTAAGTATGCTGTTTAATGTTTTTGGAGGTACTACATCTCCATTACTTGACCCCTCCAATGGAGGTCTAATGGGTATCGGGTTTTCTTTGTTTGTGGTTGTAATAGCGTCCTTAAATTTAGTAATGGACTTTGACTTTATAGAAGAAGCGGCAGAACAAGGTTCCCCTAAATACATGGAATGGTACGGTGCATTTGGACTTCTTGTAACACTAATTTGGCTTTACTTGGAGATTCTGAGATTACTCGCAAAACTAAATTCTAGAGACTAAAAATAATTATTAATAACAGTGGATCTCTATTAACTATTTTTTGCTCTTTTTCTTTCGTGTTCTTTTAATAAAATTTTTCTCAATCTAATGTTATTTGGAGTAACCTCTACATACTCATCTGATTGAATGTACTCTAAAGCCTCCTCTAAACTTAAAATTAGTGCGGGTCTTATCTTAACTTTATCATCAGATCCGGCGGAGCGCATGTTACTCATTTTTTTAGTTTTTGTTATATTTATGACTAAATCATCGGCTCTATTGTTTTTCCCAATTATTTGTCCCTCATACACTGGCTGATTTGGTTCAATAAAGAAGGTACCTCTATCTTGCATATTATTTAATGAATAAGGAACTGCGTTACCTTTTTCCATGGAAATTAAAGAACCATTCAGTCTACCGGGAATATCTCCTTTAAATGGCTGAAATTCTATAAATCTATGAGAAATAATCGCTTCTCCCCCCGTAGCTGATAAGAGATAATTTCTTAGTCCTATGATTCCTCTGGATGGTATATTAAAATTCAGATGCATCAAATCTCCTTTTGGCTCCATAATTTTCATTTCTCCTTTTCTGATAGAAACTATTTCTATAGCTTTTCCACTGAGATGCCCAGGGATATCAATAATTAATTCTTCGATTGGCTCACATTTTGTACCATTTATTTCTTTTAAAATTACTTGAGGTTGTCCTATTTGTAGTTCGTATCCTTCTCTTCTCATTGTTTCTATCAGTATGGACAGATGTAAAATGCCTCTACCAAAAACTTTAAAGCTATCTGCTGATTCAATTTGTTCTACTCTGAGCGCGAGATTTCTTTCTTCTTCTTTTTCTAATCTTTCTTTAATTTTTCTAGAATTCACATATTTACCATCTTTTCCATAAAATGGAGAATCATTAATGTTAAAGGTCATACTCATTGTTGGTTCATCAATCTTGATTGTAGGTAGCGTCTCTGGATTTTCAAAATCAGCTATGGTATCTCCAATTTCAAACCCCTCAACTCCTGTAATAGCGCAAATCTCACCAGATTTTACTTCATCTACTTTTCTTTTTTTAAACCCATCAAACACAAACAATTCTTTAATTTTTGATTTTATTTTACTTCCATTTCTCTTAAAAAGGGTTATTTTTTGATTTTCTTTTACACTTCCTCTGTGAACTTTCCCAATTGCAATTCTTCCAATAAAAGACGAGAAATCAAGTGAGGTTATTAACATCTGAGTACTGCCAGGATTTTCTAATGGTGCAGGTATTTTTTCTATGATCATATCCATAAGGTAAGTAATATCATCAGTTGGTTTTTTCCAATCTGCGCCCATCCATCCATTTTTACTTGAGCCATAAACAGTAGCGAAATTTAATTGTTCTTCACTAGCATTTAAGCTAAACATCAACTCAAACACCATTTCATTAACTTCCTGAGGATTACAATTAAGTTTATCAACTTTATTTATAACTACAATTGGTTTTAATCCCATTCCAAGAGCTTTTGAAAGAACAAATCTTGTTTGTGGCATTGGACCTTCAAACGCATCAACTAACAACACTACACCGTCAGCCATGTTTAACACTCTTTCAACTTCTCCTCCAAAGTCAGAGTGCCCAGGTGTGTCTAGAACATTTATTTTAAAATCTTTATATTTAATGGATACATTTTTTGCTAGTATGGTAATTCCTCTTTCCTTTTCTAATGGAGTGGAATCCATAATTAACTCGCCAGGTTTTTCATGACTTTCAAATATCTTTGAAGATAATAACATTTTATCTACAAGAGTTGTTTTTCCGTGATCTACATGTGCAACTATAGCAATGTTTCTTATTTTCATCTTTTATTTAATAACCAGTTTGCTAAAGTAAACTAATAAAATTAACATAAAATGTTTAATTCACTTAAATACTCTTTTTTTTGGGGAAATCAAATTAGTATAAATTTTACTTAACAAATTATTTTTTTTATTTTAATAAATTATTATTTTTGCGACTTAATAACAAATCATAAAATTTTCAAATCTAAAGTTATAAAGAAAATGAAAAAAGGGATACATCCAGAAGATTATAGAATGTGCGTATTTAAAGATATATCAACTGATTATATGATGTTGACCAGATCATGTGCTCCGTCAACTGAAACAATTAAATACAAAGATGGTAAAGAATATCCTCTAATTAAAATGGAAATTTCCTCTGATTCACACCCATTTTATACAGGTAAAACCAAACTAGTTGATACCGCTGGAAGAATTGACAAATTTAAAAATAGATATAAAAACTTAAAAAAGTAATTCTTTTTTGAATTTTAAACAAACGCCCATACCAAAAATATGGGCTTTTTTATTTAGATTTGTAAAATAACATTTCCTAAATGAATGTAATATTATTTGATACTGAGAGAATTAATCTATATCCTTTGAGCTTAACCCGTCCTATATCTAATTTCAGGGTAGGAATATTAACAATTAAGGAAAAATGGGAGTTATACTACAAAACTGTTTCAGTCAAGACAGAGGGTTATTTATCAAAAAAGTTTCCGTGTTTTACTAAGAAAGAAAATTTATGGATAAACTCTTCAATATTACCGAATAAGGATTTAGTTACTGAAATAAATTCTTTAAGAAAAGGAGAGGTTCTGAAAAAATCCTCTACGATAATTGCCATAAACAATCATGAGTTCAGCCATAGAAATCTTGACAAAATTGAAAGTAACTCAAAATTTAACAAAATAAATGATTTATGTGACATTTTTACTTTAAATTCTGAAGAGATAAAATTTGATTTTGATATAATTACTAAAAATAGAAAATCTCAGGTCCTTTCACAAAACAATACTAAAATAGGTGCCTACCCATTGTTTATCGAAAAGGGTGCAAAAATTGAATATAGTTTTATCAATTGTACGAATGGACCGGTATATATAGGTGCAAACTCAGAAATAATGGAGGGTTCCTCAATTAGGGGACCATTTGCCATGTCCAATAATTCTACATTGAAAATGATGACAAGAATTTATGAAGGAACCACTCTTGGACCTTACTGCAAAGTTGGTGGTGAAGTCAATAATTCTATATTCTTTGGTTATTCCTCCAAGGCTCATGAAGGATATTTGGGAAATTCGATAATAGGAGAGTGGTGTAATTTGGGTGCAGATACAAATAATTCCAATCTTAAAAATAATTATGAGCAAATAAAAATATGGAATTATAAGTATGAACGATTCAAAAATACTGGACTTCAATTTTGTGGTTTGATTATGGCTGATCACTCAAAAACTGGAATAAATACTATGTTCAATACTGGTACTGTAGTAGGGGTGAGCACTAATATTTATGGATCTGGTTTTCCAAGAAATTTTATTCCATCATTTAGTTGGGGAGGAGCTTCCGGTTTTACAACTTATATTCCTGAGAAGGTTTTTAAAGCCGCTGAATTAGTCTTTAAGAGACGAGATTTAGTGTTTTCTGAATTAGACAGAAATATTCTTCAGAAAGTTTTTGAACTGACATTAAAATATAGAAACTATTAAAAACTGACAATATTTCCACTATTTGACGTTTGGTATATTAGTTGTAATATTATTAAGATAAATAAACGGTATTAGTATGACTAATTTTAATTTTAATACACAATTAGACAGATTTGAAAAAGAAAAACTGTGTAATTTACTTGAGTGCAGTATCAGCGATTTAGATTTGCTGATCGATAACGCAGAAAAAATTTATAATGAGACAGACACTGTATACGATAGTATTATGAAAATTTTGCAACAAGGCTACAATGTCAGAGAAGCAACTTTGATATCTTTGATTTGTGGAAAATATTATGGTTTTAAACAAGCAGAAGAACAAATTGAAGAGGATATAAAACAAAAATTGTTCGATGCTTTCAATAAAAGAAGAGGGTAGTAATGAAAAGATACAAAAATAATTTTGAATTTTCTTTATCAAATGTAATTGACGAGGAAACAGAAATGTTTCCTTTGATGAGTAATGAAGATGAGGAGCAAATTAATACAGAAATAACTCCTAAATCAATACCAATTCTTCCTTTGAGGAACACAGTTCTATTTCCTGGAGTTATTATACCAATTACAATTGGAAGAGATAGGTCAATAAAGTTGATTAAAGAAACATATAAAACAGATAAGATAATTGGTGTTCTTGCTCAGAGAGATCCGAGTGTCGAGTCCCCTAAACTTGAGGATTTAAATAATGTTGGTACTGTCGCTCATATTTTAAAAATCCTTCGGATGCCTGATGGTAACATCACTGCAATCATACAGGGAAGAAAAAGATTTGAACTTGGTGAAATTGTTCAAGTAGATCCTTTTTACAAAGCAAATGTCACAGAATTAATTGAATCAAAACCTAATTCTAAGGACAAGTCATTTAAAGCATTAGTTGACTCCATAAAAGATATCTCATTAGAAATAGTTGAATTATCTCCAAACATTCCCACAGAAGCTAGCATCGCGATAAAAAATATTGAGAGTCCATCATTTGTAATAAACTTTGTATCTTCAAATATGAATATTAGCTTAAAAGAAAAGCAGGAATTATTAGAAAATACAGATTTAGTTGATCGTGCAAATAAAGCATTGTCTTTGTTGACAAAAGAACTTCAGATGTTAGAAATGAAGAATGAAATACAGTCCAAGGTGAAAACAGATTTAGACAAACAACAGCGAGAATATTATCTAAATCAACAGATGAAGGCTATTCAAGAGGAGTTAGGAGACTCGGGTTCTCAGAAGGAAATTGATGATATGAGAAAAAGGGCCTCTTCAAAGAAATGGAGTAAAGAGGTTTCTGAAGAATTTGAAAAAGGTTTAAAGAAACTTCAACGGATGAACCCGAGTATGGCAGACTATTCTGTTCAAAGATCCTATTTGGAATTAATTTTAGAGTTGCCTTGGAACGATTTTACTGATGATAAGTTTGATTTAAAAATTGCTAAAGAAATTCTTGATAAGGATCATTTTGGATTAGAAGATGTAAAAGAAAGAATTATTGAACATTTAGCTGTTTTAAAATTGAAAGGAGACATGAAATCTCCAATAATTTGTTTGTATGGTCCGCCTGGAGTAGGAAAAACCTCCTTGGGAAAATCAATCGCTGAAAGTTTGGGAAGAAAATATGTAAGAGTAAGTTTAGGAGGATTAAGAGATGAAGCTGAAATTAGAGGTCACAGAAAAACTTATATTGGTGCCATGCCTGGTAGAATTATTAAATCGGTTAAGAAAGCTGCCTCATCAAATCCTGTTTTTGTGTTAGATGAGATAGATAAAGTTACTAGGGACATGCATGGAGATCCATCATCCGCATTACTGGAGGTATTAGATCCTGAGCAGAATGATAGTTTTCATGACAATTATTTAGAATTAGGTTATGATCTTTCAAAAGTACTTTTTGTGGCAACAGCAAATTCATTATCTACAATTCAGCCAGCGCTTAGAGATAGGATGGAAATTATTGAGATAAATGGATATACGATAGAAGAAAAAATAGAAATAGCAGAAAGACATTTAGTCCCAAAGCAAATAAGTCAACATGGTCTAAAAAATAGTGATATAGTTTTATCAAAAAAAGTTTTAGAAAAACTAATTGACGGATACACTAGAGAATCAGGGGTGAGGGGATTAGATAAGAAATTAGCTAAAGTTGTAAGATACGTAGCAAAATCTATCGCCTTAAAAGAAAAATATGATTTGAATATTAGTCTAAAATCTTTGCAAAAAATATTAGGTCCTGAGAAATTTAACAGAGACAAAACAATTGATAACAATGTAGCTGGTGTTGTAACAGGCTTGGCTTGGACATCTGTAGGTGGAGATATTTTGTTTATTGAATCCGCGTTAAGTAAAGGAAAGGGTCAATTGAGTATTACTGGGAATATTGGAAAGGTGATGAAAGAGTCAGCTACTATTGCATTAGAGTATTTGAAATCACATTCTATGGATTATGGAATACAAAATGATTTATTTTCCAAGTGGAATACTCATATACATGTTCCCGAGGGAGCTACTCCAAAAGACGGCCCATCAGCTGGAATTACTATGTTTACATCTATTGTTTCTTCATTTACCGGTAGAAGATTGAAAAAAAATATAGCAATGTCTGGAGAAATTACTCTCAGAGGAAAGGTGTTATCTGTTGGAGGAATTAAGGAAAAAATTCTTGCGGCTAAGAGATCCGGTATTAAAGAAGTTATTTTGAGTGTTGATAATGAAAAGGATGTTCTTGAAATAAACAAAAAGTATCTCAAGGGATTAAAGTTTCATTATATTGTGAAGATGAGCGAAGTTATAGATATAGCACTGTTGAAGTCTAAAGTAAAAAGTCCATACATTTTAAAGTCTCAATAACTTGAATAATAAATCAACCAAATGAAATATATATTTTTTTTGATATTATTGGTTTTTGGATTTATTTCCTTAAAAGCTCAACAAGTAATTTTAAAAAACAGTCCATTTCATTTTATAGACGGTACATTTAAAATGAGTATTGAAAAAGAAATTAGTAAAAATAAATCTATTAATCTAAGTGGGGAC
>CEUH01067306.1_pt1 | contig 10390 bp, 4 predicted proteins | sample 356461 | NCBI WGS metagenome assembly CEUH01 (sample SAMEA2623275, study PRJEB7988) | marine metagenome | isolation source: saline water (ENVO:00002010), including
GAATCCTACAGCACTGACTAATTTAATAGTATTTTGTAATGAAAATACAGGTACAAACATTCATACTAACTATGATGAAATAGATATAGCAAGTCCTGAATTATTTAACTATCCTTGGGTTCATTTAACTGGTCATGGAAATGTTGTTTTTTCAGAAGAAGAAGTTATAAATCTCAAAAACTATTTGATAGCAGGGGGCTTTTTGCATATATCAGATAATTATGGATTAGACCCTTTTATAAGAAAAGAAATTAAAAAACTATTTCCAAACTTAGACTTTGTTGAATTACCTCATAATCACCCTATATATAATGAGATTTATGATTTCCCTAACGGGCTTCCAAAAATTCATGAGCACGATAACAAAACTCCTTTAGGATTAGGTATTATATATGAAGGCAGATTAGTATGTTTTTATGACCATGAATGTGATCTGAGTGATGGATGGGAAGACCAAGACGTACACAATGATAGCGAAGAAACAAGATTAAAAGCGCTAAAAATGGGTGTCAACATATTGTCATACAGTTTTTTAGGTAAATATGATTAGTTTTTCATATGTTTTAAATTCATCCAGTAAAGCGAAATAAATAATATCGATGTGAAACCAAGTGAGATTAATGTCGCTGTTGTGAAAATGTTAGAATTAGGGTAAATAGCAAAGTTAAGTGCAAATAATATTATTTGTGAAGCTACATAAATACCAAATCCATTTCTTTTTAATTTATACATGAGCCAAACTGCATAACCCTCTAATAAAAATATTAGAATTAGAAAACTATTTTCTAGTAATAAGTTTGCTTTTTTAGCATTTAAAAATGAAGTCATTTCTGTTGAAAAATTTTGAGGAATTTCATCGAAAGAGGCAAACATATCATTCATTTGGCTAATTTGTTCTTCAAATTCAACTTGTGCTTTTGCTTGGTTACTAAAAACACCTGTAATTGCAGGAAATATGCTAAAAACAATATTTATTAAACTAAGTACACATAGTACTTTCAAAAAGGTAGGTATTTCTTTTTTAGGTTTGAAATCTTCGAAATCGTTTTCAAAAACCAATGGTTGGTTTTCGGAAACATCTTCTTTTTTTTCACCATCTATTTCTTCAGGAAAATTTTCACTCATAACTTTAATTTTAGTGTAATAATAAAAAAAGTTATTCAGTTATTAATTATATTTTTTTTAACAATACAATTATATTTGTTTAGATAAAAAAGATATTTATTGAAATATATTCTTTTCCACATTACATTAATTCTGAACATTACTTTAGTTAGTCAAGTCCAAAATTTTGACTTCAAACTAGCAACAAAGCACTATTCATCAGAAGAATATAACGCCATGCCGCAAATTTTTGATATCGCTCAAGATAACAAAGGCATTATGTATTTTGCTAACCAAAACGGAGTCGTTGAATATGATGGTAGTAAATGGCGAAACATTAGTCTTTACCCAGAATCAGAAATAAATGCACTTGGCACTGACAACAAAGGAAATATTTTTGCTGGGGGTTTCGAGCAGTTTGGCTATTTACTAAAGTTAGACAGCGGTAAAATAAAATTTCAGTCGCTTAAAGATAAAATTCCCGACTCTGTAAAATTTAAAAGGATTGTCAACATTCTTGTAAACAAGAGTAATACAGTCTTATTTCAATCACAAAAGCATTTATTTATTTATGACCAAAATGAAGTCAAAATAGTATCTGCCAAAGGAAAAAATGTTTTTCATGAAGCTTTTCTATTGAACGACAGGTTTTATGTTAATATTAAAAACAAGGGCTTATATTCTTTAATTGGGGAGGAGCTACAACTATTAAACAATGGTGATTTCTTTTCCAATGATGATATTGTTAGCATTGATTATTTCAATGACAAAACCATTGTTATAACAGATCACAAGGTTTATCAAATGGATAAAAATTCCATTGAAGAAATTGAACTTAAAGAATTAAACAATATTGCCCTTTACAGAACAATAGGAATTGGAAGCAAATTCCTTAGCGTTGGCACCTTTGGACAAGGTGTATTTCTTTACGACGAGCATTATCAACTAAAGTACGTAATTGACCAAAAATCAGGATTACTTGACGGAGTTATTCAATGTCAACAAATAGATCGGGAAGGAAATTTATGGATTGGCACCAACAACGGTATTATAAAGGTATTAATAAACTCTCCTATTACGTTAAGCAATTTAAAAGACAATGAAATTAGTACCATTGAAGAAATTATTGAATTCGACAACAAATTATTTTTTTCCAGTTTTGATGGTATTCATTATTTAGAAAAAGACAACTTCCAAAAGGGCTTTTCTATATTAAAGGGGATATATGTAGATTGTTATGGCTTTATGACCTATAAAACAAACAAGGAAGAATATTTGCTTATTGCAGGTGTAGATAATATTTATTCGCTTGATAAAAAAGGTAATTTAAAAAACATTGCCGATTGTTCACCTTATGCAATGATGGTAGATTACTTAGATTCTTCAAGAATTGTAGTTTGTAATTACAAAGGGCTTTCTAGTATTAAATGGAACGGAGAAAAATTTATTGACGAAGGTTTTGTGGCTGGGTTTGAAGAAGACGTTTACAATTTTGAATATGACAATAGTGGTAATTTATACATTGGTTCGAAAAAGAAAGGACTTTTTAAAACCACTTATAAAATATTTAATGATCACAAAGAGCCAATTTATAATATTTCTGGCGATTTTTTAGAAGATAAAACTAGTCACGCTTATGTAGCTAAAATTGATAATTCTATTTACGTTGGCACTAACAATGGTTTATATTCACTTCAAGAAAAAAAATGGAAAAAAACAGCCTTAGGTGATTCTAATCATTTAGAGTATGGAATACATAGAATTAGGCAATTTTATAACGGTGATGTTTGGATGATAACTTATAATAACAAAAATATTTTCGAATACGAAGCGGGCTACTCTAGAAAAGAAAATAATAAATATACTTGGCATGCAGAAGATTTTAAAAATTATGCTGACGAACTTATTCACGCAACCTATGTAGATAAAAACCAAACTGTGTGGCTAGGAGGAGTTAAAAATATATTTAGGTTCGATACAGAATTTGAAAAATCAAAAAAATCTGAATTTTACACGCTTTTAAGACAAATAAACTGGGGAGATGAAATTATTTTTAGTGGGGAATATGACGGTATTAATGACTCTAGTTTAATTTCTCAACCTTATCGTTCACCATTAGAATTAAATTATAGTAATAAAAGGTTAGAATTTCAGTTTACTGCAACTAGCCTACAAAATGAATTTAGAAACCAATTTTCTCATAGGCTTGTAGGCCAAGATGAAAAGTGGTCAGAATGGGAAAGTGAAATAAGTTGTGACTATACTAACCTTCACGAAGGGGAATACACGTTTATTGTAAAATCTAAAAACCTTTTTGGTAAAGAGGGTAAGCCTACTGAGTTTAAATTCATTATTCACCCACCTTGGTACAGAACAAATTTTGCTTATTTGGGGTATATTTTAGTGGTATTTTTAATTATTTACTTGAGTATTAAACTGGGAACGGTAAGAATTAAAAAACAAAAGAAATTACTGGAAGATATTGTTAAGGAAAGAACAAAAGAAATCAGTCACCAAAAAAATGAAATCGAAGTGCAAAGGGAAGAACTTCAAGAGCTTTACAATGATGTTACTGACAGTATTAAATACGCTAAGAGACTTCAAGACTCTATTCTACCGTCAAATAATTTTATAAAAGAACTATTTCCAGAATCTTTTGTCTATTTCAAGCCTAAAGATATTGTAAGTGGTGACTTTTACTGGACTTACAAGTTGGAAAATGAACATTTAATTGCAGCTATTGATTGCACGGGTCATGGTGTACCTGGAGCATTTATGAGTTTAGTGGGTGCAAGTGGATTAAATGCTTCTGTAAGAGATAATAAAAACACCAGACCGTCCATGATTATGGATGATTTAAACTCGTTTGCCCACAATGCACTTAACAAAAATCAGGACCACAATATTAACGACGGAATGGATATGACTTTAATTGCATTAAATCAGAAAAAGAAAAAATTAAAGTTTGCTGGTGCTTACAATCCATTATATGTGGTAAGAGACGGAGAAATTATTATTCACAAAACCGATCGATTTGCAATAGGGTCATTTGAACCTGGACAAAAGAAATTTACCCCTAATGAGATATCCGTTAAAAAAAATGATATGATTTATTTATTTTCAGATGGATTTCCAGATCAATTTGGGGGTCCAAGGGGAAAGAAATTTATGAGTAAAAACTTTAGGTCATTAATTGTAAGTATTGCCAATAAGACTGTTGAGCAACAAAAAAAGCAACTAGACCAAACATTTATGGACTGGAAAGGAAATTTAGAGCAAATGGACGATATACTCGTTATTGGGGTTAGGGTACAATAAGGCTCTTTTTTAAAATTAATTATTATGAAAAAACTAATATCTATTTTACTACTTAATTTAATGGTAATTAACCTTATAAACGCGCAGTGCAGTGTAAATTTCATAAAAGCACCTGATAGGTTTAGTGGCGGAAATGGTTCAATTGTAGACCTTGGAGATATAGATAATGATGGTGATATTGATGTAATTACCGATATTCAAAATTATGACAATAAAGTCTACAAAAATTTTGGTAATGCCTTTTTTATCTCAGACAATCAAACCCTAGGATTAACTAACGATGAATCTGATGAAGAGGCAATTAAAATAATACGATTAGGGGACATTAATAATGACAATCAACTCGATATTATTATGTTTTACGATAGGGATGGTACAACTGAAATAAGAATATTGTCAAATTTTGGTAACGGCAATTTTGTATTCAGTGGTCAGCAAGCATCAATAAATGAAGATATGATTAATTACTTTAATCAAGGAAAATTCAAAAATATTTTAGAGTTAGTTGATTTAGATAATGATAATGATTTAGATATTCTAATGGCTATAAATGATCCAAAATTTGAAACTAATTATTTTATGATTTGGAATAATGACGGCTATGGAAATTTTACTGCTATTGATATAGCTGACCCTACAACTACCTACATCAAAAGCCCTTACGACCTTCAAAACAACACCAATTATGGCGCATCATTTAGACAAATTATTGACTATGATATGGACGGTGATAAAGATTTTTTTATTTATGATGAATATTTTGGGAAATCTTTTATTCTTTATAACAATTCTAATGGCACCTATAGCTACCAAAAAGATTTATTTTTTGATACGCCAAACCTATTATTTTCTAAAGATTATAATTTTGAAATGAAAGCACAAATTGGAGATTCTATATTTAATCAAGAAGGATATTATGAATTTATTTTAGGTGACTCCCTAGAATTAGAAGCTATATACGACTATTCTCAATACGACTTTGATAACGACGGTAATTATGATACTGTTAATGTTTTCACTCTGAATAGTAGCTATTTAGATGGCATACCAAATGGAATGAAATATTCTTTGATAATGGGTTTTGATACGATAGGGTTCTATAACATTAATCAATCACCATCAATTCTTGGAGATTTTGATAACGATAATGATATTGACATTTTATTACCAACGCCTCGTGCATTGAGGAAGTTTGGTTACTATATTGAATATGATTCTATTGATAACGACGTTACAATAAGCTTTGGTTACTTTAAACATTTAAATGAAGAATTTGAGGTTTGGTATGGAATGTGGCTTGATCAAGTGGCTGCTGGAACTGCAACAGATTCTGTTAATATTTTACTGCTTAATGACGGTAATAATAACTATGATAGTTTAGTTTGGTTTGGCGGTAGCAATGAAAACTTAGAAAATTTATCATGGGATGACCTAAAGTTTAATGGCCAACTTCAACTAGAAGACATTAATTACGACGGAAGTATTGATCTAATTAGTTATAATTTCACCAGCTATTCTACCAATTTTTTACTTAACAATGGTAGTGGAGAGTTTTACTTAAACCAAACAATACCGACATATGGAGGAGCAGTAGAAGATGGAGAATACAGGAATTTTATATTAAAAGATATTAACCAAGATGGGTATTTAGACTACTGCGATAGTAAAGGCGGTGATACTATAAGTATATACATTAACGATAATAATGGTAATCTTAATTTAGCACAAAACATATACGCTGAAAATTCACTTGGACATCCACTTTTTTTTGAAGACCTTGATAATGATGGTGACTTAGATATTTTTGAAGGAAGATATCAAGAAAGTCCCCTAGCAAATATTTATTTAAATGGTATTCAAGTTACAGTATCTCCCTATGCTGCCAGTTGTGTAAATGACTGCAATGGTTCTGCTACTGTTTTGGCAAGCAATGGTATACCACCATATACCTACCAGTGGAATGACCCGCTTAACCAAACTACTTCACTAGCAACAAATTTATGTACTGGTGATATTTCAGTAACCGTGACTGATAATAATGGTTGCAGTGGTACTGCTAATGCTACAATTGAACAAACTACCCTTAGTGAGCCAAATATATGTGTAGTTTCCGTGGATAGCACCTCCACCAGAAATGTTGTGGTATGGCAAAAACCATTCACCCAAAATATTGACTTTTACAGTGTCTACAGAGAACTATCTTCTGGCTTTTATAGTTTAGTAGGTATAGTTCCCTATGATTCGCTTTCTCAATTTACCGACAATACTTTAGGAATTAACCCTAATGTAACTTCCTACAGATACAAACTTTCCTACACCGATACCTGCGGCAATGAAAGTCCTATGAGTAATTTCCATGAAACTATTCACCTTTCTACCAACCTAGCTCCTAATGGTGGTGTTAACCTCATTTGGGATGGTTATGAAGGTATTCCCCTATCCTATTACAGAATATTAAGAGATTCTTCTTACACCAACACTTGGGAAGTATTAGACTCTGTTACCAACAACGTCTTTATTTGGACCGATGCCAATCCTCCTACTAATGGCGCACAATACCTAATTGAAGTAGTTATCCCTTATACTTGTACTTCTACTAAATCTGTAGACCATAACACAACTAGATCCAACAGAGGAACTGTTGCCGGCGGCGGGCTTTCTCCAGAAGCTTACTTCGCTGCTAACCAAACTCAAATTAATATTGGAGGTGTTGTTGATTTTTATGATCAATCTAGTTTTAACCCTACTGCATGGTATTGGTATCTACCTGGCGGTACTCCCGGCTTCTCTACCCAAAGAAATCCTTCCAATATCATTTACAATACTGCTGGTAATTTTGATGTGACCCTTGTTGTACAAAATTCTCTTGGGCTGGATACCCTTATTAAATCTGAATACATTCAAGTTTATACTGGTACAGAACTTTATCCTCAGTGCGATTTTATGGCTAGTAATAATCTTATTGAAGAAGGTAATAGTATTAATTTCCTTGACCTCTCTGAAAATAACCCTACCTCTTGGACTTGGTTCTTTGAAGGTGCTGATCCTTCTTTCTCTACTCAACAAAATCCAACGGGTATTTATTATGCCTCACCTGGTTATTATGACGTAACTCTTATTGCTAATAACCCTAGTGGTAGCGATACCCTTATTCAAACTGCTTTTATCGAAGTCTATTCTCAAAATGAGCCTATTGCTGATTTTGCTGCTAGCATCACCGAAGTGGCTGTAGGATCTAGTGTTGACTTTGTTGATATTACGCAAAATAACCCTACTTCCTGGACTTGGTTCTTCCCAGGAGCTAATCCAGCTGTATCAGTTGACGAAAACCCTTCTAACATCGTCTACAATACTATTGGCACTTTTGATGTTACCCTTGTTACAAGTAATCCCTCAGGAACTGATACCATAATTAAAACTAACTATATCCATGTGGTAGATGCTACTGCTCCTAGCTGTGACTTTATTGCTAATAACACTACTATTAACCAAGCTAGTAGCATTGATTTTGCAGATCTAACTCAAAACAACCCTACTTCCTGGACTTGGCTCTTCCCAGGTGGTAATCCAGCTTTCTCCACTTTGCAAAACCCAACTAATATCGCTTATGATTCTGTGGGTACTTTTGATGTTACGCTCATTGCTACTAATAGCAATGGTAACGATACCCTCGTTAAAGAAAATTACATACAAGTGCTTTCCGTTGCATTGCCTAGCTCAGATTTTATGGCAGGAAGCAATACCATCACTGAAGGACAGAGCGTAGACTTTATTGACCTTACTCAAAATAATCCAACTTCCTGGACTTGGCTCTTCGAGGGGGGTAATCCTTCAATTTCTAACGAACAGAATCCATTAGCAGTTCAATACAACACTATTGGCACTTTTGATGTCACCCTAATTACTGTAAATGATAATGGCACTGATACCATCGTTAAAAGTAATTATATCACTGTAACTGAAAATCAATCACCTGTAAGTAATTTTATGGCTAGTGACAGTTCCTTTGCCGGTGGTAGCTATATTGACTTCTTAGACTTATCTACCAACAACCCTACTTCCTGGACTTGGTTCTTTGATGGCGGTAATCCTTCTTTCTCTACTCAACAAAATCCAAGTCAGATATTTTACGAAACATTTGGTAGTTATGATGTGACATTAATCGCTGAAAATAGTTTTGGTGTAGATACTATTGTTAAACCAAATTATATTGAAGTAACTAGCAGTGTAGGTATCAATAATAATATTGAAAAGGAAATTACTATTTACCCTAACCCAACAGAAAATACAATTACTGTTGATTTAGCTTCTACTAAGCTACCTGTACAACTTTCTTTAACCGACCTTTCTGGCAGAACTATTCAAAAATTGAATGCAGTTGATTCAAAGCTAATCATTGACCTAAGTAAATTTAGTAAAGGGGTCTATTTTCTTAAAGTAAGCAGTTTAGCAATCCAAAAAGAAATAAAAATCATTAAAAAGTAGTGGAATAAAAAAGCCACTTAATAAAGTGGCTTTTGGCGGACCGGACGGGACTCGAACCCGCGACCCCCTGCGTGACAGGCAGGTATTCTAACCAACTGAACTACCGGTCCTAAAAAAAAAGCAAATTTAATTTTTTTTATCTACTAACAAACATGAACTACATTTTTTTAGTAGAAATTTTTCTTTTAATTAAATACTGAATCAAAATATCATCAAACCCATTTTCAATATTTGCAGAAATAAAATCAATTTTTTGACCAATTAATAAGTTTTTCAATTTGTTTCTTAAATATTTTCTTTTTTCTATAAACTTACTCCTAATTTGCTTCGGATGTAACTTTAATTTAGATCCTGTTTCCATATCTACAACACTGTAATATTTATTTGCCAAATTAAGTTCGTTTTCTAGTTGGTCATGAAATACGTCAAAAACTACTATTTCGTGTTGATTAAATTTTAAATGCTTAATAGCGTTAGCAAAACTTTCAAAGTCTCTGATTGCCATAAAATCAGAAAAAATAAAAACCAGAGATCTTTTATTAATTTTAATTGCTAATTGGTTAATAATTTCTGAAATATCAGATGATTTTTTATTTACCTCGTTATATTTTTTTTCAATTATCTTCTCCATATTAGAAAATATAAATCTTTGGTGAGTAAGAGAGGATTTTTCTTGACTGTAAAAGTCTAATTTGTCGCTAAAAATACTTAACCCAAAAGCATCTCTTTGTTTTCTCATTAGGTAAATTAATGACGCAGATGCGTCCAACGAAAAGCTTAATTTATTATATGGCTGGTTATTAGGATACAACATTGAAGAAGATCCATCAATTATAATATGACATCTCAAATTTGTTTCTTCTTCATATCTTTTAATAAACATTTTTTCAGTTTTTGCTAATAATTTCCAATCCAAATGCTTAACAGATTCACCGCTATTGTATAGCCTGTGTTCAGAAAATTCAACTGAAAAACCATGAAAGGGACTTTTATGAAGGCCTGTTATAAAACCTTCAACTACTTGTTTTGCTAGTAGCTCAAGTGTACCAAATTCTCGTGCTTTTTTATAATCTATCAATTAAAGTAATTCATTAGCCAAATTGGCAAGTTCTGAGCGTTCACCCTTTTCTAGAGTAATGTGAGCAAAAAGCTCGTTTCCTTTGAGTCTATCAATTAAATAGGATAGACCGTTACTTTGTTCATCTAAATAAGGAGTATCAATTTGGAAAACATCACCTGTAAATATAATTTTTGTATTCTCTCCTGCTCTAGTAATTATAGTTTTAACTTCATGAGGAGTTAGATTTTGAGCTTCATCCACTATGAATATTACATTGGATAAACTTCTTCCTCGGATAAAAGCTAAAGCAGAAATTTTAAGCTTTCCATCTTCTTCCATTTCCACTATTTTTCGGTATTTTTTTTCGTTTTCGCCAAATTGACTCTTTATGAATTTTAAATTATCAAAAAGTGGTTGCATGTA
>CEUH01055450.1_pt1 | contig 10304 bp, 12 predicted proteins | sample 356461 | NCBI WGS metagenome assembly CEUH01 (sample SAMEA2623275, study PRJEB7988) | marine metagenome | isolation source: saline water (ENVO:00002010), including
AAACGGATGTCAATAACTATAATTGCCAAATAAGTAAAGCTGAAATTCAAAAAGAGGGTTATAATTATTATTTTACTATTTCTTCAGATAGATTCCTCAGAGGAATGGTTAGAGCAATTGTGGGTACAATGATCCAAGTTAATGAAGAAAAAATAAGTGTAGAATCTCTCGAAGATATCATACTAAAAAAAGACAGGAAGTATGCTGGGCCTTCTGTTCCTCCACATGGTTTATATCTCAGCAATGTTTTATATGATAAAGAGATATACTTATGAGTAACAAAAATATTAGTGGAAATATATTTGATGTAAAAATCTTAAATAGACTTTTTGTCTTTTGTAAGCCCTATATGGGAGTTTTTTATGCCTTAATATTTTTGACTTTAAGCTTATCAGTGCTCCAGCCGATAAGACCATATATAACCCAAATAATTATTGATGACTATGTTAGTTTAAATGATCTTAATGGCCTGAGGAACATGATATTTTTATTATTTGCTTTATTAATTGTAAATGCTATAGTCATGTATTTTCACACATATCTGTCTGGATGGTTGGGGCAGAATATTATTAAGGATATCAGAATTAAACTATTTTCTCATTTACAAAAATTTAAACTTCAGTTTTTTGATAAAACCCCGATTGGCAGAATAGTAACAAGAAATGTTTCTGATATAGAAACTATTGCAGATATATTTGGACAGGGTATTGCAGCCATAATTGGAGATATTCTACAACTCTTTGGTATAGTTGTCTTAATGTTCTACATAAACTGGAAATTAACTTTAATAAGTTTAGCTACTTTACCTTTCCTTTTTATGACAACATATATATTCAAAGAAAAGGTAAAACAATCTTTTAATAATGTTAGAAATGCAGTAGCTAATCTTAATTCATATGTCCAAGAACATATTATTGGGATGAATATTGTCCAAATTTTTGGGAATGAGGAAAAAGAATACAAAAGATTTAAGGAAATTAATGAAACGCATCTAAATGCTAACCTAAAAGCTGTTCTTTATTATTCTATTTATTTTCCTGTTATGGAATTACTTACATCGATCGGCTTGGGTTTACTTATTTGGTACGGATCAAATCAGCTTTTTACAGAAGAAGTTACTCTAGGTGTTTTAGTCGCATTTATAATGTACTTACAATTATTTTTTAGACCTATCCGAGCAATTGCCGATAGATTCAATACACTGCAGATGGGTGTTGTTAGCTCAAAAAGAATTTTTGATTTGCTTGATAGAAATGAGACAATTGATTCAAATGAAAAATTAATGGAAATTCAATTAAAGGGAGATATAGAATTTAAAGATGTATGGTTTGCCTATAATGATGAGGAGTATGTATTAAAAAACATATCATTTAAAATTAATCATGGAGAGTCAGTTGGTTTCGTAGGGTCAACAGGGTCTGGTAAAACGTCTATTATCAATTTAATTAATAGATTTTATGATTTTCAGAAAGGAAATATTTTAGTTGATGGAAATGATATTAGAGATTATAACTTATCATCATTAAGAAATAATTTAGGAATGGTTTCTCAGGATGTGTTCTTATTTTCTGATTCTATATATAATAATATCACTTTATTTAATGATGCTATAAAAGAAGATGAAGTATGGAATGCAATAAAAAAGGTTGGAGCAGAAAAGTTTATTAATAAACTTCCTAACGGATTACAATTTGATGTAAAAGAAAGAGGTATCTCTCTTTCTGTTGGACAGAGACAATTAATATCATGTATTAGGATTATGCTATATGATCCAAAGATTATTCTTCTTGACGAAGCAACCTCATCGATTGACTCAGAGTCTGAATCTATGATACAAAAGGCAATCTCTGAAATTCTGAAGAATAGAACTTCTATTGTTGTTGCTCATAGATTATCAACAATAAAAGAGGTAGATAAAATTGTAGTTATAGACTCTGGTGAAATAAAAGAAATTGGTAACCATAAAGATTTAATTCAAAGCAATGGTTTTTACAATAAACTTTATGAGATGCAATATAAAAATATAGCAAACTAATTATAGCTGTTTTTCACTTTCTAGTTGTTGATTATATAAGTCAAAATACACACCTTCTCTTTCCAGTAGGTTTTTGTGATTTCCTTCCTCTATAATTTTTCCAGAATCAATCACAATAATTTTTTTTGCTAATTTGACAGAGGATATTCTATGTGAAATAATTATAGATGTTTTATTCACCATAATTTTTTTCATGTTTTCTAGTATTATATTTTCTGTTTTTGTATCAACAGCAGATAGACAGTCATCTAGAATTAAGATTTTAGGTTCCTTTATAATTGCTCTGGCAATAGATACTCTTTGCTTTTGCCCACCTGATAATGTTATTCCCCTTTCTCCAATTTTTGTTTCAAATTTTTCTGGAAAAGAATTTATATTTCTTAATAAATCAGCATTTTCAGCCGCTTTTTTCACTGACTCAAAACTTTTATTTTCAGTACCAAATAATATATTATTTTTAATAGTATCAGAAAACAGGAATACATCTTGAGGCACATACCCTATTTGTTTTCTAAGATGCGAGATGTCAAGTTGTTTAATGTCGGTATCATCAAATAAGATTTGACCTTTATCAATATCAAATAACCTTAATATGCTATTGGCTATTGTGCTCTTTCCTGAACCTGTTGAGCCAATGATACCTAAAGATTCTCCAGGCTTTATCGTGAAAGAAATATTTTCCATTCCTTGAATTCTCGTATCAGAATATTTGAAAAAAACATTCTTAAACTCAATTTTACCTTGAAGAATAATTCTTTTATTTTCAGATGAGATTATATCTGAGCTTTCTTTAAGAAACTCATTAATTCTTTTTTGAGAGGCAGATGCTCTTTGTATGATACTAGTGATCCAGCCTAAAGCTGTTACTGGCCAAGTTAATAAATAGACGTAAATTAAAAATTCAGCTATATTACCGATTGATAAATTACCATCAAAAACTTCTAATGCACCAACATAAACAGTTATAATAATACTAAGACCAATTAAGGTCATAATTACTGGAAAAAATAGGGCAAGTACAAATTGAAGCCCTATCGATTTGTTTTTATACTCCTTACTTTTTTCCGAAAAAACTTTCTCAAAATTTATTTCTCTTACAAATGATTGAATTAACCTTATTCCCGAGAAAGTTTCTTGGACGTATGTTGATAGATTAGATAGTGATTCCTGGATTTGTTCCGAGCGCTTATTAATTATGTTCTGTACTAAATATATTGAGACGACTAGTAGAGGTAGAGGCATTAAACTGTAAAAGGCCAAGTTAAAGTTTATATAGAACATAAATGGAATTACCATTAACATTAGAATAGTAACATTCATTCCATACATTAGTGCTGGACCCAGATACATTCTTACCTTACTAACATCCTCAGAAATCCTATTCATCAAATCACCAGTATTATTATTTTTATAAAATTTAAGTGGTAGGGTTTGGTAATGATAAAAAATCTCATTTTTTAAATCATATTCTATTTTTCTTGAAGCAACAATCATTGTTTGTCTCATCATATACATAAAAAAACCTCTAATAATTGCCGCAACAATTATCGCTGAAGAATAAAATAAAACTTCTTTTAAAATTTCTTTTTTTGCTAAAGCATTTCCTAATGAATACTCTTTATACCCGTTTTCTATAAGGTTAAATGTCTCTCTAATAAGTGTAGCTGGAACAATTGCAAAAGCTGTTGAAATTAAAATAAATACTCCTCCAATTGTATAGTAATATTTATACTTTAGAAGGTATTTATTTAAATAGGATAGGTCTTTCAAATTTTTATATAATTTTATGGCTAACTAACTGTAAAACTATTATTTAAATCATAATTATGAGCATAGATGAAAATAATTCCGTCTTTGAAAAAATTAAGGAAGATAACCACGAGCAACTGGTCTTCTGTAATGACGAATCTTTAGGTTTAAAAGCAATTATTGGTATCCATAATACATCTCTTGGTCCTGCAATAGGAGGTACTAGAATGTGGAATTATTCTTCTGATTCTGCCGCACTAGAAGATGTAATCAATTTATCTAAAGCGATGAGTTATAAATCATCTCTTGCTGGTCTTAATGCTGGTGGCGGAAAAGCAGTCATAATTGGAGATCCAAATTTGAAATCAGAAAAATTTATTAAAAGATTTGGTGAGTTTATAAATGATTTAAATGGAAAATATTGGACTGCACAAGATGTAAATATGTCAACACAAGATATTTTATGGGTAAAAGAAAAAACAAAATTTGTTGTAGGCTTACCAAAAGATCATGGTGGATTAGGTGACTCATCGGCTCCAACGGCATTTGGAGTTTATATGGGAATTAAATCCGCTGTAAAACATATCTCTAGTAAAGAGTCTTTAGAGGGTAAAAAAATTCTAGTACAGGGTGTTGGTAATGTTGGGAGAAAACTTGTAGGCCACCTATTGAAAGAAAATGCCAATGTCTTTGTTTGTGATATTAATTCAAAAAATATTGATTTAGTTAGTAACACAAATGTTACAGTAGTGGATCCTGAAACTATTTACGATGACACATATGATATTATTTCCCCTTGTGCACTTGGAGGAACTATCAATATAAACTCATTAAAGAATATCAATTGTAATATAATTGCAGGTGCTGCAAATAATCAGTTAGAAAATGATACAGATGTTCCAGAAGAACTTTTAAAAAAGAACATTTTATATATACCTGACTTCTTAATAAATGCTGGAGGAATCATAAGCGTTTACCATGAGCAGATTAATGATATAGATTCTAAAAAAGTAATGGATATGACTGGGCTAATTTATGATAAGGTTAGTTCTGTAATTAAATATTCTGAAGAAAATTCTATTTCAACAAATTCAGCAGCAATTCAATTGGCAAAAGATAGAATTAAGGAAAATTCTAAAAAGTAACTACATTTGCATCTCGTTCTTGAATTTGAAGCATATGATAAACAGAAGATCCTTAAGGGTAAAAGTTTTACAGTTACTATTTTCATACTACAGTCAAGCAGTATTAAAAGAGGATAAAAAAAAGCTTCATCTAGAGATATCAAAACAATTAAATCAGTCGATTTTAGATATAGAAAAGTCCTATTTTGAAATAATCTCTTTATTAATAGTCCTGAAAAATATTAATGAAGAAAAGAAAGAAATCGCTAATAAGGAGCTAATTAAAAAGAGTACGTCTAGATTCAATTTATCAGATAATAGAATTATTAATTTTCTCGAAAAAAACACTCAAATAATTGATGGATTAATAAAACATAAAAATGGATGGAATACTAAAACTGAAAAAATTAGAAATTGGTATAATGTATTATTACAGGAGGAGTTTTATAAAAATTACATAAAAATAGAAAAACCAACATTTGAAGAAGATTTTGATTTTTTACAAAATTTGACAGTAAAATTTTTGTTTAAAGACAACGATATACAGAAGTCATTTGAAGAAGAAAACATATTTTGGAATGAAGATTTTCTAATTGTAAAATCAATGATAAAAAAAACATTGAAAACTCTGAATTCATCAAATTTTAATACATTTGCTACCGCAAGTTTATCTGAGGACATTAAAGAAGACGTTAAATTTGCTTGCTCTTTGTTTGACTGTGTTATTGATAATTCTACTGAATATGATGATCACATCTCCATATTTGCTAAGAACTGGCATCTGGAGAGAATATCATTAATGGACAGGACAATACTTAGAATGGGTATAGGTGAAATGGTTAATTTTAGCAATATTCCAGTTAAAGTATCAATTAACGAATGTATTGATATTGCAAAAAATTATAGTTCTCCGAAGAGTGGCAAGTTTATAAATGGTCTTTTAGATGTAATTTCATTAAATTTGCTAAAAGAAAAGAAAATAATTAAAACCGGAAAAGGTTTAATAGATAATAAATAAATAATTATGAGTAAAAATTCTACAAATTCATTTATTAGTTTAATTGTTGGATTAATCATAGGTGGTATACTGGGTATATTATTTGCTCCTGATAAGGGAAATAATACTAGGGACAGATTAACTTTTAGATTAAATAAATACAAAAGAAAATTAGAAGATCTTTTGGATGAAATTATTGACGAGAAAGATTCAATAGATTCAGAAGCTAAAACACAAAGTAAAAAAGTTGTAAATAATGCTAAATCAAAAGCTGAAAAGCTTATAAAAGATGTTGACGGAATATTATCTAAAATCAAAGAAAATTAAAATAACTATGAAAAATATATTATCAATACTATTTATATCACTCCTTGTATCATGTGGATCACAGGTTAGTGACCTAGAATTAAGAGTTGCAAAACTTGAGACCGAAATTGCTTCAATGAGAAAAGGTGGCGTAAGCTCAATCGTTCCTGCTGGAGCATTCCCAAAATTTACTTTTAATGAAGAAGAGCATAATTTTGGAGATATAAGAGATGGAGATATAGTTAGTCATGTATTTAGATTTACAAATACTGGCGATGCTCCTTTAATCATTTCTAAAGCTACTGCTGCTTGTGGTTGTACTGTTCCTCAATGGCCTAGACAACCTATACCAGCTGGCGGATCTGGTGAAATTAAAGTTCAGTTTGATTCTAGTAATAAACCTGGTATGCAGAATAAAGTTGTTACTATAACTGCAAACACAGAGTCAAAAGTTAAAAAGCTTTTAATTAGAGCTCAAGTTAACCCTAGATCTTAATTACCTGAATGATATTTTTACAATCATTTGGTTCTGGTTTAGCTCAACTTTTTTTTCCGATTGCAATTGTTGTAGTTGCATACTTTTTTATTTTAAGACCTGAACAGAGAAGAAGAAAAAAACAATCTGACTTTGTTTCTAACATGAAGAAAGGTGATATGGTTGTTACAGCAGGGGGATTACATGGTAAAATTGTTTTAATCGAAGAAAATACTGTTACTTTAGATATCTATAGAGGTACAAAAGTAAAGTTTGATAAAAATTCAATTTCATTTGAAATGTCATCTGCTAAATAACAGATTATGGGGATGAAAAATCCTTCAGGTATTATTTCTCAACCAAAAATTTTACTCTACTGTTTTATTGTTGGTTTTTTCATTTGGTTATTTAATGAGCTTAACAACAGATCTAATGCTACGATACTCTATCCTATAGATTTTAAATACGAAGATAATAATGAGCTATTTATTGTTGATGCTCCTCCTAAGTTCATCGATATATCAATTAATGGAACGGGATGGAATCTATTGAGAAATCTTTTAAAATTAAATATTAAATCAGCTGAGTACAATATAAATAAGCCAACACAAACTAAATTTATATTATCTAGTAGTTTGGTTCCAAATATATCACAGTCGTTGGAAGGTGTAAATTTAAACTATGTTGTAACTGACTCTATATTATTTAATATTGAGTTAAAGAGTAATAGAAGCTTAAAAATAGTAGTTGACTCATCAAATATTTCATTTAGAGATAATTTTGAAAAAGTAGGTAATGTTTTGACCTCTCACAATGAGATTAAAGTTGAGGGTCCACAATCTATAATTAAATCTTTAGATGATGAGTATATCGTCAAAATAGAGGATCAAAATATAGATTCAGATTTCGATGAAGAAATTAAAATCGAAGGTCTTAATAAGTTTCTAACTCCTAATCCAGATATAATTAATTTATCTTTTAAGGTCTCTGAATTTATAAATGAAGAGGTTAGCTTGAATGCTTTTTATGTTGATGATAATTTCACTATAGATACAATAATTGTAGTATCATATAAAATTAAAAAAGGGGAGGAATTAACAGATGCTGATTCATTATACATAAATTTCATAAAAGAATCAGATGTAATTACTCCAGAAATTGTAGGCCCTCAAAAAATTAAAATATTAGATATTTCTCCCAATTCATTTATATTAGATAAATGAAGCCTAAACTTATTGGTATTACAGGAGGAATAGGGGCAGGAAAGTCTACTGTCTCAAAAATTTGTAAACACTTAGGATTTAAAGTTTATAATTCAGACGATAGGGCAAAAGAAATAGTTTCTGAGGACTCTAATATAAAAAAAAGAATAATTTCTTTTTTTGGAAATAACGTATATAAAAATGGAGTTCTTGATAGAAAATTTCTCTCTGATAAAATTTTTAATGACAAGAGTTCTTTACAAAATATTAATTCTATTATTCATCCAGCAGTAAAAAAAGATTTTAAAAATTGGGTAATAAATAATTCAAATGAAAAAATTTTATTTAAGGAATCTGCTCTACTATTTGAGTCAGGAGCTTATAAAGAACTTGATAAGATAATTTTAATCGTATCTGATAAGAACTTAAGAATCTCAAGAGTTCTAAACAGAGATAAAATAAGGACAAAAAAAGAAATTAAGTCTATAATAGATAAGCAGATTAATGAAGTAGATGCAATTAAGTATGCGGATATAGTTATAGATAATAATCATAAAGAGATGCTTCTTCCGAGTGTTGTTAGAGAGATAGAAAAATTGACGCTAGATTAACTTTAAAATTAAAGCATCACATTTTGAAGTTAGATTCCATTATCATTGCAGAGTGAATCAATGTTGACGCAAGCTTTCCCTCATTGTTATAAAGTTCTCCTTTTATTGTAACGATTCTTTTCCCTTTTTTTATTATTTCTGCTTTAGCAATTGCTTTACCTATAAATAATGGTCTGTGGTGCACAGTATGAAGATTAGTAGAATTTGGATATTGTTTTCCTTTTGCCTCATATATAAATAATAAACTTGTGACATCATCAAGCATAGAATTCATCTGTCCACCCTGAACTGTGCCACTAGGATTTAATGTTTCAGTGCTAAATTCCCCTTCGAGTTTTAAAAAGCCAGGCGTATACTCTAAAAATTTAAATTTAAATAGTTTGCCTGTGCCACCATTTTCTTTATGAAATTTTAGATATTCATTGAAATTATTTTTCATAGGTTAATTATAATAATAAATAACCTTATATATTTTATTTTTTATAGATTAGTAGTCAACAGGCTTAAAATTTTTACTCTATTGAAAAAACTCATTGGTATAATTTTTATATGTTTAATAAATTATGAGTTATCTGCTCAGAATTATTCGGTTCCTAAAGAACATATACTAACTCATAAAGACAGTATGAATTTATATTATCTAGGATTAGATATTAAAAATACTAAATACGATCATCTAAAATTAAGACGTCTCATATCTCTTAACAAAAAAAGTAAATTGAATAATGTAATTGGCACAATTTTTAGAACAGGAGGATTTATTCTCGGAGGATTTGGGGTAGTATTTCTTGCAACTGCACCATCTCAGAATTCTGGTATTGGTCAGGGAATAAGTGTATTAATAGGGGCTAGCTTCCTTAGTGTAGGGACAATAGGTTATGGAATATCTGTCCCTTTCAAATCAGCCTCAAGAAGAAGAGCTTTTGAGAGAGATTATATGATTCAAAAAATGCAACAGAAAAAAGAATAAACACATGAAAACACAAAAAACTTTTTTAAGATATTTTGTAGAGTTTATTGTTATCCTCTCTGGGGTAAGCGCATCATTTTGGGTTGAAGAATATAGGGAGAGTTTACAAAATGATGAAGAAATGTATAAGGTCCTTAATAATTTAAAGATGGAGTTAGATGAAATTGATACTTACTGTAAGGAGAGAGAAATTGTATTTAATAAGGATAGTGAGATCATAAATTTGCTTACTAATACTCAAAGCAATTCATTAGATAGTATAATTTTATTAGTTGACTCTACATTTGAAATTGAGGTTGCAATAATAGATTATAGAGGATTTAGACCGCCAATGGATAGGTATAACTCGATAATTAATGAGGGTACTTTAAAATTTGTAAAATCTGATAAAATCAAAGAATTACTAAGTCAACTAAATAATACCTTCTATTATTATGTCAGAGCAAACGTTGATGATGAAAAAACAATTCAGCAAAAAATTAGTACTTATCTTATTGAAAATTATCCTGAAATTATTCTTGCAGAAAATAATCTCTCTCTCAACAATTATATAAAAAATTTAAAGAAAAAAATAGATAATGACTTAACACTAAAAGCATATCTTAAAACGAAATCTAGGACTATGTATGTAAAAACTTTTTTTCTGAAAGAGTATAATAAAACATTACTTATCTTGAGAGATGAGATAGAAGAGTATTTATCTGTTTAGAAAAATATTAGATTTATGTATTAATTTAAAAAAAGACAAAATGAAAAAACTTATTTATTTAATTATAGTAACGCCAATTCTTTTCAGCTGTAATACTGATAAAGCTGTTGACTTAGTTCAGGCTAA